>Ga0315540_10000254_pt1 | contig 29534 bp, 29 predicted proteins | sample SalMarSW160110MG_FD_203677 | JGI IMG/M metagenome (GOLD analysis project Ga0315540, IMG submission 203677) | Salt marsh sediment microbial communities from the Plum Island Ecosystem LTER, Massachusetts, United States - Salt Marsh Sediment SW1601-10 ...
TGCAGCGCCTCAAGGCGGTGGAGGCGGCAGGCCCCATGTCGCCTGCCTTGCGCGACAGAGAGCGGCGGGCGCTGGTCTACCGGATGGGCCTTGAGGCTTTCCGCGACGCCGTGCGGCTCGAATGGGCTGGCCGGCGGGGGCGTTTTGGCGATGGCCAATGGCGGGATTTCCTGGTGTTCACCGACGACTGGCCGATACCGCGCCTGCCGGTGAAGGGCGAGGACCTCGTCAAGCGCGGCATCAAGCCGGGTCCTGAGGTGGGCCGGCTCCTGCTGGCGCTGGAGGACTGGTGGATCGCCAGCGATTTTACGCCCGACCGCGCGGCGCTGCTCGAACGGCTGGAGCGGTTGAAGCCGTGACGGTATTTTCGGAGAGCGGAACGGCGGCGTCTTGTCAACGGCCTGCCCGATAGCCAGTTTCTCAAGCCAATCCCCCTTTCAAGCAGGACGATGCCGCCCCCCATGCAGAAATTTTCCATTGGCCAGCCGGTGCGCCGGCGCGAGGACCAGCGCTTCATCACCGGTGCCGGGTGCTATCTCGACGATATCCAGATGCCCGGCATGACCCATGCCGCCTTCGTGCGCTCGCCGCATGCCCATGCCCGCATCGTTTCGATTGATGTGTCGCAGGCGAGGGTGGCACCGGGCGTGCTGGCGGTCTTTACCCATGCCGACGTGGCAGCGGCGGGGCTTGGCACCTTTCCCACCCTCGATCAGGTGGACGGGGTGGATGAAAACGGCATTTCGGTGCCGCCGCGTCATGCGCTGACCGGCGGGGTGGTGCGCTTCGTCGGCGATCCGGTCGCCATGGTGGTGGCCGAAAGCGACGAGGAGGCGCGCCAGGCGGCCGATCTGGTGATGGTCGATTATGACGACCTGCCGGCCGCCGTCGATGTGGCAACGGTGCTGGACAAGGCAACGCCGCTGGTGTGGCCGCAATTCGGCACCAACCGGGTCTACCACTTCCACAAGGGCGATCTTGAGGGCACCGATCAGGCACTTGCGGCGGCCGAGCATGTGGTCAGCCTCGACTTCATCAACAATCGGGTGGCGCCGTGCGCGGTGGAACCGCGCGGCGTGATCGGTTCGTGGAACGCGCCCGAAGAGCAATATGTGCTGCATGTCTCGGGCCAGGCGGTGTTCGGCCAGCGCGGGCAGATGGCCGACAGGATCTTCAAGGTGCCGGCGGCGCAGATCCGCGTCATCATGCCGGACGTGGGCGGCGGCTTCGGGGCCAAGAATTTCGTCTATCCGGAAAACGTCATGGTGATGTTCGCCGCCCGCGCCGTCGGCCGGCCGGTGAAATGGGTGGCCGAGCGGGGGGAGAACTTCACCACCGAGGTGCACGGCCGCGACCATGTCACGCGCGCCGGGCTGGGTCTCGATGCCGAGGGCCGTTTCGTGGGCTTGCGCATCCGCACCCTCGCCAACATGGGGGCGTATCTTTCCAGCTACTCGACCATCGTGCCGACCTCGGCGAGCTGGGTGTCGGCGGGCGGCAATTACGTGATCCCGAAAATCTCCATGGCGGTCGATGCGGTGTTCACCAATACCGTGCCCGTCGATGCCTATCGCGGCGCCGGGCGGCCGGAATCGGCCTATCTAATCGAGCGGCTGGTGGATGTGGCAGCCCATGACCTGGGGATCGACGCCATCGACCTCCGGCGGCGCAACCTCATCACCCAATTTCCCCACAAATCAGCCCTCGGGGTCAGCATCGACACGGGCGATTTCGCGCACACACTCGACATGGCGCTGGAGGCCGCCGACCATGGCGGGCTGGAAAAGCGCCGCAAGGCCGCCGCGCGGCGCGGGCGGCTGTTGGGGTTCGGCGTTTCGAGCTATCTGGAAGTGACGCTGGGTATCCCGTTCGATGAGAGCGAAATCCGCTTCGACGATGACGGCGGGGTGAGCGTCATCGTCGGCAGCGCCTCGGCGGGCCAGGGCCACGAGACCACCTATGTGCAGATGGTCAATGCCGAGCTGGGCATCGATCCCGACCTGATCCGCTATGTGCAGGGCGATACCGGGCTGATGGCCTCGGGCGGCGGTCATGGCGGGGCGCGCTCGCTGAAGATCGCCGGCAGCGCCTTGTACCTCGCCGCCGGCGGGGTGCGCGAAAAGGCGCTGAAGGCGGCCGGCCATCTGCTGGAGGCCGATTCTGCCGACCTGGAATTCGTCGATGGCCTGATGCGCATCAAGGGCACCGACCGGGCGCTGTCGGTGGTCGAGGTGGAGGAAGGCCTGAGGAAGGCGCAAAAGCTGCCCGAGGGCATCCCCGCAACCCTGACCACACGGCGCCGCTTCGAGCGCCAGGCCTTGAGCTTTCCCAACGGGGCGCATGTGGCCGAGGTGGAGGTCGATGCCGATACCGGCGCGGTCGATCTGGTGCGCTACACGGTGGTCGACGACTTCGGTCGCATCGTTAATCCGCTGATCGCCGAAGGCCAGGTGCTGGGCGGCATCGCGCAAGGGGTGGGCCAGGCGCTCATGGAGGGCGTCCGCTACGACGACAGCGGGCAGCTCATCACCGGTTCGTTCATGGACTATGCCTTGCCGCGCGCCGACAGCCTGCCGGCGATGACGGTCAGCTTCAACGAGGCAGCGCCCACCTCGACCAATCCGCTCGGCGTCAAGGGGGCCGGCGAGGCCGGCGCCACAGGGGCGCCGCCCGCCGTCGTCAACGCGGTGATGGATGCGCTCAAGTATTTCGGCGTGCGTCATCTCGACATGCCGCTGACAGCGGAGAAGGTGTGGCGGGCCATGGAGGCCGGCGGCCGATAGCCTTACGGCCATCTTGACAAGCCGGGCGCGGGCGCCGAGCATGCGCGCTGCCTGTGGGCGGAGCGCTCACGGGCGCTTTAGACAGGCGATGAAGCTGGCGATGCGCAACGGCAGAAAGCAAATGCGGTTCGAAGCCTATCAGGGCCGCCTCTACGGCTTTGCGCTGGCTGTCAGCCGCAACCGCGAGATCGCCTCGGACCTGTTGCACGACTGCATCGTCAAGGTCATGACGGCGCGCAACGTGCCCGAAGACGAGAATGCCTACCGGGCCTGGCTGTTCACCATCCTGCGCAACCTGTGGCGCGATCACCTGCGCGCCCAGAGGCGCGGCGAGCCGGTCGAACTGGAGACGGTGGCGGAGATGGATTTCAGCCCGCGGCCGATCGAGCAGGTGGTTGTGAACGCGGTGGCGGTACACCAGGCCTTCGACCATCTCCATCCCGACCATCGCGACATCCTGGCAATAGTGGATATCGGCGGCTTCAGCTATGGGGAAGCCGCCAGGATCCTGTCGATCGCCGAAGGAACCGTGATGAGCCGCATCAGCCGGGCGCGCGCCACGCTGGCCCGCCTGCTGCGCGACGACCAGGTCATTGAGATGCGGCATCAAGCAAGGCGCCAGAAGACATGAGCGAGCCAAAGCCGGATTTTGAAGCGCTGAATGCCTATGTGGACGGTGAACTGCAGCCGCGGGGGGCCGCGGCGGTGGCACGCGCCGCAGCCGAGGATGCCGGGATTGCCGCCCAGGTGGCCAAACTGCACGCCATGAAGGCGGCGGTGCGCGATGCCCACGATACGCCGCCGATCATCACCATCTATTCGTCGCGGTCGAGGTTTTCGCGCTTGGCTGGCGGCGCCATCGCTGCCGGGCTGGCCATCGCCGTGGTGGCCGGCGGGCTGTGGCTGGGCATCGAACGGTTCAGCCAGCCAGCCACATCGGGCAATGTCTTTGCGGCGGCGCTGAGCAACCATGACCAGTGGACGGCCGAGCCGGTGACGTTCCAGCCCATCGACGTGGCGGCCGGCTTCACGCTGCCCGACCTCATGCTCTCCGGGCTCAGGGTCGAGGCGGTCGAAACCGATGTGAAGCTGAACGGCATCCCCGCCACCCATATCGGCTATGTGGGCCACAAGGGCTGTCACCTGAGCCTCTATGTCCTGCACATGAAGGGGGTGGTCGACGTGGGCGATTTTACTAACGACGACCTGTTGCACGCCGAGAGCTGGATGGTCGGCAACACCACCTATCTGGCGATTGCCCGGCGCATGGACCCGGTGCGCTTCACCACCATCTCGCACGCCCTGCGCCTGGCCACCGAAGAGGGTATCCCGCTCGATCAACGGGTGCGCACGGCGCTCGCCAAGTCGCACCAGCCCTGCGTTTCGTGATACGAGAGGCCTTCTGGCCGAGCATGATGTTATCCGAAAAGTGGCATCCACTTTTCGGCGCCATACTCTAAACAGGCACCGTGACGCGCGCCCTGAGGCCGCCGAGGGGGCTGTCTTCCAGTACGATCTCGCCGCCATGGCTCCTGGCGATGTCACGGGCGACGGTGAGGCCAAGGCCGATGCCGGCGGCGTCCTGGTTGCGCCCGCCCTCCAGCCGCACGAAGGGCCGGAACACGTCCTCGCGCTGCTTGCGCGGGATGCCGGGGCCGGCATCGTCGATGAGGATCGTCAGGCGGCCGTCGCTGCTGGTAGCGCTGACCCGCACCGTGTCGGACTGGCGTACGGCATTGCCGATGAGATTGCCGAGGCAGCGCTTGAAGGCGATGGGCTTGACGGCGGCGACCAGCCCCTTGGGGATGTCGAGATCGAGGCGTTGGCCGGTGCGGGCGATGTCGCCGGCGATGGCCGAGGCGATGCCGGAAACATCGGTCACCACGGTCGCTTCGCCGCCGTCGCCGCGTACGAAGGTCATGTAGCCCTCGAGCATGCGTTGCATCTCGTCGACATCCTCGCGCAGCGCCTGGGTGGCTTGCTGGTCCTTGAGGACGGCAAGGCCGAGGCGGAAGCGGGTGAGGATGGTGCGCAGGTCGTGGCTGACCCCGGCCAGCATGGCGGTGCGCTGCTCGACATGGCGCTCGATGCGCTCCTTCATGGCAAGGAAGGCGCGGGCGGCTTGCTTGACTTCGACGGCGCCGCGCGGCTCGAAATTCGCCGGGAAATCGCGGCCCATGCCAAAACTCTTGGCGGCCTCGGCCAACTCCTGGATCGGCCTGATCTGCTTCCTGAGGAAGACGATGGCCACCGCCAGCAGCACCAGCGAGGAGCCGATCATCCATAACAGGAAGATATAGGTGTTGGAGGCATAGGCGCGGGCCTGGTCGGTGAGGAAACGGAAAACCACGCCCTTTTCAACGAGGATACGGGTATCGACGAAGCCCGAATGGCCGAGGGTGTCGAGCCAGAACGGCTTCTTCACATAGCGGCCCACATAGCGCGACAGCTTCTGGTCGAGGATGGAAAAGAACGGCTTGTCGCGGATGGTCGGTAACTGCGCGTTGGTATCGATCTTCAGGCCGATGCCGAGATCTTCGTTCGCCAGTCGCTCGATGTGGGCGAGGGCCTCGGGGGTGTGGGGGCTCGCCTGATAGAGGTCGACGAGCAGCTGCATCTCGTGGGCCACCGACTTGGAGAGCGTCCTGGTCACCTTGTCCCAATGGCGCTCCATGATGGTGTAGGCCATGATCGACTGCAAAACCACCATCGGCGCGATGACGATGATCAGCGACCGCGGATACAGACCCTCAGGCAGGTGGCGCTCGAGAAAGCGGTTGAAGCGCCAGTAAAGCGTCCGCGGCTTGTCCTCGCGTTCCTCGAATTCCGTCAAGGCCGCCATCGTCAGCCTTCCTCCGGGTTGCTAGTCAAGATGCAGAGTATAGCCCGCTCCGCGCACGGTTTGCAGATAAACCGGATTGGCGGGATCGTCCTCGATCTTGCGGCGCAGGCGGTTGATGTGAACATCGACCGTGCGCATGCCTTCCTCGTGTGGGCCCTGCTGCAGCATGTCGCGCGACACGGTCTGGCCGGGGCGCTGGACGAACTGGCGCAGCATGTCGCGTTCGCGGGTGGTGAGACGGACGATGTCGTCGCCACGGCGCAGTTCGCCGCGCGCCGGATTGAAGACGCAAGGACCAAAGCGCACCTCGACCGCGGGGTCCAACGGCTGGGCGGAACGGCGCAGGACCGAGCGCAGCCGCAACAGCAATTCCAGGGGCTCGAACGGCTTGGTCAGGTAATCGTCGCCGCCGGCGGTAAGCCCGGCAATGCGGTCGTCGGCCTCGGCCAGTGCCGACAGGAAGACGATGGGCACGCCGTCGCGGCGCCGCCGCAGGTCGCCGGCGAGGTCGAGGCCGGAACGGCCCGGCATCATGATGTCGAGGACAATGGCATCGAAGGCCAGACCGCGCAGTAGGGCCATGGCGTCCTCGGCGCTCGATGCCGTCGAGGCGCGAAAGCCGTTGTCGCTGAGGTAGGCGCTCAGAAGCTGGCGGATGCGCCGGTCGTCATCCACGATGAGGACGTGGGGGCTTGCATCCTCGATGGCAGCGGTCACGGTGCCGCATCTCCCTCACCGCCGGCGCCGGTCACCAGGCGGGCGACCTCGCGCCGGTTGGCAGCATCGACGAGACCGGTCAGCACGGCGCGATATTCGCCGTTGTCGCTGGCGCCCGCCAACTCCAGCGCCGCCCTGACGCGCCTGATCTGCGGCTCGACCAGCCGGGCATGCAGGCGGCGGCCTGCTTCGGTCAGATACAGCAGGCGCTGGCGGCGGTCGGATGGCCCGGCGCGCTGCACCACATAGCCGGTCTCCACCAGTTCGCGCAGGACGCGGCCCAGCGACTGCTTGGTAATGGCGAGGATCGACAGTAACTCAGCCACCCGGATGCCGGGATTGCGCCCGACGAAATGGATGACCCGGTGATGGGCGCGGCCAAAGCCGTAGTCGTTGAGGATGGCATCGGGCTCGCAGGTGAAATCGCGGTAGGCAAAAAACAACAATTCGACGAGTTCGACGATGGGCTTGTCGGCGGCATCGGTGGCGCCCGGAGCCGGGGGGCGGGGCAGCGCAGGATCGGTGTTTGAATTTATGTCAGCCATATTGACATATTTTACCTGAATTGCTAGGCGTGTCCAGTGCCGGACGGGGTGATCCGGTGGTTTCTCCGAAGGTGAAAGTCATGTCTGTCATACCGTTCGATCAGCGCGAGGGCGTCATCTGGTTCAATGGCGAGTATGTGCCATGGAAGGACGCCAAGGTGCATGTGCTCACCCATGGCCTGCATTACGGCAGCGGCGTTTTCGAGGGCGAACGAGCCTATGGCGGCGAGATCTTCAAGCTTTCCGAACATACCGAGCGGCTGTTCGCCTCGGCCGAAATGCTCGACATGAAGATCCCTTTCACGCCGGCTGAAATCGACGAGGCATGCCGCCAGACGCTTGACCGCCAGGGCCTGAGCGATGCCTATGTGCGGCCCATCGCCTGGCGCGGCTCGGAGATGATGGGGGTGTCGGCGCAGAATACCCGCATCAACGTCGCCATCGCCATCTGGCAGTGGCCGGCCTATTTCGATCCCAGCCAGCTCGACAAGGGCATCCGTCTCGACATGGCCACATGGTGCCGGCCCGATCCGCGCACCGCGCCGTGCAAGGCCAAGGCGGTCGGCCTCTACATGATCTGCACGCTCTCCAAGCACGCCGCCGAGCGAAAAGGTTATGCCGATGCGCTGATGCTCGACTGGCGCGGCCAGGTGGCCGAATGCACCGGCGCCAACGTCTTCTTCGTCAAGGACGGCGAACTGCATACCCCGACGCCGGACTGCTTCCTCGACGGCATCACCAGGCGCACGGTGATCGCCCTGGCCAAGGCGCGGCAGCTGAAGGTCATCGAACGGGCCATCATGCCCGAAGAGATGGCCGGCTTCGAGCAGTGCTTCATCGTCGGCACGGCGGCGGAAGTGACGCCGGTGGGCGAAATCGGGCCCTACAGGTTCGAGGTCGGCGACATCACCCGGCAGCTTCGCGCCGATTACCTGGCCGAGGTGCAGCCCAAGAAAGCGGCCGCCGAATAAGCCTGGCGCATCGCGCTTGCCGGGGTGTATCGCCTTGATTTCGGGGCGGCAACACCTTAGCTGTCATGCAAGGATATCAAACGGGACCCGATGGATGACCGCCACCTCGACGCGCTTCTTCGATGAAATGGCCAAGCTGATGGGCAACGCCGCGGGCGCTGCCCAAGGGGTGCGCCGCGAGATCGATACCCTGGTCAAGGCGCAGGTCGAACGCATTCTGGGCGAGCTCGACGTGGTGCAGCGCGAGGAGTTCGAGGCGGTGCGGGCCATGGCCCAGGCAGCGCGCGAGGAAAACGACGGGCTCAACCAGCGCATCGCCCAGCTGGAAGCGAAGATCAAGGGCCAGCCGGGCCCTGAGTGAGCTCTGAGGCGAAGGCTCCGCACGCTTCAGGTGTGGAGGAGCGCCACGCGCGGGCACATTGCCCTTGCGACGCGAGTCGGCTTTAGGCAACCTGCAACAAGTTGATGTAGCAGTGATTCGCGGCACGAGATGTTGTGCCGCCTTTGATGAATCAGCCTCCGGCGGTGGGAGACGGAAAGCGGCATGACAGCAATCGCGGTACTGGCCAGAGACACGATCAATCCTCTGGATACCGTCGAAGAATTGGCCAGTGTCCACGACTGGCTGATCGACCGGCCGGGCAATGATGAAGTGACCATGATGGTGGAAGGCTTGTGGTCTTCCTTGCATGTGTGCCTCAACTGGCGCGAGGAACTGGAAGGCCTGCACCTGGCCTGCAGCTTTGATGTCAAGGTGCCGGCGCGGCGCCGCGAAGAGGTCCGGCGGCTCATCGCGCTCATCAATGAGCAGTTGTATTTCGGCCATTTCGACCTGTGGCAGGCCGAAGGCACCTTGATGTTTCGCCACGGCCTGTTGCTGTCGGGCGGCGCCGAGGCCAACGCGGCCCAGTGCGAGACCCTCATCAACCTGGCGCTGGAGGCGTGCGAGCGCTATTTCCCGGCCTTCCAGTTCGTCATCTGGGCCGGCAAGAACGCCGAGGAGGCCATCGAAAGCTCGCTGCTCGAAACCCAAGGCGAAGCATGACGGGCGCGCCTGCCATAGCGCTTGCCGGCACCCTGGTGCTGGTGGGGGCCGGCAAGATGGGCGGGGCGATGCTGGAAGGCTGGCTCAAGGCCGGGGTGAAGGGCACCCAGGTCGTGGTCCTCGATCCGGCGCCGCCGCCCGAGAGCGCCGCCCTCATCGCCGCCCACGGTATCGCCCACAATCCGCCGCTCGACTCACTTTCCGGCATCGAAGTGGTGGTGATGGCCACCAAGCCGCAGATCATGGATGAGGTACTCGCCACGGTGGGCCGGCTGGGGGCACAGCATCCGCTCATCCTGTCGATCGCCGCCGGCAAGACCATCTCAACCTTCGAAAAGGCCTTCGGGCCGGGGGCTGCCGTCATCCGCTCCATTCCCAATACACCGGCGGCCATCGGGCGCGGCATCACGGCGATGGCGGCCAACCGCCATGTCTCGGCGGACCAGATCGCCCTTGCCGGCGCGCTGTTGTCGGCCATCGGCGAGGTGGTGAGCGTCGATGATGAAGCGCTTATCGATGCGGTGACGGCGGTTTCGGGATCGGGGCCGGCCTATGTCTTCTACCTTACCGAGTGCCTGGCGCGGGCCGGGGCGGCGGCGGGTCTGCCGCAGGATCTCGCCATGCAGCTTGCCCGGGCGACGGTGGCGGGGGCCGGCGAGCTGATGCGGCGCAGCGGCATCGAGGCGGCGCTGTTGCGCGAAAACGTCACATCGCCCAAGGGCACCACCTGGGCGGCGTTGCAGGTGCTGATGGCCGATGACGGGCTTGAACCGTTGATGCAGCGCGCCGTCAAGGCAGCGACCAAGCGCTCGCGCGAACTTGCAGGCTGAAGCTTTTGCTCTAAAGTCGCCGGCATGGCCGAGACACATGCAACCACCGATACGGTTATCGACGCAGCACTGGCGCTGGCGGCGCGACGGCCGTGGCAGGAGGTGGGGCTGGCCGACATCGCTGCCGAAGCCGGGCTCGACCTGGCGGGATTGCGCCAGGTGGCGGCCAGCAAGGCCCATATCCTCGCCCTGTTCTCCCGGCGCATCGACACCTTGCTGCTCAAGGCACTGAAGTCGGAGACGCTGGAGGGCGAGGCGCACGACCGGCTGTTCGACGTCATCATGCGGCGGCTGGATATCCTGCAGCCGTGGCGGGCGGCGGTCAAAAGCATCCTCGCTGCGGGACCGGGCGATCCCGTCGCCATGGCCTCGGCGGGCCTCAATGCCATGGACGACCAACGCTGGGTGATGGCGGCGGCCGGTGTCGATCTGCCGCGCGACGGCATGGCCCAAGCCGTGCGGCTGGCGGGGTTGGCCCTGGTGCAGCACCGGGTGTTGCGGGTGTGGGCCGAAGACGACGATCCGGGGCTTGCCCGCAGCATGGCGGCGCTCGACCGGCAGTTGCGTGACGGCGCCACTTGGCTGAAACGTCTCGATGCGCCGATGGCGTTGTGCGCTGGCATGGCCCGAGTGCTGGGCGCGCTGGCGCGTGGCGCACCGGCGGCGCCTGCTTCGCCCGCCGCTCCGCAACACCCCGCCGAAGACCCGAAGGAAGGCCAACCATGACCGCCACGCTGCCCATCGGCTTCGATGATTTTCTCAAGGTCGACATCCGCGTCGGGGTGATCGAGCGGGCTGAGCCCTACCCGGAAGCGCGCAGGCCGGCCACCAAGCTGTGGATCGATTTCGGCCCCGACATCGGGGTCAAGAAATCCTCCGCCCAGATCACCCGCCATTACGACATCGCTGAGCTGCCCGGCCGCCAGGTGCTGGCGGTGGTCAATTTTCCACCGCGCCAGATCGGCAGGTTCATGTCGGAGGTCTTGACCCTCGGGGTACCCGATCAGGACGGCGAGGTGGTGCTGCTGGTGCCGGACAAGACGGTACCCGTCGGCGGGCGGATGTACTGAAGGGGCTCTTGCTTTAGCTCGGCGTGGTGCGGTGAAACCTCACCTTTTTGCGCTTGCCGACTTGACGCGGCGCCCCCGGCCCACCATTCATCGGCAATGATGGCTTCGACTTCACACACCGGCCGGGTGCTCGTCACCGGGGCGGCACGGCGCATCGGCCGGCAGATCGCCCTCGACCTGGCCGAGGCCGGATGGCACGTCTGCGTCCATTACAATACTTCGGGCAAAGAAGCCCTGGAGGTGTGCCGCGCGATCGAACAGGCAGGCGGCAAGGCCGTGGCGATCAGCGGCGACCTGTCGCAACTGGATTGTCCCGAGCGGGTGATTGCCGACGCCGCCGAGGCGCTCGGCGGCCTCACCTGCCTCATCAACAACGCCTCGCGCTTCGAGCTCGACGAGGTGGGCAGCATCACCCAGCAAAGCTGGGCGGGCCATCTCGACACCAACCTGCGCGCGCCGGTATTCCTGTCGCAGGCCTTCGCCAGGCAGCTGCCGGCCGGCGAAGCGGGCAACATCATCAACATCATCGATCAACGGGTATGGAAGCTCAACCCACGGTTCTTCTCCTACACCGCCAGCAAGGCGGCGCTGTGGACGGCGACCCGCACCCTTGCCCAGGCGCTGGCGCCGCGCATCCGCGTCAACGCCATCGGACCCGGCCCGGCGCTGGCCAATCCGCGCATGCAGCCTGACGACTTCCACAAGCAGACGCAGCTCACCATCCTCGAGCGCGGAACCACGCCTGGGGAGATTTCAGCCGCGGTGCGCTACATCCTGTCGGCGCCGGCCATGACGGGCCAGATGATCGTGCTGGACGGGGGACAGCACCTGGTGTGGCAGACCCCCGATATCGTCGACATCAAGGAATAGGCGCCATGACCCATACCGCCGGCCCTGAATCCCGTATCGCCGATGCTCTCACCGGGGTGCGCCACGTGTTCGTGCGCGACCTGGCGATCAAGGCGGTGCTGGGCATCCACGAGCACGAAAAGCTCAAACCGCAGCGGGTGGTGATCAATATCGACCTCAGCGTCAGGGAGCGCGGCGGTCCGCTCGATGACAATATCGCCAACGTGGTTTCCTATGAGAAGGTGGTGGACCATATAAAGGAGATCGTGGGGCGCGGGCATGTCAACCTGGTGGAGACACTGGCCGAGATGATCGCCGGGCGTTGTCTGGAGAACCCGTGGGTGCTGGGCGTCAGGGTGCGCATCGAAAAGCCCGACATCATCGCCGAGGCGGCCAGTGTCGGCATCGAGATCGAGCGCCTGCGCCAGAACTGAATTGGAAGCGACAGTGAACCAGGCCGACGACAGGGCACAAGCACAGGCCGTAGCACCGGCCGAAGCGGGTGGCGAGACGGTCGAGACCGGTCCGGCAGTGGTCAGGCGGTTTGCCAGGACGCTACCCAACCGGCCGGGCGTCTATCGCATGCTCGATGCCGAGGGCGGCGTGCTCTACGTCGGCAAGGCGCGTTCGCTGAAGGCGCGGGTGGCGAGCTATACCCGTTTCGGCGGCCATACCAACCGCATCGCTGCGATGATCGCCCGCACGGCGTCGATGGAATTCATCACCACCGGCACCGAGGCCGAAGCGCTGCTGCTGGAGGCCAATCTCATCAAGCGGCTGAAGCCGCACTACAACGTCATCCTGCGCGACGACAAGTCGCTGCCGTATATCCTGCTGGCTCGCGACCATGCCGTCGCCCAGATCGTCAAGCATCGCGGGGCGCAATCGCGCGCCGGGGACTATTACGGGCCGTTCGCCTCGGCAGGGGCCGTCAACCGCACCATCAACACGCTGCAAAAGGCCTTCTTGTTGCGCTCGTGCGCCGACAGCGTTTACGAAAACCGCACGCGGCCGTGCCTGCTCTACCAGATCAAGCGTTGCTCGGCGCCGTGCACCGGCGAAATCTCCGTTACGGATTATCAAAAGCTGATCGCCGGGGCCTCAGCCTTTCTGTCGGGCAAATCCAAGGCGGTGAAGTCGGAACTGGTAGAGGCCATGGAAGACGCCGCCGAGCGGCTCGATTTCGAGCACGCCGCGCTGTATCGCGACCGCATCGCCGCCCTGTCGCAGGTGACGGCGCACCAGGGGATCAATCCGCAGCACGTGGCCGAGGCCGACGTCTTCGCCATCCATGAGGAAAGCGGGCAGTTCTCGGTGCAGGTGTTCTTCTTCCGCGCCGGTCAGAACTGGGGCAACCGCGGGTTCTTTCCGCGCGCCGACAAATCCTTTGAAGCCGGCGATGTGCTGGCCTCGTTCATCGCCCAGTTCTACGACGACAAGCCGGTGCCGGGTCTGATCCTTCTGGAGCGCGACATCCCGGAGCGCACGCTGATGGCCGAAGCCTTGTCGACACGCACCGGCCGCAAGGTGGAAATCCTTGTGCCGCAGCGCGGCGAAAAGCGGTCGCTGGCCACCCATGCCCTCGACAATGCCCGCGAGGCGCTGGGGAGAAAGCTCGCCGAGGCCAGCTCCCACAGTCGCCTCATGCAGGGCATCGCCCGGGCCTTCGGCCTCGAAAAGCCGCCGCGCCGCATCGAGGTCTACGACAATTCCCACATCCAGGGCGCCAACGCCGTCGGCGCCATGATCGTCGCGGGCCCGGAAGGTCTGATGAAGGGCCAGTACCGCAAGTTCAACATCAAGGCCGATCCTGACGGTACCGGCGGTGACGACTACGCCATGATGCGCGAGGTCCTCACGCGGCGGTTTTCACGGCTGCTGCGCGAGCATGGCGACCAGCGCGACGATGACGAGGCGGAAACGGCAATGTGGCCCGACCTGGTGCTCATCGACGGCGGCGCGGGGCAACTGAAGGTGGCGCAGGAGGTGCTGGCAGAACTGGGCGTCGACGACGTGGCGGTCGCCGGCATCGCCAAGGGGCCGGACCGCGATGCGGGCCGTGAGCATTTCCATTTGCCGGGAAAAGCCTCCTTCATGCTCGATTCCCGCGACCCCGTGCTCTATCATGTGCAGCGGTTGCGTGACGAAGCGCACCGTTTCGCCATCGGCACCCATCGGGCGAGAAGGGCAAAGACAATCGGCGCCAATCCGCTGGATGAAATCGAAGGCATCGGCGCCAACCGCAAGCGGGCCCTGCTCAAGGCCTTCGGTTCGGCCCGCGGGGTGGCGCGGGCAAGTGCCGGCGACCTGGCGGCGGTGACCGGCATCTCCTCGGCGCTGGCGACCAAAATCTACCGGCATTTCCACGAGACGCGCGAATGAGCCAGGCGACGCAAAAGACCGGGCAGCCTGCAACCCCGGCGGCAGCCGCGGCGGTAAACTGGCCCAATATCCTGACCTACGGGCGCATCGCCGCGGTGCCGGTAGTGGTGGCGCTGATCATGTACGGCAACGACCGCTCGCGGTGGCTGGCGCTCGGCATCTTCATCCTTGCGGCCATCACCGATTTCCTCGACGGCTATCTGGCGCGGCGATGGAAGATGCAGTCCTCGCTGGGGCGCATGCTGGACCCCATCGCCGACAAGCTGCTGGTCGCAGCGGTGCTGCTGGTGCTGTCCGGCGACGATACGCTTGCGGGTCTCAACCAGTGGGCGGCGATCATCATCTTGTGCCGCGAAATCCTGGTATCGGGCCTGCGCGAGTACCTGGCCGAACTGCAGGTGTCGGTGCCGGTGACGCGACTGGCTAAATACAAGACGGCGGTGCAGATGGTGGCCATGGGCTTTCTCATCGCCGGCCCTGCCGGTGACAAGGTTCTCGCCTACAATACCCTGATCGGCATCGCCGGCCTGTGGGTGGCAGCGCTCCTCACCCTTTATACCGGCTTCGATTATTTCCGCGCCGGCATCACCCATCTGACGGAGGACTGAAGAAGTGCGTATCCTCTATTTCGCCTGGGTCAGGCAGCGGGTGGGACACGGCCAGGAACTGGTCGATCTCCCCGCCGACGTGGTGACGGTCGGCGATCTCATTGCGTGGCTCAAGGGCCGCGATGAGGGCTATGAGGCGGCGTTTGCCGACCTCAAGGCCATTCGCGCCGCCGTCGATCAGGAGCATGTGGGCCTCGACCACCGGCTCGACGGCGCCCGCGAGGTGGCGTTCTTTCCGCCCGCCACTGGCGGCTAGATCAGCATGCAATTGGGTGGAATCACCCAATTGCATAAAAGCTGATCGATTCCAATATGTTGAGCATGATGTTGTCCGAAAAGTGGTATCCACTTTTCGGCATCATGCTCGAGGCTACTTGGTGATCAGCGCGGCCTCCAGGATCTTGTCGCGGCCGTAGACGTCGCGGCGGAAATTGACGGTGCCGTCCTTGTCCACCCAGGCGGTGAGATAGGTGACGTAGACCGGTACCGGTTCCTTCAGGTCGACGATGCGCTGCTGGCCGGAATCGACCTGCGCCTTGATCTGGTTCATGGTCCAGCCCTGCGGCCCGAGCAGCACCTCGGCCAATTGCTCGGGATACTGCACCCGCATGCAACCGTGGGAGTAAAAGCGCGAGTCCTTGCTGAACAGGCTCTTCGACGGGGTGTCGTGGATATAGACGTTGTACTTGTTGGGGAACATGAACTTGATGTGCCCCAGGGCATTCTTGTCGCCTGAATCCTGGCGCAGCCGGTAGGGCACGCGCGTTACGGCGTTCCAGTCGACGCTGAACGGATCGACCTCGGTGCCACTTGTCGTCAACAAGCGGATGTTGAGGCGCTGCAGCGCTGCCGGGTTCTGGCGCAACTCGGGCAGGTATTCCTTGTTGGCGATGCTGGACGGCACGTTCCAATAGGGGTTGAAGACGACATAGCGCATCTTCTTGGTGAACACCGGGGTCGAGTGGAAGGGCTTGCCGACCACCAGGCGGGCGGTGTGGATGGTCTTTTCGCGTTCGCCGAGCATCTCGACCACCTTCAGTTCCTGATCGGCGAGGTTGACGAAGACGAAGCGCTTGCCCGGGTCCTCGGTCATCCAGCGGCGGCGCTCCATGTTGACGACAAGCTGGTTGATGCGATCGCCCACCGGGACATTGATCTCGCCCAGGGTTTCAGGGCCGACGATGCCATCGGCCTTGATGCCGTTGCGCATCTGGAAATGCTCGACCGCCGCCTTGAGGCCATCGTCATAGGTCTTCGAGGTGAGATCGGCGGTCTGCGCCAGGTCGCCTTCGGCCGACAGCCTGAGGCGAAGCACCGGCACGCGGTCGCTGCTCATGCCGGGCTTGAGGGTGGGGCCGGCCGCTACCTTGGGCCAGCCTCCCTGGGCGGCGATCTTGCGGTAGCGCGCCAAGGCGTCGACCATGCGCCAGTAGCGCGGGCTCTTGGGCGCCAGGGAATGGATATAGGGGCCCAGGTCGGCGGCCTGCTCGGCGCCGTCGATCACCGTCAGGGGCCCGGTTCCCGAAGGGCTCAGGTGAATGTCGGAATTGACCTCGGACGGCACCACTCTGCCAGTGGACAGATCCTGGGCGTAGTCGACGAACACCGTCGACAGCAGGAGATCGAGCTCGGCCAGCACTTCCGGGTTGGTGCTGGTGATGCGCTGCTCGATGTCGGGAATGGAATAATCGGCCGGATTGAGCCCCTGGTCGGCGGCATTCTTGAGGTACGTGAGCAGCACCTTGGCCTTGGTCTTGGCGCCGTTGTCGCGGGTCCAGATGGGCTTGAAGCTGCGGCCCTGATAGAAGGTGAAGATCTGGAACAGCTTTTGATCGTCGCTGGTGTGGCCGAGCGTGGTCTGGCCGCTGGTGATGAACTGCTTGATGGCATCGCCCACCGACTGGTTGTTGCCGGCAAGGACCGGCATCGCCATGAGGCCGATGATGAGGGCGGCGGCAATGAACAAGCGGCTGAAACCTTGCATGGGTTGCTCCTTGGCGTTCGGACGGACCGGCGATTCAGGCGTTATAGCAAAATAGCGCGTGCGGCGGATTTGTCGACTAGATCAGCATGCAATTGGGTGTAATCACCCAATTGCATGAAAGCTGATCGATTCCAGGAAGTTGAGCATGATGTTATCCGAAAAGTGGTTTCCACTTTTCGGATAACATCCTCTAGCCTCAGGCGGCATCGGCGGCGATGAGATGAGCGGCCTTTTCGGCCACCATCATCACCGCGTTGCAGATGTTGACGGTGACCATGGCGGGAAAGACAGAGGCATCGGCAACCCGCAAGCCGGCGATCCCTTTGACCCGAAGATCGGGGGTGACGACGCTGAGCGGATCGCCGGCGGCACCCATGCGGCAGGTGCCGCAGGGGTGGTAGACGGTCTCGGCGGTGTCGCGGGCATAGGCAAACAGAGCCGCATCGCTGTCGACGGCCGGCCCCGGTGCGATCTCGCGCTTGAGCCAGCGGGCGAGCGCCGGGGTGGCGACGAGACGGCGGGCATGGCGCAGGCCGGCGATGAGGATCTTGCGGTCGTAGCCCTCAGGATCGGTGAAATAGCCAAGCTCTATGGAGGGCTGGATGCGCTGGTCGGGGGAGGCGAGGGCAACGCGGCCGCGGCTTTTCGGCCGCGCCACGTTGGGCGAGATCTTCACCCCGTGCTCGATACCACCATAAAGGGTGCGGCCGATATGCTTTTCCCTGAGGCGCAGCACGAAATGATAGAGCACATCGGGGGCCGGGGCGTCCGGCTCGACGCTGAGGAGCAGTGTTGCCTCGCATGGCGTCAGGCGCCAGGGCGGGGCGGGCGTCTTCAGTTCAAAGGCGATGGAAGCGGCGACATGGTCCATGAGGTTCTCGCCGATGCCGGGCAGATCGGCCATTACTTCGATGCCGTGGCGCTTCAGATCGGCGGCCGGCCCGAGGCCTGAAAGCATCATGAGATGCGGGCTCTGGATGGCGCCGGCGGCAAGGATCACCTCGCGGCGCGCGGCGATCAGGCCGCGGCTGGTTTCGGCCCCGGTGGCGCGGCCATTGGCGATGGTGAGGCGACGGGCATTGGTCTCGGTCCACACCTGGAGGTTTTGCGGCAGCCGCGACAGGGGATGCAGCAGAGCGATGGACGAGGACTGGCGCAGATGCCCCTTGACGTTCAGGGGAAACCAGCCGGTGCCGGCCCTGACGGTACGGCGAAAATTGGTTTCCAGCGCCCCGAGGGCGATGGCTGAGTCGATGAAGGCGCGGCTCAGGGCATTGCCCGGCGGGGCTTCTTCGATGCCAAGGCTCGAACGGACGCGCTCCAGGTAGGGGGCCATGGCCGCTGCCCCCCAGCCGGTTGCGCCGGCCGCCGCCCAGCTTTCGAGGTCTCTGGCGGGCGGCTCTATGAAGGCGCAATCGTTGTGGTTGGCGCAGCCGCCCAGCATGCGGGCGCGGGCATAGGCTATGGGGCCGTGGCTGCCGGGAAAGGGGAGGGCCTCAAAGCCCCAGTCGTAGCTTTCATCCTGTTCCGCAAGGCGCGACAGGTCGCAGGCGACGGGATCGCCCTCGTCGGGCTTGCCGGCCTCGATGAGGATGACCTGGGCGTTTGTCGAGTCGGCGAGGCGGCGGGCGAGGATGCAACCGGCAGCGCCGCCGCCAATAATGAGATAATCGCAAGTGGTGACCATGGCGGCCACTGTGGCACGCTCCGGCCGGTGGAGGAAAGTCCGGCAAAAGCCAACCGGCCCGGAGGGAGGGCCGGGCCGGTTGCCGAGTTTCTGAAGGCGCTGCTCGCCGGATGGGAGGTGGTTCGGAGCGGTGGGGGCGCGCTCGGGGGTTATCCGGTGGCGGGCGCCTTCAGATGGGGTTCAGGCTCAGTAGTAGTTGCAGATGCGCTTGAAGCGCGGCACCTGGATCCAGCCATAACCGTTCCAGCGGGTCTTGTAGCCGACGAACACCTTGTGGCAGGGCGCGACATAGACGGGTGCGTAGTAGCTGTGGTGGTAGCCGAAATAGGGGCCGCCGAAATAGACCTTGAAGCCGGCCGAAGCGGTGGACGCGGCAGCGGCGGTGGCGGCGGCGGCGACGGTGAGGGCGATGAGGGTCTTGCGGATCATGGTCTTGTCTCCTCCGTGTTGGGTGGGGTGGCATGGCGCCGTTCCCCGTTGTTGAAACCGGTTATAGGCGAGGCAACCTGAACCGCATCTGAGGGCGTTGTTTAGCTGGCGTTCATGTTGGGACCCCCCCTCGGCCCGTCATGCCGGGACTTGATCCCGGCATCCATGCCGCCGGCCTCGCGGCAGGTGGGGGCGGCAGCGGAATGGACCCCGTGGTCAAGCCACGGGGTGACGGGTGTGTGAGGGGGGCGTGTGGTCCCCGGGTCGCCGGGTCAAGCCTGCAGGGGGCGACGGCGGAATGCGGAGCGACGCCATGACCGGCGGATGGCGTCGCATTTGCGATTGACGGGGGGCGGCGGAGACTGCACTTTCGCCGGCGCCCATGCCGATCCTCCTAGCGATTCCGTTCCCGGCCATCGATCCCGTTGCCTTCCATGTGGGGCCGCTGGCGGTGCGCTGGTATGCGCTTGCCTACATGGCCGGGCTGCTGTTCGCGGTGTGGTACTCCAAGCGGCTGACCGCCACGCCCGCCTTGTGGGCCGGCAAGCAACCCACCCTCAAGCCGGAGGAGGTGGACGATTTGTTGTTGTGGGCGACCTTCGGCGTGGTGCTGGGGGGCAGGCTCGGCTATGTGCTGTTCTACAATCCGGCCCACTACTTTGCCCACCCGCTCGACATCTTCAAGGTTTGGTCGGGCGGCATGTCGTTCCACGGCGGCTTTCTCGGGGTAGCGGTGGCGATGTTCTGCTACGGGCGGTGGCGCAAGGTGGGGCTCGACAGGCTGCTCGACCTCGCCGCACCGGGCGTTCCTGTCGGGCTGATGCTGGGGCGCATCGCCAACTTCATCAACGGCGAACTTTTCGGACGGCCCAGCGATGTGCCGTGGGCGATGGTGTTTCCCATGGGCGGCGACGTGGCGCGCCACCCGAGCCAGCTCTACGAGGCGGGGCTGGAGGGGGTGTGCCTGTTCATCGCGCTGCGGATCGCCACTCATCGCTACAAGGCGCTGTCGCGGCCCGGCCTCGTCTCGGCGGTGTTCGCCATCGGCTATGCGACGGCCCGCATCATCGGTGAATTCTTCCGCGAGCCGGATATCCAGATCGGCTATCTGAGCGGCGGCCTCACCATGGGGATGTTGTTGTCGCTACCGCTTTTAGGCATCGGCATCTGGTTGGCCATCCGGGCGAGGCGGCAGAAATGAAGGCTGCGGGCGAAGCAGCGCTTGACGCCGAGCTGAAGGCGATGATCGCCGCCGACGGGCCGCTCGGCATCGATACCTACATGACCTTGTGCCTCACCCATCCGCGGCATGGCTATTACATGGGCCGCGATCCCTTCGGGCGGGGCGGCGACTTCATTACTGCACCCGAAGTCTCGCAGATGTTCGGGGAACTGATCGGCGTGTGGTGCGCGGCGGCCTGGCGGATGATGGACGCACCCGAGGCCGTCAACCTGGTGGAACTGGGACCGGGGCGCGGCACGCTGATGGCCGACATGGTGCGTGCCGCCCGGGTGATGCCGGGCCTTGAGGATGCCTTGAAGCTCCATCTGGTGGAGGTGAGCCCGGCGCTCACGGCGATGCAGCAGAAAACCCTGGAAAGTGCCGGACTGGAGGCGACGTGGCACCAGCGCTTTGAGGATGTGCCGGCGGGGCCGTTGCTGGTCGTCGCCAACGAATTCCTCGATGCCTTGCCGGTGCGCCAGTTCGTGCGCCTGGGTGATGGGTTCCGCGAACGGGTGGTGGGCCTCGATGAGGCCGGGGCGCTGTGTTTCGGCGTGGTGGGCGATGGCGTGGCGGATGAGCAGATGCCGGACTGGGCGGGCGCGGCGCCGGAAGGCGCGGTCATCGAGATATCGCCGGCCCGCGAGGCGGTGGCCGAGGCGATCGGGGCGCGGCTCGCTCACGAGAACGGGGCGGCGCTGATCATCGATTATGGCTACACGACATCGGGTCCGGGCGACACGCTGCAGGCGGTGAAAAAGCACCGGCCGGCAGATGTCCTGGCGCAGCCGGGCGAGGCCGACCTCACCGCGCATGTTGATTTCGCCGCAACCGGTCGCGCCCTTGTACGCGGCGGGGCCAAGGTCCATGGTCCCATTACGCAAGGCGGTTTTCTCATGGGCATGGGCCTCAAGGAGCGCGAGGAAGTGCTTAAGAAGCGGGCCGACCAGCGCCAGCGCATCGTCATCGCGCGCGCCGCCCAGCGGCTGGCGGCGGGCGCCGGCATGGGGCAGCTCTTCAAGGTCATTGCTGCCAGCCATCCCGAGCTTGGCAATCCGCATCCCTTCCACCAGGACACGCCATGATCACCTCCAGCCACCTCGAGGCCATCGACCATGTCACGCATGGCTTCTTCACCCGCGAGGGTGGGCGGTCGGCGGGCATTTATGCCACGCTCAATTGCGGTTTCGGTTCCGACGATGACGCTGAAAAGGTGGCCGCCAACCGGGCCATCGTCGCCGGGCAGATGGGCATCGAGGCGAGCCATTTGCTGACGGTGTGGCAGTGGCACAGCGCCGATGTAAAGGTGGTGCGCGGGCCCTGGGACCCGCTGCATCCCCCCAAGGCCGATGCCATGGTGAGCGATCAGCCGGGCCTGGCGCTCGGTGTCCTCAGCGCCGATTGCACGCCGATCCTGTTCGCCGACCGCCAGGCCCGCGTCATCGGGGCGGCGCATGCCGGCTGGAAAGGGGCGCTGGGCGGAGTGATCGAGGCAACCGTCGCGGCCATGGAGGATCTCGGTGCCGAACGCCGGCGCACGGTCGCTGCCGTCGGCCCCACCATCTCGCAGGCCAATTACGAGGTGGGCGCGGAGTTCGAGGCGCGGTTCATCGCGGCCGACGAGGGCCACCAGCGTTTCTTCGTTGCATCGCGGCGTCCGGGGCATTTCATGTTCGATCTGCCCAGCTTCGTGCGCGTGCGGCTGATGCATCTGGGCCTCGGGGCGATCGAGGATGTGGCCTTGTGCACCTATGCCGACGAGGTGCGGTTCTTCAGCTACCGGCGCGCCACCCATCGCGGCGAGGGCGACTACGGGCGGCAGATTTCGGCCATTGCCATAACGAGTTAGGGGGAGGAGCCATGGCACTGCATTTCGAGGCGAAGGAATACCGGGCCCGCCAGCGGGCGGTGCGGCGCGAGCTTGAGGCAGCCGGACTCGACGGGTTGCTCATGTTCCAGCAGGAGTGCATGTACTACCTCACCGGCTATGATACCTTTGGCTTCTGCTTTTTCCAGTGCCTCTATCTGGGCACCGACGGCAAGCTTGCGCTGCTGACCCGCTCGGCCGATCTCAGGCAGGCACAACACACTTCGACGCTTTCCGACATCCGCATCTGGACCGATGAAGCCGGCGCCGATCCGGCCCACCAGTTGCGCGACATGCTGGAAAGCCTTGGCGCCAGGGGCAAGCGGCTGGGCATCGAGAACAATTCCTATGGGCTTACCCATTTCAACGGCAAGCGGGTCGACAAGGCGCTAAACGGCTTTGCCCGACTTGAGGAGGCTTCAGAACTGGTGAACGCCTTGCGGGCCATCAAGTCGCCGGCCGAACTCGCTTATGTGCGCCGCGCGGCAAAGCTGGGCGATCAGGCGTTGAAGGCCGGCATTGAGGCGACCCATGCCGGGGCCAACGAGGGTGATATCCTGGCAGCCCAGCACGCGGCCATCTTTTCCGGCGGCGGCGATTATCCCGGCAACGAGTTCATCATCGGGTCGGGGGCCGATGCACTGTTGTGTCGCTACAAGTCGGGCCGTCGCAAATTAGGCAAGCGCGACCAACTGACGCTGGAATTCGCCGGCGTCTACCGCCATTACCATGCCGCCTTCATGCGCACGCTGATAACGGGCGCGCCGAAGAAACGCCACGTGGAATTGCACACGGCCTGTGCCGAGGCGCTTCAGGCCTGCGAGGCGGCAATGAAGCCCGGACGTACGGCGGGGAGTGTGTTCGATGCCCATGCCCGGGTGATGGACGCCCACGGCATGCAAGGCCATCGGCTGAATGCCTGCGGCTATTCGCTGGGCGCCAAGTTCACCCCGAGCTGGATGGACACCCCGATGTTCTATCGCGGCAACCCGTTCGTGCTGAAGCGTAACATGGTAATGTTCGCCCACATGATTCTCATGGATTCGGCGAGCGGCTGCGCCATGACGCTGGGTCGCACCTATATCATCGGTGCCAGGGGTGCAGAGGCGTTGTCGCAATATCCGCTTAATCTCATCGTGAGATAATCGGCGCGGAGGTAGGCGACCAAATGCTGGCAACGGCCACGACAGGACTGGGCCGGTTGGTGCGGGGCATGGTGACGCTCGCCTTGATGGTGTCGCTCGCGGTGATGCTGGCGGCCTGCGCGGGGGCCAACAATCCGTTTTCAAAGTCGCGCGGATCGCTGTTGTCGCCGACCGGCAAGACGCCGCCGCCGGTCACCATCGGCGCCATGAACGGCCTACCCACCGACAAGGCCCAGATCCTGTTCACGTCGCTGGCCGCCTCGGCGGGCAAGCGCGACATCGCCATCGTCAAGGGTCAGATGGCCGGCAATTTCACCATGACCGGGGATTTCCAGGCGGTGCCCGGCAGTGCCGGGGTGGTGGTGAGCTACCGCTGGGTGGTCACCGACGCCAGGGGTCAGCTTGTGCATACCATCCAGTCGCAGGAAACCGGGCAGCCGGCGACCGGCAACCCGTGGGCCGGCGTCGATGCCGACGTGTTGCGCCGCATCGCCGCGTTTACGGCTGAAAACCTGTCCAGCCGGTTGTCGCAACTGGGCTATGCCACGCAGGCCGCCGGCCTGCCGCCGCCGCCCAACACCATGGTGCTGGCGGGGCCCGATGCGGAAAAGCAGATCGATCTGGAAACCCTTTATGGCCCCGACTACGCGTCCATAGTGCCGGTCGTGGATGCCGCCGAGTCATCCCAGGCGCTGGCGGTCGAGGCGCCGGTGGCGGCACCGCAAACGGCGCCCGCGAAAAAGCCCTCCGGGCCCGGTATTCACGCCGTGGCGGTCACCCGCGTTAGCGGGTCGCCGGGCAAGGGCAATGACGACCTGCTGATCGCCATGCGCCGCACCCTGGCGGCGGCCGGCTGGGACGTCCTTGCGCGGGCCCGCGGCGATGCCCTGACGATCCACGGCGAGGTCGGCCTGGCGCCGCCCGGCAACAAAACCCAGCGGGTGACCCTCAAATGGGTCGTGGCGATGCCCGACGGCCGCGTGCTGGGCACCGTCGAGCAGGCCAACCAGGTGCCCGCCGGCTCGCTCGACAAGGGCTGGGGCCAGACCGCGGCTCTGGCCACCCAGGCCGCTTCGCAAGGCATTTTCGCGGTGGTGAAGAAGGCGCAGTCGCTATAGACAGCATCTCATCTGGCGCGACGATAGCGCACCTCAACGGGACAAACGTCGCGGTTGGCAATTGGCTTTTGAAACTGTAAGACCCTTGGCGATAGGGGCGGGCGCGGGACCTGTCCGGGGCAAAACCACGACCAGGGGCGCTCGATGAAGCTTGTCGCCGGCAATTCAAACCGCCCATTGGCGGAAGCCATCGCAGCCTATCTCAAGGCACCGCTCACCAAATGCACGGTCAGGCGCTTCGCCGACATGGAAGTGTTCGTCGAGGTGCAGGAAAACGTGCGCGGCGAAGACATCTTCGTGGTGCAATCGACGTCGTTCCCGGCCAACGACCACCTGATGGAACTGCTGATCATCATCGATGCCGTAAGAAGGGCCTCGGCGCGCCGCGTGACCGCGGTCCTGCCGTATTTCGGCTATGCTCGCCAGGACCGCAAACCCGGCCCCAGAACCCCTATCTCGGCCAAGCTGGTGGCCAACCTGATCACCCGCGCCGGCGCCGATCGGGTGCTCACCCTCGATCTGCATGCCGGGCAGATCCAGGGTTTTTTCGACATTCCGACCGATAACCTGTTCGCCGCCCCGGTGATGATCCGCGACATCAAGGAGAACTACAAGAACAACCACCTGATGGTGGTGTCGCCCGATGTCGGCGGCGTGGTGCGAGCGCGGGCCTTCGCCAAGCGCCTGGGCGTGCCGCTGGCCATCGTCGACAAGCGTCGCGAGCGGGCGGGCGAGTCGGAAGTGATGAACATCATCGGCGAGGTCGAGGGCATGTCGTGCATCCTGGTTGACGATATCGTCGATTCGGGTGGCACCTTGTGCAACGCCGCCGATGCGCTGCTGGCGGCGGGCGCTACGCACGTTTCTGCCTATATCACCCATGGCGTGCTGTCGGGCGGGGCGGTGGCGCGGATCACCTCGTCGAAGCTGAAGGAACTGGTGATCACCGACTCGATCCAGGCGACCGAGGCGGTGAGGGTGTCGCGCAACATCCGCGTCATGTCGATCGCCCCGCTCATCGGCGAGGCCATCGGGCGCACCTCCAGCGAGCAATCGGTGTCCAGCCTGTTCGATTGAGGCAAAGGGCCGCAACCCCGATCCCGACCCGATTTTTGCCGCGACCACAATCGATGTATGAAAGCCTGGGTTGGCCAAAGATTGGTTGACGTGGGGTAATCGACATGGACACGCGAGGCGTTCGCGTATTTAATAGGGAAGTGACCGGGCCGCCACAAAGAGTGGAGGCCAAATGTCAGTCAGTGGCGTAAGTGTCATCGTAATCGCGCCGATCAGGCCGCGGGCATGCCTACAGGCCAAATCCAGGCACAACCTCTCCGGTAACGGCGCCAAACTGGAGTTTCGAGATGCGCAACACAACAACCAAGACCGCCGATGATGCCCCGCCCACATCGTTGCATGAGGCGGAAATCGAGGCCGGCGCGGCGATGGCTTTCCTCAGCGAATGGAATGAGGAGATCGTGCAGTTCTACGTGAGCCGGTACCAGCAATACTGGTCGTTGCCGATGCAACTGCAATCGTGTTCATCGCTGGATGATCTGCGCGCCCTGCAGCAGGATTTTCAGGCGACCCTTTTCGAGGATTATCTCGACGAGGCCGCAAGGCTGTCGCGGGTGGTCAAGGCAGCGCACAAGCACCTTGTTCCCGAGCCGGAGGCCGACTACGAAACGGCGCTGTTGAAGGCGCAGCAGGACGCGGCGGCGATTATCGAGCAGGCCAAGGCTCAGGCCGAGCGCATCCTCGCATCAGCGCGCCAGCAGGCGGAAGCGCCGGTCAAGGCGGCAGCGGCTGCGAAGGAAACTCCAGCCAGCAAGCGTGCCTGACTTCCGCGGACGCCGGGACTTACAGCCGGGCAAGGCCGGTGATGACCGCCTCGGCCTCGGCGACGATCTCGCGCACGATCTCGCCGGCGGGCTGGGCGCGATTGACCAGGCCGACGCCTTGGCCAGCCCATAGCGGCATGGCCTCGATATCGCCGCGAAAACTCCGCCGCGCGGCCACCGGCTCGTAGCGGACGAACTTTTCCGCCGCGTCGGCTTGCACGATTTCATCGCCTTCGCCGGGGCGGTTGCCGGAGGTCGGCCGTCCCGCCTTCTCCCAGGCCTCGATGGTGGAATTACGTAACACCCTGTGCGGGGCATCGGGCCAGCCTACGTCATAAAGCGTGGTGTAGTAGGTATCGGATGCCTCGGCCTTGAGCAGCCGCGCCCGGTAATCGGGATGGTTGAAGGTTTCCTCTGCGGCGAGGAACCGGGTGCCGATCCAGGCGGCCTGGGCGCCCAGCGCCAGCGCTGCCGCCAGCCCGCGCCCGTCGGAAATGGCGCCGGCGGCGACCACCGGCAGCGGAGCGACTTCGTCGACGACACGCGGAATGAGCGCCATGTTGGCGACGGTGCCGCGCACATGGCCGCCGGCCTCCCAGCCCTGCGCCACGATGACGTCGACACCGGCATCGGCGGCACGTTTGGCCTCATCAACCGAGCCGATGCTCATCATCAATTTCGCCCCGGCGGCATGGACGCGCTCGACATAAGGGGCCGGATCTCCCCAGAACAGCGAGATCCACGGCACCCCGGCGTCGAGGCTGGCGGCGATCTCGTGTTCGACGTCATAGGAGAGGAGGAAATTCGCTGCAAAGCCACGATTGCTCAACGCACGGGTTTCTTCGATGGCCTTAACGGTTCCCTTCGCACCGCGCCCCGTCATGGTGATGGTGCCGAGACCGCCGGCGTTGCCGACGGCGGCGGCAAGTTCCGGGCAGGTTACGCCACCGATCGCTGTCTGAATGACCGGGACGTCGATGCCGAGAAGATCACAAATGGTTGTGCGCATGAGCATGCCTCCGTCTTCACAATCGCCGCCGCAAGCCGGAACGTTCCCATTACTCTACGTCATCCCCGGCGGATTTGACAAATTGGCGCCCCTGACCGGGCATTCGGGCGGGATCGCGGCTGGTTCGCGGGTGATGCATTCACTATGCTTGCGCCAACCCGACCCAACGTGAAGCCGCGAAAGCCCAGGATGCCAGACCCTAAAAACAAGCCACCCGCCGATATGTCCGAGGTGCAACTGAGCCGTGACCTCGGGCTGTTCGCGGTGACCATGATGGGCGTCGGCGGGATGATCGGCGCCGGCATCTTTGCCCTGAGCGGCATCGCGGCCGGCGTGGCAGGGCCGGCGGTGGTGCTGGTGTTCATCCTCAACGGCGCCATCACCTTCCTCACCGCCCTTGCCTATGCCGAACTGGGGGCGGCGTTTCCGCGCGCCGGGGGTGGCTATGTGTGGGTGAAGGAGGGCCTGGGCGGTGGCAACGGGTTCCTCGCCGGATGGATGAGCTGGTTCGGCTACGTGGTGGCCGGCGCGCTCTATGCGCTGGCATTCGGCGGCTTTGCGCTGAGCGGCTGGCATGCGGCGGGCCTGCCGACCGGCGGGCTGGCGGACGGCACCCTCAGTACCATCTTCACCGCCGCGGTCATCGTGGTGTTCACCGGCCTCAATTTTCTCGGATCGAAGGAAGCCGGCGCCATGGGCGCCGCCATCACCGTCGTCAAGATTGCCATCCTCTGCCTGTTCATCGCCTTCGGGGCGGCCATCATGCTGGGCGGCAACGAGTGGCAATTTCGTTTTATCGACAATTTCATGCCCAACGGGGTGGCCGGGGTTCTCGCCGGCATGGGGCTCACCTTCATCGCCTTCGAGGGCTACGAGATCATCGCCCAGTCGGGCGAGGAGATCATCAAGCCGGCACGCAACGTGCCGCGCGGCATCTTCCTGTCGATCGCCATCGCCATCGCCATCTATGTCGCCGTGGGGCTCGTCGCGGTGGGGGCGATCACGCCGCCGCCCGGGGTGGAGGCCTACAAGTATCTGGGTGCCGAACGCGAACTGGCCATCGTCAGTGTGGCGCGCCAGATCTTTCCCTGGGGCACCGGCGGGGTGCTGATGCTGATCAGCGGCCTGGCGGCGACCGTCTCGGCGCTCAACGTCACCGTGTTCTCGGCCGCAAGGGTGTCGTTCGCCATGGGGCGCGAGCACAACCTGCCGCCGATCTTCGCGCTCATCCATGCCCGCCAGCTCACGCCCTATTTCGCCGTCATCACCACCGGCGCGCTGATGCTGGTGGCGGCGCTGACATTGCCGATCGAGGCGGCGGCAACCGCCGGCGGCATAATGTTCTTGTTGATGTTCATCCAGGTGAACATGGCGGTGATCGCCTTGCGGCGGACCCGGCCCGAGGTGACCCGGGGCTTTCGCATTCCGCTGTTTCCACTGCCCGCCATCATCGGCATCGTGGCCAACGGGGCGCTGGTTCTCTACACCATCTCGGTCAATCCCATGGCGGTGTGGACGGCTTTTGCGTGGATCGTCGCCGGGCTGCTTGCCTACTACATGTATTTCGAGCACGAAGAAGAGCGCGAGGCGCCGCGCACCATCGTGCATGAAGAAGCCATCGGCAGGCACGACTATACGGTGCTGGTGGCGGTGCGTAACGAGGCCGAGGCGGTCAATCTGGGGTGGTTCGCAGCGGCGCTGGCCAAGGCCCGCGACGGCGGCCTTCTGGCAGCGGAAATGCTCGAGGTGCCGCCGCCACTGAGCCTCGAGGAAGGCCGGACACTGATCAAGTCGGGCAAGAAACACTTCGAGACCATCAAGCAAGCGGGCGATCGCCGCAAGGTCGGTACCCACAGCCTCATCATGGTGGCGCGCCGGGTTGCAGGGGCGCTGGAAAGCATCGTTGCCGAGCGTGACGTCGACTTCATCGTCGTCGGCTGGAGCGGCGCTGCCCGGCGCGGGCGCAGCTTCGGGCGCACCATCGATCCGCTTTTGGCGCATCCGCCCGCCGACATGGCCGTGGTGCGCCAGGCGGCCAAGCCCAAGGAGAAGGTGAAGTCGATCCTGGTGGCCGTCGACGACAGCCCCAACGCGCGCCTCGCGGTCGAGCTGGCGGCCGATCTGGGCGGCGTGGTCGCCGGTCGAGGGCGGGCGGCCATTACCCTGATGTGCGTCACCCGTACCAAGACGGCGGCGGAAGAGGGCGAGCCGCAGCTTTTCAAGCCTCTCACCGAGGGCATTGACTACCGCAAGATCGAAACCGTCGCCAGGGCCGGCAGCAGCCAGGCCAACACTATCATCGAGGAAGCCGAGAATTTCGATCTGGTGATCATCGGGGCGGGCGAGACATCACGCCTCGCCCGCCTTTTGGGCCGCAAGCCCGACAACCGCTTTACCGCGCTGACCAGCAAGCGCGTGCTGCGCGATGCCGTCCCTACCACGGTGATGGTCAAGCCGCGTCCGGCGCTGCTGCGTTCGTTCCTGCAGCGCACGCTGTTTCCCTCCTGAGGCGGACGCTCTAGAGCGGGTTCGGCGTTTTCCGATTCGTGATGGGATTCACAAATCAGCGGAATGGTGCGAGTCCTGCGTC
>Ga0315540_10000255_pt1 | contig 29313 bp, 23 predicted proteins | sample SalMarSW160110MG_FD_203677 | JGI IMG/M metagenome (GOLD analysis project Ga0315540, IMG submission 203677) | Salt marsh sediment microbial communities from the Plum Island Ecosystem LTER, Massachusetts, United States - Salt Marsh Sediment SW1601-10 ...
AGAGCCTGTTGCTCGCCGGCCAGGTGGACCTGATCATCCTGCCGCCCACCTCGGACCTCCCCGCGCTCCAGCACAACTCCCGCGTGAAGGTGCTGTTCGGACCCAGCGACCGCACCGTCTTCATCGCCATCAACACCACCAAGAAGGTGTTGGACAACAAGCTGGTGCGCGAGGCGCTCAACTACGCCGTCGACAAGCAGGCCATCATCAAGGGCGTGCTGTTCGGCGCGGCCGAGCCGATGGACGCTCCCATGGCGCCCAGCCTCTTCGGTTACAAGAAGATCGGCGCCTACCCCTACGACCCGGAGAAGGCCAAGCAGCTGCTCAAGCAGGCGGGCGTCGATCCCTCGCAGATCACGCTCCACATGATCTCGCCCACGGGCCGCTACGTGCAGGACTTCCCGGCCGCCCAGGCGATCGCCAACTACATCCGCGACATCGGCTTCAAGGTCGACGTGCGCACCATGGACTGGCCTACCTACGTCGGCACCATCACCAAGCCCAAGGCCGAGAACACCACCGAGCTCCACCTGCTGGGCTGGGCGCCCTCCTTCATGGACGCCTCGCAGCAGATGCAGCAGTTCGACTGCACCCAGAGCCCGCCCAACGGCCTGGCGACGTCGTTCTACTGCAACCAGGACGTGCAGAAGCTGCTGGAGCAGGCGAGCAGCGAGATCGACCAGACCAAGCGCGAGCAGCTCTACCAGCAGGCCTCCCAGATCATCTGGGACGACGCCCCCTGGATCTTCCTGTGGGTCCAGAGCTTCCCGATGGCGTATCAGGCCAACCTGACCGGCATCGAGGGCCTGCCCAACGAGAAGTTCTACGCGCTCTACGCGCACCCCGCGAACTAGGGGAGGAGCCTCGGGCCTGCGGCCTCCATGAGCGGATTCCTCGGCTACCTGCTGCAGCGTCTCATCGGTGTGATGGTCACGATCCTGTTCGTGGCCATCACCATCTTCTTGATGGTGCGCATCCTGCCCGGCGACCCCGCCAGGGTCATCGCCGGCGTGCTGGCGAGCGACCAGGACGTCGCCCAGATCCGTAGCCAGCTCGGTCTCGACAAGCCGCTGTGGACCCAGGCGGGCATCTTCCTGGGCGAGCTGGCGCACGGCAACCTGGGGATCAGCGCGCGCACCTCCGACCCCGTCACCTCGGAGATCCTGGCGCGCCTGCCCTACACCGCCCTGCTGGCGGTGGTCAGCCTGGTGATCGCCGTTGCCGTCGGCTTGCCGCTGGGGGCGCTGGCCGCCGCCAGGGCGGGAAGCCTGGCCGACCTGCTGGTCTCGGGGCTGGTGCTCTTCGGCATCAGCATGCCGGTGTACTGGCTGGGGCTGATGCTCATCATCCTGTTCTCCATCCACCTGCGCTGGCTGCCGGCGGCCGGCGCCGGCGGGCCGCTCGCCATCATCCTGCCGGCCCTGACGCTGGCGGCCTTCTCGGTCGCCTTCATCGCCCGCATCACGCGCTCGAGCATGCTGGAGGTGCTGCGCCAGGACTACGTGCGCACCGCCCACGCCAAGGGCATGAGGCGGCGCGCGGTGCTGTGGCGCCACGCCCTGCGCAATGCGCTGCCACCCATCGTGACCATCATCGGCCTGCAGTTCGGCGAGCTGCTGGGCGGCGCCATCCTCACCGAAACGGTCTTCGGCTGGCCGGGGATGGGGCGGCTGCTGGTCGACTCCATCTTCTCGCGCGACTACCCCATGGTGCAGGGGCTGGTCATCGTCTTCGCGTTGATGTTCGCGCTCGTCAATCTCGGCGTCGACCTGCTCTACGAGCGCATCGACCCGCGGGTGCGCTATGGCTAGGCTCGAGGTCGAACGCCCTCGACCGCGCTGGCTGCTCGCGCTGGGCCTGGTGGGCGGCGCCCTGCGCGCCGCCTTCGGAGGCGAGGTGATGCGCCGCCTGCGGCGCAACCCCTCGGCGGTCGCGGGCTTCGTGATCCTGGTGCTGCTGGTGGCCGCGGGGGTGTTCGCCCCGCTGCTGACCCCCTACGACCCCGCCAAGCAGGAGCTCGCCCAGGTGCTCCAGCACCCCTCGCTGGCGCACCCGCTCGGCACCGACCAGCTCGGCCGCGATCTGCTGGCGCGCATCCTCTACGGAGGCCGGCTGACGCTCTTCATCGGCGCCTTCGCGGTGACGGTGGGGATCGTGCTGGGCGTGCCGCTGGGCATCATCTCGGGCTTCTATCGCGGCACCGTCGACATGGTCATCCAGCGCGTCATGGACCTGATGCTGGCGTTCACCAGCTTCCTGCTGGCGCTGACGCTGGTGTCGCTGCTTGGCGTGGGCCTCACCAACGTGATCGTGGCGGTAGGCATCAGCACCATCCCCAGGTTCGCGCGGTTGGTGCGGGCGTCGGTCCTCACCATCCGCGAGATCAGCTACGTGGAGGCCAGCCGCGCGCTCGGCGCGGCCGACCGCCGGGTGCTGTGGCGGCACGTGCTGCCCAACGCCGTGGCGCCGGTCATCGTGCAAGCCACCCTGACGATGGGCACCACCATCCTCGCTGCCGCCGGCCTGGGCTTCCTGGGGCTGGGCGTGCAGCCTCCCACCCCAGAGTGGGGAGCGATGCTCGGTCAGGGGCGCAACTACATCTTCTCCAATCCCACCGTGACCACCTTCCCCGGGCTCGCCATCTTCCTGGCCGTGATGGGCTTCAACCTGCTGGGCGACGGCCTCAGGGACGCGCTCGACCCGCAGCTCCGCGGCACGCGCTAGCGCGCCGGCGGCCGCGTGCCGCGCCAGGCGGGTGGGCCGGGCGGACGGCGACGAGCTAGGATGGCAGGCGCCGCCACGACCCGCACGATCCGGTCACGGGAGGAGCCATGGAAGACGCCAGCCCCATCTACCCTGCCGACCCGTGGGAGGTGCGCGAGACGCGCTTCGACCCCATCAGCGCCCGCCGCAGCGAGTCGATCTTCGCGTTGGGGAACGGCTACCTGGGGATGCGCGGCACCTTCGAGGAGGGGCTCGAGCCGCTTGCCAGCTCGAGCGCCCGGGGCACCTACCTCAACGGCTTCTACGAGTCCGCCCCCATCCGCTACCCCGAGGAGGCGTACGGCCTGGCCCGCACCGGCCAGACGCTGGTCAACGTCAGCGACGGTCAGCCCATCGAGCTGCGCGTCGAGGGCGAGCGGCTGGCCCCCGGGCGTGGCGAGCTGGAGGCGTACGAGCGCCGCCTCGACCTGCGCTCCGGCACGCTCACGCGCACGCTCACCTGGCGCTCGCCGACGGGCCGGCGGGTGTCGCTGGTCATCGAGCGGCTGGTGTCGCTGCGCCGCCGCGAGGTGGCCGCCATCCGCTACCGGGTGACGGCCGCGGGCGAGCCCCGGGACGGCCCCCTGGAGGTCGAGCTGCGCTCCTGGCTCGACGGCCGCGTGAGCAACCAGGCCGGCGGCGGCGACCCGCGGGCCGGCGGGATGGTGGGCGGCTCGGTGCTTCGCACGCTGGCCCAGAGCGTCGACGGCCGGCGCTTGAGCCTCACGCAGCGCACCCACGCGAGCGGCCTCGCCCTCGCCTGCGCCGCCGAGCACCGCCTCGCCGCCGGCCCCGAGGCAGCGCCCGAGGCGCAGCAGGAGCCGGGGACGCCGGGGGTGCGCTTGGCGGCCTGGCTCGAGCCGGGGAAGAGTCTGGTGCTGGAGAAGACGCTCGCCTACGTCGACAGCCGCGAGGTGCCGGAGTGGGCGCTGGCCGAGCGGGCGGCGGAGCTCGCCGAGGCGGCGGCGGAGGCGGGCTTCGAGGCGCTGGCGCGCGAGCAGCGCGCGGCGCTCAAAGCCTACTGGCAGCGGGCCGACATCGTCGTGGACGGGGACGACGGCATCCAGCAGGCCTTGCGCTTCGGCCTCTTCCAGCTCTGCCAGGGCGTGGGCCGCGACGGGCGCGCGTCCATCGCCGCCAAGGGCCTGAGCGGCCCGGGCTACGACGGTCACCTGTTCTGGGACGCCGAGCTCTACGTGCTCCCGGCGTTGCTCGCCGGCCACCCGGAGCTGGCGCGGGGCATGCTGCTCCACCGCGTCCGGGCGCTCGACGCCGCCCGTGCGCGCGCCGCCGAGCTGGGCCACGCCGGCGCCCTCTACCCCTGGCGCACCATCACCGGTGAGGAGGCCTCGTCCTTCTTCCCGGCGGGCACCGCCCAGGTCCACATCGACGCCGACATCGCCTACGCGCTGGAGCGCTACCTGGCGGCGACCGCCGACGACAGCCTGCTGTGGCAGGGTGGCCTCGCCATGCTGGTCGAGACGGCACGCTTCTGGCTCTCGCGCGGCACCTTCGTGGCGCGCCGGGGCGGCGCCTTCTGCCTTCACACCGTCACCGGCCCGGACGAGTACACCGCCATGGTGGACAACAACACCTACACCAACCTGATGGCGCGCGGCCATCTGCGCTTCGCCGCCGACACCGTCGCCCGGCTGCAGGGACAGGAGCGCTTCGCCGAGATCGCCGGGGAGCTGGCGCTCACGGACGACGAGGTGGCGAGCTGGCGCGAGGCGGCCGAGCGCATGGCGCTGCCCTTCGACACGGAGCTCGGCATCCACGCGCAGGACGACGGCTTCCTCGACAAGGAGCCGTGGGACCCGACCACCATCCCGCCCGAGCGCCGGCCGCTGCTGCTGCACTACCACCCGCTCGACATCTACCGTCGCCAGGTGCTCAAGCAACCCGACGTGGTGCTCGCCGTCTACCTGCGGGAGGCGGAGTTCTCGCGTGCCGAGGCGCGCCGCGACTACCAGTACTACGAGCGGCTCACCACCCACGACTCCTCGCTGTCGCCCTGCGTCCACGGCATCGTGGCGGCGCGCCTGGGGAGGGTGGAGGAGGCGGTCGGGTACCTGCGCACCACCGCGCGCATCGACCTCGACGACATCAACCGCAATGTCGAGGACGGCCTCCACACGGCGGCCATGGGCGGGGCGGTGCTGGGGGTGCTGCACGGCCTGGCGGGCATGCGGGTGGTGGCGACCGCGGCGGCGAGCGCTGCCGCCGGCGCCGACGAGCCGGCCGCCGCGGCGTCCGGCGAGCCGCTGCTGTCGTTCGTGCCGCGGCTGCCGGCGGCCTGGCGTGGCTACCGCTTCCGACTGGCGTTCCGGGGCCGGCTGCTAGAGGTGGCGGCGGATCGCGAGGAGACCGGCTACCGGCTGCTGGAGGGTGGGGCGATGAGCCTGCTCCACCGGCTCGAGCCCGTCGCGCTGACGCCAGGCGAGCGTGCCAGCCGGCCCAACGGGCCGCGCCTGCGGGCCGTGCTCTTCGACCTCGACGGCGTGCTCACCGACACCGCCGAGTACCACTACCGCGCCTGGCAGGCGCTGGCCGACCGCCTGGGCGTGCCCTTCGACCGGCAGGTCAACGAGGCGCTGCGCGGGGTGGGCCGGATGGCATCCCTGGAGCGCATCCTGGCGCGCGCCGATCGGAGCTACGACGCCGAGGAGAAGGCGCGTCTGGCGGACGAGAAGAACCGCCACTACCAGGAGCTGATCGAGAGCATCACCCCGGGCGACCTGCTGCCCGGCATCCCGCAGCTGCTCGCCGAGCTGCAGCGCGCGGGGCTGAAGCTGGCGGTGGCCTCGGCGAGCCGCAACGCCCCGGCGGTGGTGCGGCGGCTGGGCATCGAGGACGCCGTCGACGTGGTGGTCGACGCCGGCGCGGTGGTGCGCGGCAAGCCCGACCCGGAGGTGTTCCAGGCGGCGGCCGAGGCGCTCGGCGTGCTCGATGAGGACTGCCTCGGCGTGGAGGACGCCGAGGCCGGCGTGGCCGCCATCCTGGGTGCCGGCATGGCGGCGGTGGGGGTGGGAGGCGAGCGCGTGAGCGCTGCGCACCGGGTGGTGGAGGACACCGCGGACCTCGACCTGGCGCTGCTGCGGGACGCCTTCGCGCGGGCGCACGGCGGGCCCTGAGGGGCGCGCGGCGCGTGGGCTCACCGCCGCGAGCCGGCGGTCGCGAAGGCGAGCCGCCGGCCGCCGGCGAGCTAGCATGTGCCTGTGAGCGCGGTGGCCCCTTCCCGGACGACCGGTTCCGCCGCTGCGGAGCCGTTCCTGGTGTCGCTGCGGCCCGACGGCACCACCCTCAGCCGCAACCGGCGCGAGGTGGTGAGCTTCGACCTCGAGGGTCGCCCGGCGAGCTGGCTGGTGGGCGGGCGCACCTTCAAGCGCTCGCTCGCCTCCGAGATCTACGGCCGCCGCACGGTGGACGGCGTGCGGCGGCGCTGGCGCGTCGACCCGCAGGACGCCGCCGTCCACTTCACCCACGCCGGCGAGGCGGCGGCGGACGCCGAGGCCGCGCTGGCGTCGGGAACGCTGCGGCGCGCTGACGGCAAGGCGCGCTTCCGGGCCCTGACCGCGCCCGAGGCCGACACGCTGGCCGGCCGCCTGGCGCGCATGCGGCGCTGGACGCCGGAGCGGCTCTCGGGGGAGCGCGCGCGCTTCCTGGCGGCGTACCAGCCCGTCAGCATCCTGCCGCCGGATCAGTACGGCGCGGTGGTGCTGCAGGCCACCTACGGTTGCTCCTGGAACCGCTGCAGCTTCTGCACCTTCTACCAGGACCGCCCCTTCCGCGTACGCGAGCCGGCGGCCTTCGCCGAGCACGCCAAGGCGGTGGCCGCGCTGCTGGGCGACGCCGCCGAGGCGCGCCGCAGCGTGTTCCTGGGCGACGGCAACGCGCTGGTGCTCTCCAACGCGCGCCTTCGGCCGCTGTTCGAGGTGATCGAGGCGCGCTTCCCGGGCCGGCCGGTGGCCAGCTTCGTGGACGTCTTCGGGGGCGAGCGCAAGCCGCTCGCCGACTGGCGGGAGCTGGCCGAGCGCGGGCTGTCGCGGGTCGCCGTCGGGCTGGAGACCGGCTCGGACGCGCTGCTCGCTTACCTCAACAAGCCGGGCGGCGCCGCGGAGGCGGAGGCGTTCGTCGGCACGCTCAAGGAGGCGGGCGTGGCGCTGTCCGTCATCCTCATGGTGGGGGTGGGGGGCGAACGCTTCGCCGGGGCCCACGAGGCCGAGAGCCGCGCGCTGCTCGAGCGCTTGCCGCTCGGCCAGGGCGATCTGGTGTACCTCTCGCCGTTCGTCGTGCAGCCCGGCTCGGCGTACCTGGCGCGGGCCGAGGTCGAGGGGCTCGAGCCGCTCCCGCGCGAGGATCGGGACGCGCAGTACGCTCGGCTCAAGCAGGCGGCACGCGAGGCGGCGCCGGACGCTCGAGTGGCGCTGTACCACATCGACGAGTTCGTCTACTAGAGGCGCTGGAGCGAGCCGCGATCACAACGGGACGACCGTCCCGGCCGGCCCGCGGCGGGCACCGTGATAATCGGCTGGAGGCGCGGCGGCGGTGGCGGCCGCGCGGGAAGGACGTGAGCTGGTGAGCCCGCTTGCCCTCGGCTTCTGGACCGTCGTGGTGCGCGCCATGGTGGTCCACACGGTCACCTACACGCTGGTGGGGATGGTCGCGTTCTCGCTCTTCGGCTACGGCCGCGCGATCCGCGAGGACCCCGTGCGGCGGGCCAGCATGCGCCCCACCGACGATCCGCTGGTGATGGCGGGGCCGCTGTTCCAGCCGCTGCGGGGAGCGCTCTTCGGGGTGGTGTTCTACCTGCTCCGCGCCGTCGTGTTCGCTCCCGGCGGCTGGTGGGCGCTGTGGTTGACGCTGGTGGTCGTCGGCATCGTGTCGACGTTCGCGCCGGCCGCCTCCTCGATCGAGGGCCTGGTGTACCTCAAGCCCAGCCCCAGCGGATTCCTGTGGGGCGGCCTGGCGGAGATCCTTACGCAGTCGCTGCTGCTCTCGGTCGTCGCCTTCCTGTGGCTGCGGCACCCGCTGCCGTGGGTGAGCTGGCTGCTGGGGGCGCTCTTCATAGCGGCCCTGGCGATGCCGGCCCTGGGGCTGCTGGCGCGCCGCGCGGGCCGGGGCGGGCGCGGCGGCGAGGACGGCGGCGCGGACGACGCCGGCTAGCTGGGACCCGCCCCTGACCGGCCGGCCGCCGGCCGCGGCGCGCCCCCTGCGCGGTGACGGCCGCAGCCGTCTAGACTGTGCCATGGACTGGCTCCCCACCGCCCAGGCCGCGCTGCAGGCCGAGGGGCTGGACGCCTGGCTGCTCTACGACTTCCGCGGCGCCAACCCCATCGCCGGCAAGCGCATCGGCCCCATCCTGGCGGGCGGCGTCGCCTCGCGGCGCGCCTTCCTGCTGGTACCTGCCAGCGGCGAGCCGGTGCTGCTGGTGCACGCCATCGAGCGCGGCTCGGTGCCGCCCCAGCCCTTCGAGGTGCGGAGCTACACCAGCCGCGGCTCGCTGGAGGCAGCGGTGCGCGGCCTGCTCGCCGGCCGCGAGCGGGTGGCCATGGAGTACTCGCCCTCCGGCGACAACCCGTACGTCGGCCTGGTCGACGCCGGCACCGTGGAGCTGGTTCGCTCGCTGGGGGTGGAGGTGGTGTCCTCCGGCGAGGTGGCCCAGGCGCTGGAGGTGTGGACGCCGGCGCAGCTGGCGGCCCACTTGCAGGCGGCGGAGGCCGTCATGGGGGCCAAGGATCGTGCCTTCGGCTTCCTCGGCGAGCGCCTCTCGCTGGGTCGCGAGGTGCACGAGATCGAGGTCCAGGCCGTCATCGAGTCGTACTTCCACGAGCGCGGGCTGGTGTACGATCACCCGCCCGACGTCAGCTTCGGGGCGCACGCCGGCGACCCGCATTACGTCCCGCGTCGGGGCGCCGACGGCGTGCTGGCCGCGGGCCAGGTGGTGCTGATCGACCTGTGGGCGAAGCTCGACGAGGAGGACGCCCCCTACGCCGACGCCACCTGGATGGGAGTGTGCGGCGAGCCCTCCGCGGAGCTGACCCGCGCCTTCGAGGCGGTGACGGCCGCCCGCGACGCGGCCTTCCGCGCGATCGCGGAGGCGATCGACGCTGGGGTGCGGCCCGAGGGCCGGGCGATCGACCGCGTTGCTCGCGACCTGCTGGCCAGCCGCGGCTACGGAGACGACGCCTTCATCCACCGCACCGGCCACAGCCTCGGCAGCCGCCACACCCACGGCGACGCGGTGCACCTCGACGACTTCGAGACGCGCGACCGACGGCGCTTGCTGGCCGGCCTGGGCGTCACCATCGAGCCCGGCGTGTACTTCCCCGACTTCGGCGTGCGCAGCGAGATCGACGTGCTCGTGGACGAGGACGGCCCGCGCGCCACCACCGATCTCCAGGACCAGCTGGAGCGGCTGCCGGTGGCGCCCGCGGCAAGCGGCCTGCGCTAGACTGGGCACGATGTTTGTACCGAGTCCAAAACCGGTGGCGGTGGTAGACGGAAGCCGCATCCCCTTCCTGCGGGCCGGTGGAGGCTACGCGCGGCTCATCGCCTACGACCTGGCACGCATGGCGGCGGCCGGGCTGATGGCCCGCAGCGGCGTCGAGCCTTCCAGCCTCGACGCCGTCATCCTCGGGTCGGTGGTGCAGAACCCGGCCACCAGCAACATCGCCCGCGAGGCGGCGCTGGCCGCCGGCGTGCCGAACCGGACGCCGGCCAACACCGTCACCATGGCGTGCATCTCGGCCAATCGCGCGATCGCCGACGCCGCCCTGATGATCGCCGCGGGCCAGGCGGCCACGGTGCTGGCTGGCGGGGTGGAGATGCTCGGCGACGTGCCCATCGGCTTCAGCCGCGAGCTGCGCAGACGCTTCTTCGAGACGCGCAAGTACCGCAGCCCGCTCGAGTGGCGGCGCTTCTTCAAGGGATTGAAACCCCGCGAGCTGCTGCCGCGCCCGCCGGCCATCGCCGAGTTCAGCACCGGCGAGACCATGGGCCGCAGCGCCGACCGGCTGGCCGCGGCGTTCGGCGTGACGCGGCAGGCCCAGGACGCCTACGCGCTTCGCTCTCACGAGGGCGCCGCGCAGGCCCGTGCGAACGGCCTGCTGGGCCAGGAGATCACGCCGGTGACCGTTCCCGACGCGTTCGACGCGGTCGTCGCCGACGACGGCATCCGGGAGGACAGCTCGGCCGAGAAGCTGGCTCGCCTGAAGCCCGCCTTCGTCAAGCCCTTCGGCACCGTCACGGCGGGTAACAGCAGCCCGCTCACCGACGGCGCCGCGGCCACCCTGCTGATGGACGCCGCGCGGGCGGACGCCGAGGGGCGTCCCGTGCGGGCGCGCGTGCGCGACTTCGTATTCGTGGCACAGGACCCCGGCGACGAGCTGCTGCTCGGCCCGGCGTACGCCGTGCCGCGTCTCCTCGAGCGCAACGGCCTCGCCTGGAACGACGTGGACGTCATCGAGATCCACGAGGCCTTCGCCGGCCAGGTGCTGGCGGTGCTGGCCGCGCTCGAGTCCGACAGCTTCGCGCAGGAGCGGCTCGGGCGCACCTCGCGCGTGGCCGCCGTCGACATGGCGCGCATCAACCCGTGGGGCGGCTCGGTGTCGCTCGGGCACCCCTTCGGCGCCACCGGCAGCCGTCTGGTGAACACCGCCGTGCACCGGCTGGAGGTCGAGGACGGGCAGCTGGCGCTGGTCACGGCATGCGCCGCGGGCGGGCAGGGGCACGCCATGCTGCTCGAGCGGGGGCCGGCATGAGCGTCCTAGAGCTGGAGCGGCGCGGCGACGTCGGGATCGTATGGCTGGACCCCGACGGCGATGCCGTCAACACCCTCAGCCGCGGCGCCCTGATGCGCTTCTCCGAGCTGCTAGGCGAGCTCGAGCGGGACCCCGAGCTGGACGCCGCGGTCATCGCCAGCCGCTCGCCGCGGTCGTTCCTGGCCGGTGCCGACATCCGCGAGTTCCTCTCCTACGGCTCGGCGGAGGAGGTCCGCGACATAGTGCACCTAGGTCATGACCTGATGGCGCGCCTGGAAGGTTGCCGCACGCCGGTGGTGGCGGCGGTGCACGGGGCCTGCATGGGGGGCGGACTGGAGCTGGCGCTGGCGTGCCGGGCCATCGTCGCCAGCGACCACCCCAGCACCCGCTTCGCCTTCCCGGAGGTGCGGCTGGGGCTGCTGCCGGGCCTGGCGGGCACGCAGCGGCTGCCCGCGCGCGTCGGGGTGCCGCAGGCGCTGGACATGGCGCTTACCGGGCGCAGCGTCTACGCACGCAAGGCTCGCCGCCTGGGGCTCGTCGATGTCACCGTGCCGAAGGAGGCCCTGCTGGCGAGCGCCGTGGCGACGGCGCGCGGCCTGGCGCGGGGAAGGTGGCGCCGGCCCGGCCCTCGTCGCAGCGCCCGGGAGCGGCTGCTGGGCAGCGCCGTGGCCAGGCCGCTGGTCTGGCGGCAGGCCGCGGCGCAGGTGGCGAAGGCGTCGGCAGGCCACTACCCGGCTCCCGGGAAGATCCTGGCGACGGTGCGCGCCGGCGTCGAGGGCGGCCGAGGCGCGGGCCTCGAGGCCGAGGCGCGGGCGTTCGCAGAGCTTCTCTTCACGCCCGAGGCGCGGGCGCTCATCCACCTCTTCTTCGCACAGTCGGCGGCCCGCAAGAACCCCTTCGCCGAGCGCGCTGCACCGCGGCCGGTGACCACCGTGGGGGTGGTGGGCGCGGGCCTGATGGGCGCCGGCATCGGCCAGGTCAGCGTGCAGGAGGGCCTGCGTGTGCTGCTCAAGGACGTCGACCTGGAGCGCGCGGCGAGCGGCAAGGGCAGCATCTACCGCGGCCTCAGCCGGCGCGTGGGCAAGGGCGTGCGCGCCTTCGAGCGCGACGCCGCGGTGGAGCGCGTGATCTTGACCGACGGGTACGCGGCGTTCGCGGGCGCGCAGCTCACCATCGAGGCGGTGCTGGAGGACGTGGAGCTCAAGCGCGGGGTGCTGCGCCAGGTCGAGGCGCACGCTCCCGCGGACCACGTCTACGCCAGCAACACCTCCGCCATCCCCATCGCCCGGCTGGCCGAGGCGTCCGCCCGGCCCGAGACGGTGCTGGGCATGCACTACTTCTCGCCGGTGCCGCGCATGCCGCTGCTGGAGGTCATCGCCACGAGCGCCACCGCCGACTGGGCGCTGGCCACCGCCGTGGCGGTGGGGCTGCGGCAGGGCAAGACGGTCATCACGGTGGGTGACGGTCCCGGCTTCTACACCACCCGGGTGCTGTCGCGCTACATGGCGGAGGCGCTGGCGTGCGTGCGCGAGGGTGCAGGCGTGCCGGCGGTCGACGCCGCCATGCGCGCCCGCGGCTTCCCGCAGGGCCCCTTCGAGCTGCTCGACGATGTCGGCATCGACGTCGGCGCCAAGATCCACGCCGTGCTGGAGCAGGTCTTCGCCGACCGGGGCATGCCCGCCGACGATGCGTTGACACGCCTGGTGGAGGCCGGCTACCGCGGCCGCAAGGCAGGCAAGGGCTTCTACCGCTACGACGCTCGCCGCCGCGGCGCGCCGTGGTGGCGCGGCGGGCGCCGCCGCCGAGAGCCGGACCCCGGCGCCTACGCCGTCATGGGACTCGGCAGCGGCGAGCGTGCCGAGCCCCGCCTGGCGGGCGGCGAGGTGCAGGAGCGGTTGTTGCTGGCGATGATCGACGAGGCGGTGCGCTGCCTCGACGAGGGCATCCTGCGCTCGCCGGTCGACGGTGACGTGGGCGCGGTGTTCGGCTTCGCCTTCCCGCCGTTCCTGGGCGGTCCCTTCTACCACGCCGACCGTGTCGGCGCCGGCGAGCTGGTGGCGCGGCTCGAGCGGCTCGTCGAGCGCTACGGCGAGCGCTTCCGCCCCTGCGACGGGCTGCGCCGGCGGGCGGCATCCGGGGAGCGCTTCCACCGGCTCGATGTCGGCGGGCGGGAGCCGGACGCAGGCGGCCCGGAGGACGCCGACCGGGACCACGCCGATGGCGAGGCGCCCGGCTGAGCGCCCCGCGCCGCTGGCCATGCTCCTGTACCTCGACCAGAACTACGCTTCGCGGGTCGCCAAGTACCTGCTGGGGCAGGCCGGCCACGACCACTTCGGCGAGCTCTACCGCGCCCTGCACGCCGCCCGCACGCGCCCGCCGCGCGCCCGCCCGGTGATCCCGCCGAGCCCCTTCCACGTGCTCGAGACCCGTGGCGGCTACCTGTTGCCGGTGCTCCAGGGGCTGTACGCGGAGTTCAGCGACGGCCGCTGGGTGCGCCCCTGGCGCGAGGTGGTCGCGCGCCAGGCGCGGCGCCTGGGCGCGGAGGGCCGGCTCGACCGGCGCGACCTGCTGGCCCCGGGCGGGGACTGGCAGGCGGCGGCCGAGCTGGGGCCGCTGGCCGAGCTCCTGGAGGTACCGCTGACGGGCGGCTACTTCGACCGCTGTCAGGCCCTGCGCGAGGCGCTGGCCGGCCGCCTCGGCGTCGGCCGCGACACCGCCATGACGCTGCCGTTCGTCAGGCTGCTGGTGCGGCTGCTCGCGTTCCGCTCCCTCGACGAGGAGCGGGGCCCCCGCCCCAGCGACCTGGCCGACCTGGTGATGGCCGCCACCGTGGGCCCCTACGTCGACGTGCTGGCAACCGACCGGTACCTGCGCGAGACGCTCCAACGCATCGGCTATCCGGGACCGGTGTTCTCCGGCCGCCGCCGCGAGGTGCAGCGCCTGGCTGCCGAGGTGGCCGCCGGGGCGCTGCCTCCCAGACGCCTCCGTCCCTGAGCCGCCGGCGACATCAGGCGCTCTCCGCGGCCGCGCGTAGCAGCTCTCGCACCTCGGCGTCGCCCGTCTGCGGGAACTCGACGTACCAGCGCCCGACCGCCATGAAGTCGAAGGGCGTGAGGAGGCACACGACCTCGTCTGCCTCGCCGCGCAGTCTGGCGACCGATTCGGGCGCGGCCACGGGGGCGGCCACCACCACGCGGGCGGGCGCCAAGGAGCGCACGGCCGCGACCGCCGAGCGCATGGAGGCGCCGGTGGCGATGCCGTCGTCGACGAGGATCACGGTCTTGCCTGTGAGGTCGGGAGGGGAGCGCGTGCCGCGGAAGGCGCGTTCGCGCCGCAGCAGCTCGGCACGCTCGCTGCGGGCCACCCGCTCGATCGCCTCGGGCGGCAGGCACAGGTCGTGGACGATGTCCTCGTTCACCACCCGGCCGCCCCCGCTGGCAACCGCCCCCATGGCCAGCTCCTCGTGGCCGGGCACGCCGAGCTTGCGTACCACCAACACGTCGAGCGGACAGCCGAGCGCGCCCGCCACCTCCGCCGCCACCGGCACGCCGCCGCGCGGCAGCCCGAGCACCACGATACCGCCCGCGCCCGCGTAGGGGCGCAGCCGCTCGGCGAGCTGGCGTCCGGCCTCGCGTCGGTTCTGGAACCGCGACATGTCCACCTCCGCCCCGGGAGGCTGCCGTTGGTTGCGAGCCGGGCCTCGTGCCGTTCACCCCACGCGAGGCCCGCGCTCGAGAAGTCGATGTCTCCTCTCCCTAGAGTGAAGCACATCCGCCCGCCGGCGAGCGTCCGCCGACGTCCTACCGAGCGACGTTCATCAGTCCGCCAGGTGCCCCAGCTTGGCCATCTTGGTCTCCAGGTAGCGCTCGTTGTGCGGGTTCTGGCCGGTATGCAGCGGGACCCGCTCGACGATCTCGATACCGTAGCCCATCAGCCCCGCGACCTTGCGCGGGTTGTTGGTGAGCAAGCGGAGCTTCCGCACCCCCAGATCGGCGAGGATCTGCGCGCCGATGCCGTAGTCGCGCAGGTCGGCGGCGAAGCCTAGCTGCTCGTTGGCCTCCACCGTGTCGGCGCCCTCGTCCTGCAGCCGGTAGGCGCGGATCTTGTTGAGCAGGCCGATGCCGCGCCCCTCCTGGCGCAGGTACACCAGCACGCCGCGGCCGGCGTCGGCGATGGCCTTCAGGGCAGCGTCGCGCTGCGAGCCGCAGTCGCAGCGGAGGCTGTGCAGGGCGTCGCCGGTGAGGCATTCGGAGTGCATCCTGACCAGCACCGGCGCGTCGCCTGCCACCGTGCCGAGGGTGAGCGCCAGGTGCTCGTTGTCGTTCAGCTCGTCCTTGTAGCCGTGCACGGTGAACTCCGCCCAGGGGGTGGGCAGCCGCGCGCTGTCGACGCGCCGCACGAAGGCGTCGCGCTCGAGCCGGTAGGAGATGAGCTCGGCGATGGTGCCCACCTTCAGGCCGTGGCGTTGGGCGAAGGCCAGGATCTCCGGCAAGCGCATCATCGACCCGTCGTCATTCATCAGCTCGGAGAGCGCCGCCGCCGGCTTCAGGCCCGCCAGGCGGCAGAGGTCGACGGCCGCCTCGGTATGGCCGGCGCGTCTGAGGACGCCGCCGTCGCGGGCGCGCAGCGGGAACACGTGACCCGGCCGCGCCAGATCGTCGGCGCTGGCGCCCTCGCAGGTGGCGGCGCGGATGGTGACGGCCCGGTCGCGCGCGCTGATGCCCGTGTCGACGCCCTCCTTGGCCTCGATGGACACGGTGAAGGCGGTCTCGCGCCGGGCGGTGTTGTGCGTCACCATCGGGGGCAGATCGAGGCGGTCGGCCTGCTCGTTGGTGAGCGCCAGGCACACCACGCCGCCGGTGTTGCGGATGGTGAACGCCAGGTTGTCGGCGGTCACGGCCTCGGCGGGGATGATGAGGTCGCCCTCGTTCTCGCGGTCCTCGTCGTCCACCGCGATCACCGGGCGTCCGGCACGCAGCTCCGCCAGCAGCTCCTCCACGCGCGCCAGTTGCGGGTGTCTCAGCAGCATGTCACGCCCCCCCGCTCCCGCCGGCGCCGGCCGCCGCCGCGACCGCGTCGGCCGGCGGGGCGCCGCGGGCGAAGGCCAGCAGGCGCTCGGCGTAGCGCGCCAGCTGGTCGGTCTCCAGGTTCACCTTGCTCCCCGGCGTCAGCTCCCCCAGCGTGGTGACCTCCAGGGTGTGGGGGATCAGCCACAGGGTGAAATCGCCGTCGCCCAAGGCGGGGTCGCTGCCGGCCGGGCCGCCGACGTCGACGACCGTCAGGCTGACGCCGTCGACCGTCACCGAGCCCTTGGGGATGAGATAGGGCGCCAGCAGGGCGGGCGCGCGCACGCTCAGCACGTAGGCTCCCGGCTCGCTGCGGCGCCCCAGCACCTCGCCGACGCCTTCCACGTGACCGCTGACGATGTGCCCGCCGAAGCGCCCGCTCGCCGCCAGCGCCCGCTCCAGGTTGACGCGACTGCCCGCCGCCCAGCGCGGGGCCGTCCTGGCGACGCTCTCCTTGGACAGCTCCACCTCGAAGCCGTCCGGCCCCACCGTCACCGCCGTCAGGCAGCAGCCCGACACGGCCACCGAGTCGCCGACGTGCAGGTCGTCCATCACCGTCGTCGCCGCGATGCGGACGCGCAGGTCACCCCCGCGCCCGTCGGCGCGGGTGACGCTGCCGATCTCCTCAATGATGCCGGTGAACATCTCAAGCCTCCTCGGCGCCGCCGGCGAGCGTCGTCGTGGCGGCTCGGGCGGCTGGCTGCCGGCTCGCGGCGTCGGGGTAGCGCACCCGGCCCGTCACCAGCAGGTCGCCCGCCAGGTTCTCGGTTCGCGCGTCGTCCAGCAGGAAGGCGTCGTCCATGGTGGCGACCCCCAGCCCCGCGAGCGGGCTGGCCCCCCCGCCGCCCAGCAGCTTGGGGCCGATGAACCATGCCACCCGGTCCACGGCCCTGGCCTCGAAGAACGCCCATGCCAGGGTGCCGCCGCCTTCGAGCAGCAGGCTGGTGACGTCCGCGCCGTGCAGCTGCGCCAGCGCCGCGCGCACGTCGGCGCGCCCCTGTGCGGCGGGCGCCTGCACGACCTCGGCGCCGCGCTCCCGGAGCGCCGCCACGCGGGCCGGGGCCGCCTTCTCGGTGCAGAACAGGGTGACGCGCGCCGGCTCGCCCGCGTCATCGGGTTCGAACAGGCGCGCGGTCGGCGGCGTACGGGCGACCGAGTCGAACACCACCTTGCGGGGCGTGCGGCCCCCGGGCAACCGGGCGGTCAGCTGCGGGTCGTCCAGCAGAACCGTGTTGATGCCCACCGCCACCGCGTCCAGCTCGTCGCGCCAGCGCTGAACCCGGTGGCGGGCGGCTTCGCCCGTGATCCAACGCGACCGGCCGGTGCGGGTGGCCAGCTTGCCATCGAGGGTCATGGCGGTCTTGTAGAGCACGAACGGGCGGCGTTCCCGCTGGGCGGTGAAGAAGGCTTCGTTCTGGCTGGTCGCCTCGCTCTGGCGCAGGCCGATGCTGACCTCCACCCCCGCGGCTCGCAGGCGGCGGACCCCCGCCCCGTCCGTGACCGGGTTGGGATCGAGGGCGGCGATCACCACGCGGGCGACGCCGGCGGCCACCAGCGCGCGGCTGCAGGGCGGCGTGCGACCCTGGTGGTCGCACGGCTCCAGGGTCACGTAGGCGGTGGCGCCGCGCGCACGCTCGCCGGCGGCGGCAAGCCCCTCCACCTCGGCGTGCGGCTCGCCCGCCCGGCGGTGCCAGCCCTCTCCCACGATCTCGCCGTCACGGACCAGGACGCACCCCACCATGGGGTTGGGAGACACCCTGCCGCGGCCGTTCTCGGCCAGCGCCAGCGCGCGGTCCATGAAGCGGGCGTCGTCGACGGAGACAGGGCCGCCGCTCACCGTGCTCGCCTCCGGCGGGCCGGGCCCGCCCGTAACGCTTGTGATGTGGTTCCACGCATGTGATCCGCGCCCGGCTCGCGCCGCGACGCTTCTCACCTCCTTCTCCCGTCCGGACTGTCACCGTCGGTACCGGAATCGCACCGGTTCGGGCGCGCGCGCTCGCGCGGCTTCGCGGACTGCAACTGCTCGGCATGGCCAGGCAGCTTCACCGCCGGTCGGGGATTTCACCCTGCCCCGAAGGATGTCTGATTGTGGAGGCCGTCACGCGGCCTCGCCCGATTGTAGCGCGTGGCCGGGCGCCTGGGGGCCGGTCGGCACGTCCGGCAAGCCGGTCGCTAGAATCGGGTATGGCCGGAGCGGCCGAGACGAGCGACGAAAGCGAGCGCCGCGACGAGGTGGTGACCTGCTTCCTGCGCCACCGCGGCGAGGTGCTGCTGGTTCGTCGCAGCGCGCGCGTGGGCAGCTACAAGGGCCGCTGGGGCGCCATCGCGGGGTTCGCCGAAGGCGACCCCGAGGAGGCAGCTCGCCGCGAGATCGCCGAGGAGACGGGCCTGGAGGGGGAGGCCACGCTCGTCGCTCGCGGCGAGCCCTTCGCCTTCGAGGACCCTGACGAGGGTCGCCGCTGGCGCGTCCACCCCTTCCTCTTCGACGTCGCCACGCGCAACGCCCGACTCGACTGGGAGGCCGACGAGGGGGAGTGGGTGTCGCCGACGGAGATCCTCACGCGGGAGACGGTGCCGCGGCTGTGGACCTCCTACCAGCGGGTGGCCCCCAGCGTTGCCGCGCTGCGCGACGACCGTGACCACGGCTCCGCCTGGCTCTCGCTCAGGGCGCTGGAGACCCTGCGGGACCGGGCCGCCGCGCTGGCGGGCGGCGAGGCGGAAGGGAACGCCCGCTCGGAGCTCCCCTCGCTGGCGCACGAGCTGATCGCCGCCCGCCCTGCCATGACGGCCGTGCACAACCGCGTGAGCCGAGCCATGAGCCGGGCCGTCGCCGAGGCGCCATCCGCGACCGACCTCGCCGCCGCCGTCCAGCGCGCGGCGGAGGCGACCCTGCGGGCGGCCATCGACGCCGAGGAGGGAGTCGCGGCCGAGGTGGCGCGCGAGGTGGCCGGGCACCGCGTGCTCACCCTGTCGCTATCGGGCACGGTGCTGGAGGGGCTGGTCGCGGCCGACCCGGCGCCTGCCAGGGTGGTGGTGTGCGCGTCGCTCCCCGGCGGCGAGGGCGCCAGCCTGGCCGCGCGCCTGGCCGCTGCCGGGCTCGATGTGGTGCTGGTGCCCGATGCGGCGGTCGCCTGGGCGCTCGAGGTGGAGGACGCGGAGCTGCTGCTGGTCGGGGCCGACACGGTGCTTGCCGACGGTGCGGTGGTCAACAAGGTCGGCACGCGCCCGGCGGCGCTGGCCGCGCATGCCGCCGGCGTGCCGGTGGTCGCGGCCGCGTCGAGCGACAAGGTGGCGGCCGCCGGCGAGACCTGGTCGCGCGAGCGCGAGGAGGCCGACGCCTCCGGAACAGGGGCGCGGCCTGGCGGTGTCGCCGGCGGCCACGGCCCCGAGCGCCGCTCGCCGCTATTCGAGCGCACGCCCGCGGCGCTCATCGACGGCGTCGCCACGGAACGCGGCGTGCTCACACTCGAGGGGATCAAGGCGCTGGCGGCGGAGCATGCCGCCCGCCGGGCCTGGGACGGTTCCGGCCCGCCCGCTGCGTGAGCCGTCCGGCGCGGCCTGGTAGCATCGCCGCACCATGAGCTACCTGCCCCCTGACCACCGCGATGGTGCCGCCGCGGCGTCCCCGCCCGCCGCCAGCGGACGCGACGCATCCCGCCCTCATGCCGCCGCCGGCACGGCAGGCGCCTCCGTGGACGCCAGGCTGCAGGCGTACGCCGAGCTGCTGGTGGAGGTGGGGGTGAATCTGCAACCCGGCCAGGGACTCTTGATCCGCGCCGCGATCGAGGCGGCGCCGCTGGTGCGCGTCGTTGCGGGGCTTGCCTATCGTCTCGGGTCGCCGCTCGTCGACGTGATGTGGAGCGACGACGAGGTCACCCGGGCGCGCTTCGAGCACGCGCCGGACGGCAGCTTCGAGACCGTGCCGCAGTGGCGTGCCGACGGCAGGCTGACGATGTTCGAGCAGGGCTTCGCCTCGCTCGCCATCGTGGGCGACGACCCGGACCTTCTGGCCGGTACCGACCCCGAGCGCTGGGCCAGCTACGTTCGGGTCTGGCAGCAGGCCACCCGGCCCTCGCAAGCCATCTCCATGCGCAACGGCGTCGCCTGGTGCGTGGCCGCCTACCCCGGGCTCGCCTGGGCGCGCAAGGTGACGCCGGGCGTGTCCGACGAGCAGGCGGTGGCCGCCCTGTGGGACGCGATCTTCCTCACGTGCCGCGTCGACGGTCCCGATCCGGTGGCGGCCTGGCGGCAGCACTCGCAGGCGCTCAAGGGCCGCGCCGCGCGCCTGAACGAGCGCCGCTACGCCGCGCTGCACTTCCGCGGGCCCGGCACCGACCTGCGCGTCGGCCTGGCCGAGGGCCACCTCTGGGCCGGCGGGTCGTCGCAGACCCCGGACGGCCGGCCGTTCATCCCCAACATCCCCACCGAGGAGATCTTCACGGCGCCTCACCGGCAGCGGCTCGACGGCGTGGTTCGTGCCAGCATGCCGCTCGCCAGCGGCGGCAGCATCATCGACGACTTCAGCATGCGCTTCGAGGGCGGCCGCGTGGTGCAGTCGAGCGCCGGGCGCGGCCAGCAGGAGCTGACACGCATCCTTGAGAGCGACGATGGCGCCCGCTCGCTCGGGGAGGTGGCGCTGGTGCCCGCCTCGAGCCCCATCGCTCGGACCGGGCTGCTGTACTTCGAGACCCTCTTCGACGAGAACGCGGCGAGTCACATCGCGCTGGGCAAGGCCTACCCCACCAGCGTCGAGGGCGGCGCGGAGATGAGCGAGGCCGAGGTGGCGGCCGCCGGCCTGAACGACTCGATCACCCACGTCGACTTCATGATCGGCAGCGCCGAGATGGATGTCGACGGGGTGCGCCAGGACGGCAGCGACGAGCCGCTGATGCGCGGCGGGGAGTGGGTGGACTGAGCCGCGAGCGGCCCGCCCGGGAAGCGGCCGCGCGGCCGGAGCCGGGGGTCGGCGTCGAGGCCGCCCGCCGGCTGCTGGCCGAGCGCTTCGGCTACGCCGCCTTCCGCGGGGAGCAAGAGGCGATCATCGGCCATCTGCTGGCAGGTGGCGACGCCGTAGTGCTGATGCCCACGGGCGGCGGCAAGTCGCTGTGCTACCAGCTGCCGTCCATCTTGCGATCCGGCGTGGGCGTGGTGGTGTCCCCGCTGATCGCCCTCATGCAGGACCAGGTAGGCGCCCTGCGGCAGGCGGGCGTGCGCGCCGCGGCCCTCAACTCCAGCCTCGACGCCGCGGAGGCCCGCGACGTCGAGCGCTCCCTCGCCGAGGGCCGCCTCGACCTTATCTACGTGGCGCCCGAGCGGCTGCTGTCGGACCGCTTCCTGACGCTGCTCGACCGCAGCGAGCTGTCGCTCTTCGCCATCGACGAGGCCCACTGCGTGTCGCAGTGGGGGCACGACTTCCGCCCCGAGTACATCGAGCTCGGCGCTCTGGCGGAGCGCTATCCGGGCGTCCCGCGCATCGCGCTCACGGCGACGGCAGACGCCGTCACGCGCCGCGACATCGTCGACAAGCTGCGGCTCCAGGACGCTCGGCGCTTCGTCTCCAGCTTCGACCGGCCCAACATCCGTTACACCGTGGTGGACAAGCAGAACGCGCGCCAGCAGTTCCTGGCGTTCTACCGGCAGCGGCACGCCGGCGAGGCCGGCATCGTGTACTGCCTGTCGCGCAAGAGCGTCGACAGCACCGCCGCCTGGCTGGCGGAGCGAGGGGTCGACGCGCTTCCCTACCACGCCGGCCTCGACGGGCGCACCCGTCGGGCCCACCAGCAGCGCTTCCTGGACGATGACGGGGTGGTGGTGGTCGCCACCATCGCCTTCGGCATGGGCATCGACAAGCCCGACGTGCGCTTCGTCGCGCATCTGGACGTGCCCAAGAGCCTGGAAGGCTACTACCAGGAGACGGGCCGGGCAGGTCGTGACGGGCTGCCCGCCGACGCCTTCATGGCCTACGGCTTGAACGACGTGGTGACGATGCGGCGCATGCTCGCGTCCGGCGAGGGCGACGAGGCCTTCAAGCGCGTCGAAGGGCAGCGCCTGGACGCGCTGCTGGGCTTCTGCGAGACGGCCCGCTGCCGGCGCCAGGTGCTGCTGGGCTACTTCGGCGAGGTGCTCGCCGAGCCCTGCGGCAACTGCGACACCTGCCTGTCGCCGCCCGAGACCTTCGACGGCACGCTGGTGGCCCAGAAGGCGCTCTCGGCCGTGGCGCGGACCGGCCAGCGCTTCGGCGCCGGCCACCTCATCGACGTGCTGATGGGCAAGGACACGCCGCGCATGCGGCGTTTCGGCCACGACCGGCTACCTACCTTCGGGGTGGGAACGGAGCTGAGCGAGCGCCAGTGGCGATCGGTGCTGCGGCAGCTGGTGGCGGCCGGAGCCCTGGGAACGGATGCCGAAGGGTACGGCTCGCTCAAGCTCACGGCGCGCGCGGCTCGGCTGCTGAGGGAGGAGGAGCGGTTGACGTTGCGGCGCGACGTGGCGCGGCCCGTTCCCGGCGCCGAACGCCGTGGGCGGCCGGGGCGCGCGTCGGCCGCCGGCGACCTCGGCGGGGTCGACCTGGCCCTGTTCGAGGCCCTGCGGGCGTTGCGCAAGCGCCTGGCGAAGGCGCAGGGGGTGCCGCCGTACGTCATCTTCCACGACGCCACGCTGCGGCAGATGGCGCTCGAGCGGCCGCAGAGCGCGGCGGCCCTGGCCTCCGTCTCGGGCGTGGGCGAGACCAAGCTGGAACGCTACGGCGAGGCTTTCCTCGAGGTGATCGCAGAGGCCGGGGACGCGTGAGCCTCACGCCTGCCGGGAGCCGGGCGAGCGCGGCGGGGGAGCGCCGGCTCGCGCTTCAGTGCACCTCGCTACCGTCGGGCAGGTCCTGCTCGAGCGTGACCAGGCTGAGCCTGCCGTCGTCGTCCTCGGCCGCCAGGATCATCCCCTCGGAGCGCACCCCGCGCAGCGTGATCGGCTGCAGGTTGGCGACCAGCACCAGCTTCTTGCCCACCAGGTCGCCGGGCTGGTAGTGGTCGCGGATGCCGGAGACCACGGTGCGCGTCTCCGGGCCCATGCGCACGGTGAGGACCAGCAGCTTGTTGGCGTTGGGGTGCGGCTCGGCCTTCTCCACCGTGACGACGCGCAGCTCGGTGTGGCCGAAGTCGTGGATGCTGATCTCCGCCTTGTGCTCCAGCGGCTCGGGTTGCGGCTCCGCCATCGCCTTCTCCAACGCCTCCAGGTCGATGCGCGGAAACAGCGGGCCGGCCGGCGCGGTCTGCGTGCCGGGCGGGACGAGGCCCCATTGACCGGCGCTGTCGAGGGCGAAGGGGGCGCGCTTGATGCCCAGCTGCTTGCGCAGCTCGCGCGCCTTGCCGGGGATGACCGGCTCGAGCAGGATGCTGGCACAGCGCAGCGACTCGACGCAGGTGTTGAGCACGGTGTCGAGGCGGGCGGCCTTGGCCGGATCCTTGGCCAGCTCCCACGGTTGCGTCTCGCTGATGTACTTGTTGGCGTGCCGCACCGCCTCCATCACCGCCTCCAGGGCGCGGTCGAATTGCAGGTCCCGGAAGCGCGCGTCGACCACCGCGGGAAGCGCCAGGAAGGCGTCTTTCAGGCTGGTGTCGACCTCCTCCAGCTCGGCCGCGGCGGGCACGGCGCCGTCGCGGTAGCGCGCCAGCATGCCCAGCGTGCGGTTGAGCAGGTTGCCGAGGTCGTTGGCGAGATCGGAGTTGATGCGCTCGGCGATGCCCGATTCGCTGAAGGAGGCATCGAGGCCGAAGTTCATGTCGCGGAGCAGGTAGTAGCGGAAGGCGTCGTTGCCGTACTTGCGCTGCAGGTCGAGCGGCCTCACCACGTTGCCCAGCGACTTGCTCATCTTGCGCTCGTTCACCAGCCAGTAGCCGTGGACGTTGAGGTGCTGGTAGAGCGGGATGCCGGCGGCCTTCAGCATGATCGGCCAGAACAGCCCGTGCGGCTTCACGATGTCCTTGGCGATGAAGTGCTCGACGTGCGGCCAGTAGCGCTCCTCGATCCCCTTGGACACCAGGGCCGAGTAGTAGTTGATGAGGGCGTCGAACCACACGTAGGTGACGTGCTCGTCGTCCCACGGTAGGGGGATGCCCCAGGGCACGCGCTTGCGTGGGCGGCTGATGGAGAGGTCGCCGATCGGCTCGCGCAGCATCGCCAGCACCTCGTTGCGGTACCGCTCCGGCCGGATGAGCCCGGGGTTCTCCTCCAGCGTTTCACGAAGCCAGGGACGGTACTTCTCCATGCGGAAGAAGTAGTTGGCCTCGGTTCGGTACTCCGGTGGCTCGTCGGACTCCGGACAGGTGCCGTCCACCAGCTCCTTCTCGGTGACGAAGCGCTCCGCGCCCACGCAGTACAGCCCGGAGTACTCGCCGTAGAAGATGTCGCCGGCGTCGTAGACGCGCTGCAGCACCTCGCGTACCACCTTCTGATGGCGCTCCTCGGTGGTGCGGATGAACTCGTCGTACTGGATGCCCAGCCGGTCCCAGGTGGCGCGGAACTGGCCCGACACGTCGTCGACGTACTGCTGCGGCGTCTTGCCGGCCTTCTCCGCCGCCTTCGCCACCTTCTCCCCATGCTCGTCGGTGCCGGTGAGGAAGAAGGTGTCGTCGCCCCGCAGGCGGTGGAAGCGCGTCACCACGTCCACCAGGGTGGTGGTGTAGGCGTGGCCGATGTGCGGCGCGGCGTTGACGTAGAAGATGGGGGTGGTGGCGTAGAAGGTGGCGCGCTCGCGCTCGCCGCCCGACACCTCGGGCAACGGTTGCGGCTCCGTGCGCTCCACTGCGATGCCGGCCTCGGCTGTCTCCATGTCGTCCTCCGGTGGCGGCGATGCCCGCCGTGCTCGGTAGCACCAAGAAGAAGGGGCGCCGGTCCCAGGGCGCCCCGTCACGACCGAGCGCGCTCGCTCAGTCGGAAGCAGGGCAACGACGCATCAGCCGCCGGGTCACGTGCAGCAGTGTAGCAAACGGTGCTTGCCAGAGGGCGGCGCCTGGCGCGCGCTGCGGCGGCGGCGCGCGGGTGGCGGGCCAGGTGATCCGGTGCGGGGACCCGCGCGCGCGGCGGTGCGACAATGGAGGGCATGGCCGATAGCAGGGGTGGAGCCGTCGACGCCGTCAACGACTTCCGTCGAGCCCGGCGGCGCGCCGACGTGCAGTCGGTGCTGTCGCTGCTCTCCGGCCAGACCCGCGAGCTGCTGCCCTACGACGAGGTCAGGCGCCGGCTGCACGCGGTGGAGAGCGCCGCCGAGCGCCGCGAGGACGTGCCGCTCGCCGCCATCGTGGGCAGCGTCGATCGCTACCAGGACTTCAGCCGTGACTTCCTTCCCCGCATGGACGCCGACAAGGACCGCTGGGTGCGCGTCAAGCTGGCGGTGACCGGCATGGCGGGAGTGCCGCCGGTCGAGCTCTACCGCATCGGCGACGCCTACTTCGTCAAGGACGGCAACCACCGGGTGTCGGTGGCGCGGCAGCTCGGGGCCCGCTCCATCGAGGCGCTGGTCACCCCGATGCAGACCCGCGTGGCGCTCTCCCCGGACGACGACCCCGACGACCTGATCATCAAGAGCGAGTACGCCGACTTCCTGGAGCAGACCCAGATCGACGTGCTGCGGCCCGGCGCCGACCTGACGGTCACGGCGCCAGGGCAGTACGAGGCGCTCTCCGAGCACATCCGGGTGCACCGCTACTTCATGGGCATCGACCAGGACCGGCCCATCCCGTACCGCGAGGCGGTGGGTCACTGGTACGACGCCGTGTACCTGCCGGTGGTGGAGGCCATCCGGGTGCACGGGCTGCTGCGCGGCTTCGAGGGCCGCACCGAGACCGACCTCTACCTCTTCCTCTCCGAGCACCGCGGCCACCTGGAGCAGGCGTTCGGCTGGTGGTTGCCCTCCCAGGCGGTGGCGGCTGGCCTGGCGCCGAGCCGGCCGATGGAGTCCGAGGAGCGAGCCGGCGAGCTGTTGCAGGCCTCGCGCGTCCCGCCGGAGGAGCGGCGCGAGTCCGTGCACCTGGTGCAGTCCATGCTGGTGCTCCTGCGGGGCGGCGGCAGGGACGAGCAGGCGCTCGACGTGGCGCGATCGGTGGCCGCCTTCGAGGGGGCGACGGTGTACGGTCTGCGGCTACACGCCGGCGACTGCTCCGCCGAAGCGCTCGAGCGGGAGCGGCGCCGCTTCGAGAAGACCTGCGCCGCCTCGGAGGTTCCCGCGCAGTTCGCCGCCACCGACGAGGACCCGCTGCGCGAGGTGCGGACGCGCGCTGCCTACGTCGATCTGGTGGTGGCGGCGCCGTTCGACGAGGTGGACGGCGAGCGGCGCTTCGCCCCCGAGCTGCACGGCCTCCTGCGACGCTGCCCGCGGCCGCTGCTGGTGATTCGGCGCGAGCCGGCAGGGATGCTCAAGCCGCTGCTGGCGTACGACGGCGGCGCCCGCGCAGAGGAAGCGCTCTTCGCGCTGGCGTACAGCGCCGTCAAGCGCGGGGTCGAGCCGGTGGTGATGACGGTGACCGAGCGCGCCCGGGGCGTGAGCCCGCTCGACCGGGCGCGCCGGTACCTGGAGAGGTTCGGGGTGAATGCCGCCTACGTCTCCGCCCAAGGCCCGGTGCCGGCGGCCATCCAGGAGACCCTCACGGCGCACGGCTGCGACGCCCTGTTCATGGGCAGCTTCAAGTTCAACCGCTGGCTGGAGGAGGTCGTTGGCGGCATCCTGGAGCAGGTGCTGCTGACGAGCGAGGTGCCGGTGCTGGTGACCTGAGCGCCGCGCGCCCTGCCCCGCCGCGGCGTGCCGCCGGCGAGGGCGCTGCTGGTAAGCTGAGGCGCTATGGCCAAGACGCAGGCCCTCACGCCCCAGTCGGAAGACTTCAGCGCCTGGTACAACGACATCGTCTACCGGGCGGACCTCGTGGACCTCAGCCCGGTGCGCGGCAGCTTCGTGATCCGCCCGTACGGCTACGCCTTGTGGGAGAACATCCAGCGCGAGCTGGACGCCATGTTCAAGGCCACCGGGCATGAGAACCTGTACTTCCCGCTGCTCATCCCGATGAGCTACTTCCAGCGCGAGGCCAAGCATGTCGAGGGCTTCTCGCCCGAGCTGGCCGTGGTGACCCATGCGGGCGGCAAGGAGCTTGAGGAGCCGCTCGCCATCCGCCCCACCTCCGAGACGATCATCGGCGAGCTGTACAGCAAGTGGGTGCAGAGCTACCGCGACCTCCCGCTGCTCTACAACCAGTGGGGCAACGTGGTGCGTTGGGAGATGCGCACCCGTCCCTTCCTGCGCACCTCGGAGTTCCTGTGGCAGGAGGGGCACACCGCCCACGCCACCGCCGAGGAGGCGCTGGAGGAGACGCGGCGCATGCTCGACACCTACGCCACCTTCTCGGAGGAGTTCGGGGCCCTTCCGGTGGTGCGCGGCGAGAAGACCGAGGGCGAGCGTTTCGCCGGGGCCCGCATGACGCTCACCATCGAGGCGATGATGCGCGACGCGCGCGCCCTGCAGGCCGGCACCAGCCACTACCTGGGCGAGAACTTCGCGCGCGCCTTCGATATCACCTTCAACGACGTGAACAACGAGCAGGCGTACGTGCACACCACCTCCTGGGGCCTCAGCACGCGCATCATCGGGGCGCTGATCATGAGCCACGGGGACGATCGCGGGCTGGTGCTGCCGCCCAGGCTGGCCCCGCATCAGGTCGTGGCGGTGCCGATCTACCGGGCCAACGACGGCGAGGCGCGCGACACGGTGATGGCCGAGGTGCGCCATCTCGCCGATGCCCTGCGGTCGCTCGGGGTGCGCGTGAAGGTCGACGACCGCGACGGGCTCAGCCCCGGCTGGAAGTTCAACGAGTGGGAGCAGAAGGGCGTGCCGCTGCGCATCGAGCTGGGCCCGCGCGACGTGGGCGAGGGCAAGGCGGTGCTGGTGGACCGGCTCTCGGGCGAGAAGCGCAGCCTGCGGCTGGAGAGCCTGCCCGACAGCGTGAGCGGCGAGCTGGAGAGCTTCCAGAGCGCTCTGTTCGAGCGCGCCCTGAGCTTCCGCGACGCCCACACCTTCGAAGCGGGCAGCTACGACGAGCTCAAGGAGATGGTGCAGCACGGCTTCGTCTACGCCACCCACTGCGGCGACCCCGAGAGCGAGCGGCGCATCCAGGAGGAGACCAAGGCCACGGTGCGTTGCATCCCGTTCGACGGGCCCAGCGCCGAAGGCACGCGCTGCGTGCACACGGGCAAGGAGACGGGGTACCCCCAGAAGGTGATCTTCGCGCGGGCCTACTGAGACCTGGAGGGCCCAGGCGCCGCGACAGGCTAAGATGCGGCATGGCCGATCCTGAGGACCGCTCGTTGCAGGCTCGGGCGGCCGTGTTGCGGGCGGCGGTGCCGCGTGGCGTGCGCGTGAGCTTCGCCGACAGCCGGCGCCGCACCGACCTGACCCTGGCGCTGCTCCGTGGCGAACGGCTGTCGGTGCTGTCGTTGGCGCCACGCCTCAGCGACGAGGTCCCCGCCGACGTCGAGATCGTGCGCAGCGCCCGCGTGGGCCGCAGCTTCGAGTTGATGGTGGCCCTGACCGAGAAGCTGGAGCAGCAGCCCCTGCGCTCGCCGGAGCGGCGCGCCAAGCTGCGGCGCCTGGCGCACGACGCGCGCGGCGACGACGAGACGGCGGAGCTGCTCGAGAACGGCGAAGCGGTCTGACGTTCGAGCGGCGCAGCCGGTCGGCGGAGACAGGCGATTGCGACCTGGTGGCTTTCGTCGTCCTTTGTGCCGGCTTGTGTGTCGGCCTGATCGGCATCGCCAGGGGTGTGTGGAGCGCAGCTGCATAGCCTATTGCATAGCGCGCAAGTGCCTGCTATACTCCGGGCTCGGAGCCGAGGCTCCCGCGGCGCCTGCCGGCGCCAGCCGAAACGACAGGAGGTGCGTCGATGATGCGGATGACGAATGCGCTCCCGGACGCCAACGCGTTCCCCAACGCCAGTGCGTTGGCGGGTGAGCCTGCCCGGCTCGTCGACCCCGCCTGCCTGCGTGTCATCGATGGCGCCATTGTCATCGCGGGAGGCGTCGGAGCGCGCCGCTCGTGCGAGGGGGGTCCCCCTGAGGACCCGAGGCCGTAGACCCGGCCCACGCCCGACAGCGATTGTCGGCCCTCGGCGAGCACTTCGCCGAGGTTCTTTTTTGCCCGCCAGCCAAGCCGAGAGCGTCGAGAGACCCAAGGAGGAAGCCATGACCAATGCCATGTGGATCGCCATCGCCCGAGTGCGTGCCGCCCGGTTGGGACGCGAGCCGATGCTCGATCGCCTCAGGCGCGCGGGCTACGCGGACGCCGAGCGCCCGCCGCGCCAATCGCGCCACTGGGCCAACCGCTAGCCGCCGCATGTCCCCGCGTGCGGCTACGCCACCCCGAGCCCTTGACCCCGAGAGGGAGCCGACCATGAACGGATGGCACGACAGCATGAGCTACGCCGCACGCGAACGCATGAACCGCTTCCAGCAGGAGTCCGCCCGGTATCGGCTGCTCAGGGCCGCCTCCGCCGGGCAGCGCGGGGGTGCCCTGGCAGGTGCCCGGCGGCACGCCGCCCGCGCGCTCCACCGCCTGGCGGAAGCCCTGGCGCCGACACCCGAGGCCGGCGCCGGCGGGTCCGGCGCGGCCCGCGGCAGCCTGCCGGCGGGACCCGGCAGCCCTTCGAGCTAGCTGCGACGGCGCACACAACGGAGAGGGGCCCGCGGCT
>Ga0315540_10000256_pt1 | contig 29286 bp, 25 predicted proteins | sample SalMarSW160110MG_FD_203677 | JGI IMG/M metagenome (GOLD analysis project Ga0315540, IMG submission 203677) | Salt marsh sediment microbial communities from the Plum Island Ecosystem LTER, Massachusetts, United States - Salt Marsh Sediment SW1601-10 ...
GCAGGAGCATGCGCGCGAGCGCGACGCGCTGCCGCTCGCCGCCCGACAGGATCCGGCAGTGCTTGAACACGTCGTCACCATGGAACAGGAAGCTGCCGAGCAGGTTCCGCAGGCGCGGCCGCCACGCATCGCCCGCGACCTCCTCGACCGCCGAGAGCACGGTCTGCGTGCCGTCCAGCGTCTCGGCGGCGTGCTGCGCGAAGTAGCTCATGCGCGTGAGCGGCGTGTCCTCGCGCTCGCCGCCGCGCGGCTCGAGCTGGCCGGCGAGCAGGCGGAGCAGCGTCGTCTTGCCGGCGCCGTTCGGGCCGACGATGGCGAGCTTCTCGCCCTTCGCGATCTCGACGTTCGCGTGCGCGATGACGTCGCGCTGATCGTACCCGAACGTCGCGTCGCGCAGCCGGACGAGCAGCCGGCCCGAGTGCGGGGGGGAGGGGAACGAGAACCGGATGCGGCTCGCCCGCCGCGGGATCACGACGCGCTCGGCCTTGAGCCGCTCGATCTGCTTGCGCTTGCTCTGGGCCTGCGCGGCCTTCGTGTTCTTGGCGCCGAAGCGCTCGACGAAGCGGCTGAGCTGCCCGATCTTCGCCTCGATCTGGGCGTTCGCCGCCTCGGCCTGCTCGCGGCGCAGCTCCTTCTCCTCGAGGAAGCGCGTGAAGCCCATCGCGTAGGCGGTGAGCCGGCCGTACTCGAGCTCGCGCACCTCGGTGGCCACGCGATCGAGGAAGACGCGGTCGTGCGAGACCACGATGAGGCCGCCGTGGAACTCGTCGAGGTAGTCCTCGAGCCACTCCATGGCCGGCAGGTCGAGGTGGTTGGTGGGCTCGTCCAGGATGAGCACGGTCGGGTCGGCGAGCAGCAGCGCCGCGAGCGCCGCGCGCATGCGCCAGCCGCCCGAGAACTCGGCGAGCGGCCGGTCCTGGTCGGCGGTCGAGAACCCCAGCCCGCCGAGCACCCGCCGCGCCTCGGGCTCGATCCGGTGCTCGGCGTGCATCTCGAGGTGGTGCTGCAGGTCGCCCGCGCGGTCGAGCAGCTCCGCCAGCTCCGGGTCATCCGGCGAGATGCCGGCGAGCCGGCCGTGGATCTCGTCCAGCTCCTCGCGCATGCCGAGCAGGGCCCGGTGGGCGTCCAGCGCGCGGTCGAGGACCGTGCCCGAGAAGTCCTCGGCCGCCTCCTGCGGCAGGTAGCCGATCCGGGTGCCCCGCGAGAGCACCCGGCTCCCGGCCTCGGGCGAGTACTCGCCGAGGATGACCCGGAGCAGGGTCGTCTTGCCCGTGCCGTTCGGGCCCACCAGGGCGCACCGGTCCCCGGGCGCGACGACCCAGTCCAGCCCGTCGAAGAGCACGCGCTGGCCGATCGAGAAACGTAGGCCCTGCAGGTGGATCAAGCGTTCTCCTGAGGTGACTTGTTGACCGTCCGGGCGGGCGGCCGGGATAATCGCATGGCCGCCAGCCATCGGGCCGGGGATGGCCCCACCGCACTGTACCGACACCGCCGAGAGGGGTCCCCCTGAACCCGCGTCTCCCGCTCGCACGATTCCGACGGACCGGCCCCGGCTGCCTCGCCGGGGTGCTGGCGTTGCTGCTCCTGCTCGCGAGCGGACCGGTCCGGGCCGCCTACATGATCCCCGGGAGCCCGATCCGGCCGAAGGACTTCACGCTGGTGAAGAAGGACGGGGTCTACCACCTCTTCTTCATCCGGCACAATACCTCGGTTCCGTACGACTCGACCGAGAACGACTTCGGCCACGCCGTCTCGACGGACCTGTACCACTGGACCCAGGAGTCCCCGGTGATGCACGTGGACTCGCTGGGCTGGGACAACACGCACGTCTGGGCGCCCTACGTCTTCGAGCGCGACGGCCTCTGGTGGATGTTCTACACGGGGATCACGGTCCAGCCCGGCGCGTACAACCAGACGCAGCGCATGGGCCTCGCGGTCTCGCCCGACCTGTGGAACTGGACGCGGGTGGGCGGCGGGCCGATCTTCGACGCCTCGCAGACGAGCTGGGCCTTCTGGAACAACTCCCTCTCCTGGCCGGGGTTCCGGGACCCGTTCGTGATGCCCGACCCGGCCCATCCCGGCGGCTGGCTGATGTACTACACGGCCTCGTACGACCAGGACTCGCTGGCGACCGTGGTCGGGGTGGCGGGCTCGAGCGGCGACTTCACGCAGTGGTACGACGTGAAGCCGCTGCTCATCACCTGGCGCAATTACACCTACAACCAGCTCACCGAGTCGCCGCACGTCTTCCAGCACGACGGGACCTGGTTCCTCTTCATCACGACCAACGCGGGCCAGCCGCTGAGCTACTACACCTCGCTGGACCCGGTGGGCGACCCCGCGGCGTGGACCTACCGGGGCCGCCTGCAGACCATGCTGGGCTTCGACACCAGCACGTGGTTCGCCTCGGAGTACTTCCAGGACGGCACGCACGAGCTGTTCTGCTTCCTGAACGGCGACCGCGTCGAGATGCGCGAGATGACCTGGACCGACTCGCTGACGTTCGCGCTGATCCAGCCGCCGCTCCTCCACGTCGTGCGCATGGACTGGGAGTCCTCCGACGTCTGGTCGAACGAGCACGCGACGCTCAAGACCACGATCGCGAACCCGCTGGCGGGCCGGCTCGACCTCCAGCTCCTCGCCGTGGACTCGACGGGCACCGAGACGATCGTGCCCCCGGACAGCGTCGGCTTCACGACCTCGCCCCAGGTCTGGAGCGACACGAGCTACGTCACCTGGGTCGCGCGCCGCTGGCCCGCGGTTCCCGACAGCGACACCGTCTCGGTGAGCCGGTTCCGGGTGCGCTGCTCCGACCTCACGGCCGAGAGCGGGATCGTGACCGTCCACGGGCCGAGGCCTCCCGAGCCGCCTGCGCCGGCCCCGCCGGACACGACGTCGCCGCCGCCCGACCCCGACCCCGAGCCCATCCAGTGGATGCTCCGGCACGCGCCGCTGCGGTCGCTGACCTCCTCGCCGCTCGGGCCGGGCCCGGCGCTGGCGATCGAGATGCCGTCCGCGGCGCCGGCGCGGGTGGACCTCTTCGACCTGGAGGGTCGCCGCGTGCGCACGCTCGCGAACCGTGACCTGCCGGCGGGACTCACGCTGATCCCCTGGGACGGCCGGGACGCCGCGGGCCGGTCGCTGCCGCGGGGGATCTACTTCGCCCGACTGGCCTCGCCGGTCGTCACGGCGACGGCCCGCGTGCTGCTCGCCCCGCGCTGACGCGGCACGGCCCGCCCGCGGCGCTTCGCGGACGGGCCGGTCGCCTTGCGCCGGGACTCAGGCCGAGAGCGGGCCGGGGTTCAGGCCTTCGAGGTCCTTCACCACGAACAGGCCGTCCTTGCGGACCAGCTCGCCGTCGAACCAGACTTCGCCGCCGCCGTACTCGGGCCGCTGGATGAGCACGAGGTCCCAGTGGATCTTCGAGCGGTTGCCGTTGTCCGCGGTCGTGTAGGCCTGGCCCGGCGTGAAGTGGAGCGAGCCCGCGATCTTCTCGTCGAAGAGCGTGTCCTTCATCGGCGTGAGGATGTGCGGGTTGAACCCGAGCGAGAACTCGCCGACGTAGCGGGCGCCGTCGTCGGTGTCGAGCAGCGCGTCGAGCTTGTCCTGAGGCGCGCCCTTCGCCTCGACGATCCGGCCCTTCTCGAACCGGAACTCGAGCCGGTCGTAGGTCGTGCCCAGGTAGACCGACGGCGTGTTGTACCGGATCGTCCCCTCGACCGAGTCGCGCACCGGCGCCGTGAAGCACTCGCCGTCCGGGATGTTGCGTTCGCCGTGGCAGGAGATCACGCCGAGGTCCTTGATGCTGAACTTCAGGTCCGTGCCCGGTCCCTTCAGGTGCACGCGGTCGGTCTTCAGCATGCGCTCGCGCAGCGGGACGATGGCCCGCTGCATGCGGCCGTAGTCCACGTTGCAGACGCGGAAGTAGAAGTCCTCGAACGCCTCGGTGCTCATGTTCGCGAGCTGCGCCATGGCCGGGTTCGGGTAGCGCATCACGACCCACTTCGTGTTGTTCACCCGGTAGTCGAGGTGGACCGGCTGCGCGACGACCCTCTGGTAGAGCGCCATGCGGTCCGGGGCCACGTCGGCCATCTCGCTGACGTTCGCCGACGCGCGGATGCCGACGTAGGCCTTCACCGCCTTCATCTGGTGGAGCTCGACGTCGGCCTGGACCCTGAGCTGATCCTCGGTGGCCGCGAGGATCTGGGCGCGGATGACGGCGTTGCTGCGCAGCGACACGAGCGGCGTGCCGCCGGCCTTCTGGATCTCGTCCACGAGGTCGAGCACGAGGCCGTCGGCGAGGTCGAACGCCTCGACGAGCACGGCCTCGCCGGGCTGGACGCTGGTGGAGTGGTGCACGATGAGGCGGGCGAGATCCCGGGTGCGCGTATCTTTCATGGAGCGGGCCTCCGGACGCTTCACGGGGTGGGTGCGGCCTGCAGGGGGAACGCCGCAAGCTACCACAGCGCTGACAATTGACGCGTGCGGCGGCCGGGCGCGATTCTCCGCCTCCGGCTGTCCGTTCCCTTCCCGGGAGTCCGCCATGAACCGCTACCGCGTCGCCGTGCTCGGCACCTCGTTCGGCCGCAACGTGCAGGTGCCGGGCTTCCGCAGCCACCCGGGATTCGAGGTCGTCGCCCTCGCCGGCCGCGACCGGGAGAAGACCGCCCGCGTCGCGGCCGAGCTGGGCGTCCCCGGCGCCTGGACCGACTGGCGCGAGCTGCTCGAACGCGAGAAGCCCGATCTCGTGAGCGTCGCGACGCCGGTCGTGCACCACCATCCGATGATGCTCGCGGCGATCGCCGCAGGCGCGCACGTCCTCTGCGAGAAACCGACGGCCATGGACCGCTTCCAGGCCGCGGAGATGCGCGATGCCGCGGCGGCGGCCGGGCGCGTGGCGGGCATCAACCACGAGTTCCGCTTCCTGCCGGCGCGCGTCCACGCGCGCGCGCTCGTGCGGCGGGGCGCGATCGGCCGCCCGCGCCGAGGCACGATCCTCGGGCGCTATGCGCTGTGGACCACGCCCGCCTCCCGCGGACCGACGTGGCTCTCGGACGCCTCCCGGGGGGGCGGCATCCTCGGCGCCCTGGGCTCGCACCACGTGGATGCGCTGCGCACCGTGCTCGGGGAGCCGCGCCGCGTGCGCGGCGGTCCCCGCGTGGACCAGCCGCGCCGGGGGCCCGTCGCGACGGGCGGGCCCGAGGCCCTCGCGACGGCCGACGACGCTTGCACGTTCGAGCTCGAGTTCGAGGGCGGCGCCACCGGCCTCGTGGACCTCTCGGCGTGCGCCCCGTACCGGTGGGAGCAGCACGAGATCCGGGGGGAGGAGGCGACGCTGCGCTTCGAGGAGCGTGGCGAGCGGCTCTGGCGCCTGGCTCCCGGCCGCGAGCCCGAGGAGCTGCCGATTCCCGAGGACTGCCTCCTCGAGCGCGCGGAGGGCGAGCACTGGCTCCTCGCGCCCTTCCGCCGGATCGTGGACGGGCTCCACCGCGCGGTGGACCGGGGCGAGCCGCTCGAGCCGTCGTTCGCGGCGGACGCGGTCGCCGTGCAGTCGGTGCTCGACGCGGTCCGCGCCTCGGGCCGCTCGGGGGGGTGGGTGGACGTCGAGGTGCCCGCCGTCGGGGCGCGGCGCGAGCACTGAACAGGTGGACTTTGCGCGGAGCGGACACCGCCGGCCGCGGCGCGCGCATCCACCGATCTGCGCCCCGGCGGTTGGACCCTCGCGAGTCACGCTGGCTATACTGGGGCGAAACCCGACTGGCGCCCCGGTGGTCCCCGCGGAACGGCGCCGACTCACCACGCGAGGAGGATCGCCATGGCGGATTGGGACGTCATCGCCAAGCAGCGCCTGACGGAGGACTGGGCCACGCTCCGCGCCGCCTACCTGCCGCTCAACCAGGCGATGCGCCGGACGGTGGAGTTCCTCGACAAGGGGGGAGGCACCTTCGACGAGCTCCTCGCGGTGGTCCGCGAGCGCGTCGAGGGGGGGCTGCACAACCTCACCTCGCTCGCCAACCGCCGGTCCCCGTGGGTCCGGCTCGAGGCGATCCGCAACCTCCGCGTGCTCGCCACCGGCGTGCGGGGGGCGGCGGCGGACGACCCCCGGGCGCTGCTGCGCTACCTCTTCGCGCTCTCGGAGCTGCTCGGCAATCTGTGGCGCGACGCCCCGACCGAGGCCCGCGTCGCCGAGAACCTCGTCGTCGAGGGCGACCTGGACTTCTGGTTCGGGTGCGACTGCTGCGCCGTGGGCCGGCTGCGGCCGGCCGGGCCCGACGACCCTCCCGACGTGCTGCGCGGGCGAGAGGTCCAGCTCATCTGGGACGTGGACGCACTCTTCGCCTGGACGCTCGACGAGTTCGAGGACTACCTCGCGAGCGAGCGCTACGCACTGCCCACGACGCAGCGGGTCGCCGCCACCGAGGATCTCGGCCTGCCCGTCGTGGACATCCCGTCCGAGGCGCTGCGGCGCGGGAACGAGTGGTTCGGCACGCAGGGCGGCGGGCTCTACGGCCCCGTGGACCTCAAGCACTTCGAGATCAGCTGACCGGGGCGCGGTTTCCCACGTGCGAACCGCCGCCCGGCTGATCCTCGTCGCCATGGTCCTCGCCCTCGCCGGCTGGGCCATCGTGGCGCGTCCCGACCTGCCGCCCGCCGAGCGCGGCCGGCGTCTCGCCCAGAAGTCGGGGTGCTTCACGTGCCACGGTCCCGGGGGGATCCGCGGCGTGAAGAACGACGGCCGTTCCGACCACACGGTGCCCGGTTTCGAGGGCGACGTGATGATGTTCGCGAAGAGCGACGAGCAGATCCGCGAGTGGATCCGCGACGGGGTCACGAAGGCCAAGTCGAAGAGCAAGTCCTGGCAGGCGAAGCGCGACCGCGGCGCGCTGAAGATGCCGGCGTTCGGGAACCGCTTCGGGAAGCGCGGCCTCGACGATCTCGTGGCCTACGTGAACGCCAGGGCGGGCAACCCGGAGCCCGAGGACTCGCTCGTTCAGGCGGGACTCGACCTCACCGAGGCGCTCGGGTGCAACGGCTGCCACGGTCCCGGCGGCCGTCTCGCGCAGCCGAACCCGGGTTCGCTGAAGGGCTACGTGCCGTCCTGGGACGGCCGCGACTTCGCCGACCTCGTCCGCGATCGCGACGAGTTCCACCAGTGGATCACGAACGGCGTGAGCGACCGCTTCGAGAGGAACCCGGCCGCGATGTTCTTCCTCCGGCGCGCCGCACTCCACATGCCCGCGTTCCGCGACCACCTGAAGCCCGGCGACGAGGACGCCCTGTGGGCCTACGTCCAGTGGCTTCGCCGCACGCCCCACTGATCGCGCCGCGCTTGCCAGCCCCGCGCCGCGACGGGTAAGTTCCCCATCCGCGTGCCGTGGTGGCGCGCGCCCACGCCCATCGGGAGCCTCATGACCTCGTACAAGCACCGCCTGCGCCGCAAGCGCGCGAAGCAGTCGTCGCGCAAGAAGGCCGAGAAGACCGCCGCGGCCAAGAAGAAGCGCCGCTAGCCGTCCCGCGGCCGGAAACGCGAAACGCCCGCCCCCGTCGGCGGGCGTCGGCGTTTCGGGGGTCAGGCGGCATCGGCCTCGCGCGAGCGCGCGCCGAGGCCGGGAGGGCGCGGCGTCGTGCCCGAGGGCCTCGGGGCCCCCGTCTCGTGGACCCCGCCCCGCGCGGCGGTGCCGGGCGGGCGGGCGAAGGACGAGGACGCGGGGCGCGGCGTCGTGCCCGACGGCCGGGGCCTCGGGCGCGACGGCGGGCTTCCCGCGGCTTCGGCCCCCCGCGCGCGTTCGTCGGCGAGGATGCGCTGGGCGAGCACCTCGGCCTGCGGGCCGGCCTTGATCTCGTCCGTGCTCCCCGAGACCACGTAGATGCGCTGGTTGTTGCCGCCCGCGTCGGAGGGGAAGAGGAAGAAGCCGTCGCGGTCGGGCGACCAGGAGAGCGTGTAGCCGCAGATGAACTCGTCGTCGCGGAAGCGCACGGCGATCTTGCGGCCCTGGGCCGTCTCGGCGGGCCCCTCGACGAAGCCGCGCAGGTCCTGCCGCTCGGGGTCGCCCTCGAAGGACCGCACGAAGAAGAGCGCCTTCAGGTGGCGCATGCGCAACTCGACGATCTCGCCGCTGCCCTCGACCTCGACGTGGAACGAGATGCGGTTCGGCGAGAAGTCCCGCGTGATGCCCTTGAGGACGCGACCGTCGAGGTAGCGCGCGACGACCTTGTTGTCGATCTGCACTCGGGACTCCGTGGGCGGTGGACGCGATCGACGCGGCGGGCCGCTCCCCCGGGGGAGGCGCCCGCGCGAACACGGAGGTTGTCGGCAGGTCGCGCGAGGCCCTTGAAGGGCAAATCCGCTCGCTGCCACCGCTTGCCCCGGCCCGGACGATGTGGGACGGTCGCGCCCCGTTTCCCGCGTCACCTCCCACCGAGGGTCTTCGCCATGTCCCGATTCGGCATCCTCCTCCTCGTTTCCGCCCTCTCGGCCGGCTGCGCCGGGAGCTACGGCTCGCACTCCGAGGCACCGGCCTCGGACACCGGCTCGAGCGCGACCTCCGGCGCCGTGAGCCCCGCGCCGGACACCGCCGGCCAGGGCGGGGCGACCCCGGGCACCGAATCGAGCACGACGCCCAACCCGGCCGGCGAAGTGCACAAGCTGCCGGATGGACTCGTCTTCGAGGACCTCGTCGTCGGGAACGGCAAGATGGCCGAGACCGGCATGACGGTGAACGTGCACTACACGGGCTGGCTCACCGACGGCACGAAGTTCGACAGCTCGCTCGACCGCAACCAGCCCTTCCAGTTCACGCTCGGCCAGGGCCAGGTGATCCGGGGGTGGGACGAGGGCGTGAAGGGCATGCGGGTGGGCGGCAAGCGCAAGCTCACGATCCCGCCGGACCTCGGGTACGGCGCGCGCGGCGCGGGCGGCGTGATCCCGCCCAACGCGACGCTCATCTTCGAGGTCGAGCTGCTCGGCGCGAAGTGACCGTTCCGGCGCGTCGCCCGCCGCGTGCGGGGCGCCGGTGACGGCGTCCGACCCCGGCCTCGAGGTGGTCGCGCGGCTGCGCGAAACCCTGGAGCCCGGCGGGGAATGGAGCGTGCCGGGCCCGCGCGGCTTCACGTGGTGGCCGGCCGTCTTCTCGCAGCGCGTGCTCGCCGACGGCGCGGCCACGGTCGCGGGGCTTCCCGCGTGGCGCGTGCACGTCGAACTGCCGCTGCTGCGCGGCGTCGAGGGGGGCGCGACCCGATTCGCGGTGCTCGCCCGCTGGAACGCCGTGCGCCCGGGCCTCTCGGCGCTACGCTGGAACGGCGACGACCGGACCGTGTCACTGCGCGCGAGCGCGATCGTCCGCGAGGGGGGCGCACCGCGCGCCGCGTCGGTGCTCGCGACCGCGGCGCTGCTCCAGCTCGCCGATGCGGAGCGCGACCGCGCCGCGCTCGGGGGCGAGCTCGGCGGCGTGCCCGCCGACACGGCGCCGCCGGGCGGGACGCCGCGCGCGACGGCGGACCCGCTGCTCGAGGGCTGGAGGCGTGTCGCGGCGTCCGGGGCGGAGTCCGCGCCTTTCGACCGGGGGCGCCTCGGGGCGCTGGCGGCGGCCGATCCGCCGCCCTGGAAGCTCGTGCACGTGGACGAGGCGGGGCTGCACGCCGAGCTGCCGTGCGCGCTGCCGGGCGAGGCGCCCGCCGGAAGCGGACCCGGCGCGGGCGTCGCCCTGTTCCACCTGCTCGTGGCCGAGCCGCACCCGGTCTACGGCCCGGGGCTCGTCGTGGCCCTCTCGCTGCCGCGCGAAGCCGAGCCGGTGCCGGAGCGCGCGGTCTCGACCTCGGTGATGCTCAACGAGGCGGAGGCGCGCGAGGCGCCGCCGTTCGACGCGCTCGGCGGCTGGTGCGTGCACCCGCACGCGGGACTCTCGTACGTCGGCTTCTGGCCGGCGCTGCTCGACGAGCCCGGCCTGCCCGCGAGCCTCGCCTGGGAGGCGGGGCGGCGGGCGCGCTGGGCCCGCGCCTTCCTCGCGCGGGCGCACGCCCTGCGGGGCCCGGCGCCCGACGCCTGACGCGCCCGGGGCGGCGCCGCGGGCGCTCGTCGGCGCTCCGGCCCGGGGCGTGCCGCGGAGTGCTAGCCTGCGCGCTCCACCCGGCGCGGGGCGCGCGCGAGCAAACGGCCCCGGCGCCCATCCCCGGAGGCTCCCCCATGATCCGCCGTTTCGGCCGGCTCGCGCCGGCCTGCCTGGCCGGCGCGTTCCTGCTGCCTGCCGCGCTCGCCCTGCCCGCGACCGCGGCCGAGACGCCGAAGCCGGTCGAGCCGAAGGCCGGGCTCTTCCAGAAGCTCGCGTTCCGCTCGATCGGGCCCGCCACGATGGGCGGCCGCATCGCGGACTTCGCGGTCCCCGAGAAGGACCCTTCCTACTTCTTCGTGGGCACCGGCACGGGAGGGCTCTTCCGCACGACCAACCTCGGCACGACGTGGAGGCCCGTCTTCGAGAAGGAGTCCGTCGCCTCGATCGGCGCCGTGGCGGTCTGGCAGAAGGACCCGGCGCTCGTCTGGGCCGGGACCGGGGAGGCGAACAGCCGCAACTCCTCGTCGTGGGGGAAGGGGATCTACCGCTCGCTCGACAGCGGCTCGACCTGGCAGTGCATGGGGCTCGAGGCGACCTCGTGCATCGCGCGGATCGTCTGCGACCCGGACGACAGCAGCACGGTCTGGGTCGCGGCGCTCGGGCGGCTCTGGGGCGAGAACGCCGAGCGGGGGGTCTTTCGCACCCGCGACGGCGGGAAGACCTGGCGGCTCGTTCTCAGGGTGGACGCGAAGACGGGCGCCGTGGACCTCGTGCAGAACCCGCGGAACCCGAAGGTGCTCTACGCGGCGATGTACGCGCGGCGCCGTACCGGCTGGTCCTATTCGGGCGTCTCCGGCACCGGCGGCATCTGGCGCACCACCGACGGCGGGGACTCGTGGACGAAGCTCGCGAACGGGCTGCCGGAGCGCACCGGCCGCATCGGGCTCGACGTGTACCGGAAGAACCCGGACGTCGTCTACGCCGTGATCGAGTCCGACGAGGGGGGCCGCCTCGGCCCGTTCGAGAACGCGAGCCGCACCGGCGGCGTGTTCCGCAGCGACGACGCCGGGAACAGCTGGAAGCGCATCAGCGCGTTCGCGCCGCGAGGGTTCTACTTCAGCCAGATCCGCGTGCAGCCCGACGACAGCACGCGCGTCTACCTGCTCGGCACCGACCTCTTCTGGTCGGACGACGGCGGCACGACGTTCCACCCGCACGGCGCGCACAACCTCCACCCGGACTGCCACGCGATGTGGATCGACCCGTCCGACGGCCGCAACGTGCTGCTCGGCACCGACGGCGGCGTCTTCATGAGCCGCGACCGGATCGCCACGTGGCGCTTCGTGAACAACCTCGCGATCGGCGAGTTCTACAACGTGGCGTACGACTTCCGCGAACCCTTCTACCGCGTCTACGGCGGGCTGCAGGACAACCAGAACTGGGGCGGGCCCTCGCGCACGCGCTTCGAGGCCCTGAACTTCGGCGGGGGCGCCGAGGGCGGCATCATGAACGACGACTGGTACCTGCTCGGCGGCGGGGACGGCTTCCACGTCGCCGTGGACCCGCTGCATCCCGACACGGTCTACTACGAGTCCCAGGGCGGCGCGCTGCAGCGCGTGGACCTCGCGAGCGGGAAGCGGCGCAACTGCCGACCCGCGAACGGCGAGGGGGAGCCCGACTTCCGGTTCAACTGGAACACGCCGTTCCTCGTCTCGCCCCACGACCCGACCGTGCTGTGGATGGGTGCGCAGTACGTCTTCCGCCTCACGGACCGCGGCGAGCGCTGGGAGCGCGTGAGCCCGGACCTCACGACGATGGACCCGCGCAAGATGGCCAGCGGCGGCTCGGGGGCCGAGCAGTACTGCACGATCGTCTCGCTCGCCGAGTCGCCCGTGAAGGCGGGGGTGCTGTGGGCCGGCACCGACGACGGCAAGGTGTGGGTGTCGCCGAACGCGGGCGGGGCGTGGAGCGACGTCACGCGCAACCTGCGGGGCGTCCCCGCGGGGCTCTACGTGAGCCGCATCGAGGCCTCGCACCACGATGCCCGAACGGCCTACGTCGCGATCGACGGGCACCGCTCGGACGTGGACGCGCCCTACCTGCTCGTGACCCGCGACCTCGGCCAGACCTGGACGAGCCTGTCCGCCGGGCTGCCGAAGGACGCGCCGGTCAAGGTCGTGCGCGAGGACCCGGTGAACCCGGACCTGCTCTTCGCCGGCACCGAGTTCGGCCTGTTCCTTTCCTTCGACCGGGGACGCACGTGGCTGCCGTGGAGGAACGGCCTGCCGACGGTGGCGGTGGACGACATCGCCGTCCACCCGCGCGAGCACGACCTGATCGTGGCGACGCACGGGCGAAGCCTGTGGGTGCTCGACGACATCGGACTGCTCGAGCACTGGAGCGCGCGCGCCGCGACCGACACGGTCACGTTCGCGGCGCCGCGGCCGGCGTGGGCCTATTACCCGCGGCCGCTCGGGGGCAAGTGGGGCCAGGCCGACTGGCTGGGGAAGAACCCGCCGTTCGGCGCATGGTTCGACTACTTCCTGCCCCGCGAAGTCGAGGGCGGCGTGACGATCGCCGTGGCCGACTCGGCCGGGCGAACGGTGCGCCGCCTGACCGGGCCCGGGCGTGCCGGGTTCCACCGGGTCGTGTGGGACCTCGTGCCCGGCGAGCCGCGGGACCGGATTCCCCGCGCCGAGTGGCCCCAGCCCGAATACGCGGCGCCCGGGCACTACCGGGTGACCCTGCAGGCCGGAAAGTCGCGTCCCATCGAACGCCAGCTCGAGCTGAGGGCATTTCCCGGCACGTATCGCTCCGAGCTGTAGGAAATGGCCGCCGAACCGGGAGTCCGGGCACGTTCCGTGCCCGGACTCCGGGCGCCCGAATCGGGCGCCCGTGGCCGAATCGGCTTGCCTGACGTCCCGGATGCCCGCACACTGCTGCGCGTCGAAGCCGGGCTGAAGGTCTCGCTGGAGCGGGTGTGGCAGCTGCGGGGTTCTCTCGACCGTGGCTGCCGTTTGCTTTGCGCGGATCGGGCCGGTATTCGGCCGCGTCATGGCGCGTCGGACGCGATCCGGCGTGCGAATATCGGCTGGGGTGACCCCCCGGGCACAAGGAGCTGGCAGTGGCGACTGGTACCGTGAAGTGGTTCAACGATGCGAAGGGCTTCGGCTTCATCTCCCAGGAAGGCGGCGAGGACGTCTTCGTTCACTTCTCCGCCATCGTGGGTGAAGGCTTCAAGACGCTCGCCGAGGGCGAGCACGTGGAGTTCGACGTCGTCAAGGGCCCGAAGGGCCTGCAGGCGAGCAACGTCAAGAAGAACGCCTGAGAGAACCACTGCCGTCCGCGGCGCGGGGTGCGAGGCAGCGCACCCCGCGCCGCGCGTTCGGGGCCGGAAGCGACCCGCGCTCGGGGGATGACGGAGCCCCCGGCGCGCCGCGCGAAGGACCGGGAGGGACCGGCACGGCCGGGAGGAGGAAGGCATGGCACGCTATCGCGGCCGGCCGTCGGGGCGCCCGCGGCCTGCGGGCGCCGGGTCCGAAGGGGCGTGGCTCGCGCAGCTGGCCGGGATCGCCCGCGACCCGGAGCGCCGCGCGGCGCTCGACCCGGACGCGCTGCTGCTGGTGACGTTCCAGGAGTGCCTCTACTTCGGCCACACCCAGGACCCCGGGGCGGCGGCCGCGCTCGCCGGGCTCTATCCCGATCTCGCCGCGCGCACGTCCGAGGAGGACCGGCTCGAGCTGCTCGACCGCGTGGCCGCGGCGGTCGAAGGGGGCGGCACGCCCGTCCTGGCGCTGATGCCGTTCCTGCTCCACGAGCCCTCGCCCCGGGCGGTCGCGGTCGCGGGGGCGACGTTCGCGGCGCTCGTGCCGCCGGCCGGGGACGATCCGCTCGCCGGCCCCGCGGCGCTGCTGCGGCTGCTCGAGCACGCCGAGGACGAGGGCACGCGGGTCGGGCTCGCGGCCGCGCTGCTCGGCTTCGGCGACCGCCGGCTCCGCGGGATCCTCGAAGCCGCCTGGCGGAAACTCGACACGGCGGCGCGCGTGCGGCTCGCGGGCTTTCGCGCCCCCTCGCCCGTCGTCTTCGCCGCCGCGGTCGAGTTCTGGATCGCGTGCCTCGAGGACGCGGACGACGCCGTCTTCGAGGCGGTGGCGGGCACCCTGGCCCGCGTTCCGGGCGAGGCCGACCCGCCCCGGGTTCTCGACGTGGCGCGCAAGTTCCCGGCGAACGCCCCCGACGATCGCGAGGAGATCACGGTCCTCGCCGACTGGCCGCTCGCGGACTACGCGGAGCGGATCGCGCCGGGGCTGCGCGACCTCGCGCGCCGCGAGAACGAGCCGCGGCGCATGCCCGCGGTGCTCGCGGCGTGGGGTCTCGCGGGCTGAGCCCTCAGCGTCCCGCGGGACGCGGCCGTCCGGTCGTCACGCCGATCGCGACGCCGGCGACGACCACGACGGCGCCGGCGAGCGCCGGCAGTCCGAGGCGCTCGTGCAGGACCGCCGCGCCGAGCAGCGTGGCGAGGACGGGCGTGAGGACCGCGATGAAGCTCGTGCGCACCACCGGCCACCTCTGGACGAGGAAGGCGAACGCCACGAACGCGATCACCGAGCCGAACACGACGAGGTAGACGAGCGAGCCCCAGCCGCCGGGCGTGGCGGGCAGCCGCCACGGCTCGCCGAGCGCGAGCGAGGCCGCGAGGCAGAACGGGGCGCCGACGAGGTGCGCCACCGCGTTGACCGCGACCGGGCTGCCGCCGGGGGCCCGCTTGAGCAGCACGCCGGCGAGCGCCGCGGTCACGGCCCCGAGGCACGCCGCCGCCAGCGGGAGCGGGGGCAGGTCCGCCCCGAGCTGGGCCGAGAACAGCACGACGACGCCCGCGAGCCCGACGAGCGCGCCCGCGACCTTCCGCGCGTTCAGCGACTCGAGGCCGAAGGCGCGCGCGAGCACGGCGGTGGAGAGCGGGATCGTCGCGTACAGGATCGCGGCGACCGAGGAGGGCACGGCCGTCTCGGCCCAGTAGAGGAGGCCCAGGCTCACGCCGAAGTCCACGAACCCGAACAGCGCGGCCGCCCGCAGCGCCGCGCCCCGGGGCCACTCGAGCCGTCCGGCCAGCGCGAGGACCGAGAGCACCACGGCGCCGGCGACCAGCCTCAGCCCGGCCGCCCAGAACGGCGGCAGGCTCTCGTTGCCGATCCGGATCGCGAGGAACGTGCTGCTCCAGACGGCCGTGCAGATCGCGAACGCGACCCAGGGCCCGGCCCCGCCGGAGACTTCGCCTTCCCTGGCGCGCGCGCTCAGGCCGTCGCGTCCGGATCGGCCGCGCCGGAGCGCAGGCGGTAGCGGCTGCCGTCGCGCTCGCGGTCGAGGTGCCGCCAGTCGAAGAGCAGCCGGCGGAGCATCGCCCAGTCGCCGAACGTGTGCCACTCCATGAGCAGGAAGTTCACCTCCTGCTCGGTGTACTCGCGGCCGGGCTCGAACTTTCCGGCGAGGTAGTCGATCGCGAACCGCTGCGTCTTCTGCTTCGCGGGCCAGCGGAAGATCCGGCCGGACTCGTCCACGAACGGGCGCAGCTCGCGGGGCAGGGTGGCGCGGTCGAAGGCGTTCACGGGCTCCATGGGGCGTCTCCTTTCCGGGAGCCGGGGATTCTCGCACGTTCGCGGCGGCGCGTCATGGCGCGGACACGGAGCGTGCGCGACCGCCGCTCCTCCGCTAGGGTCCGCGCCGTCCGAAGGGGGAGCCCATGGAGAGCCCGTACACGATCCCGGCCGGAACGGTCATCGGCCACGTCCACCTGAAGGTCGCCGACCTCGAGCGCGCCGTCGCGTTCTGGTCCGGCGTGCTCGGCTTCGAGGTCACGCAGCGCTTCGGCCCGGGGGCGGCGTTCCTGTCCGCCGGCGGCTACCACCACCACATCGGCCTCAACACCTGGGAGAGCCGCGGCGGCCCCGCGCCCCCGCCGCACGCGACGGGGCTCTACCACGTCGCGATCCTCTACCCGGACCGGCGCTCGCTCGGGGTGGCGGTGACGCGGGTGCTCGCCGCCGGCGTCGCGCTCCAGGGTGCCGCGGACCACGGCGTCAGCGAGGCGGTCTACCTCGCCGACCCGGACGGCAACGGCGTCGAGCTCTACCGGGACCGCCCGCGCGAGGAGTGGCCCCGCGATCCCTCGGGGGGACTGCACATGGTGACCGAGCCGCTCGACCTCGAGGGGCTGCTGCGCGAGGCGGAGGGGGCCGCCGGGGCGCGTTGACCCCTCGCACGCGGGGCCGATAGCCTGCGAAGCATCTCCCGTTCCCGCACACCCGCCCCCGCTTCCCGGCGGCCCGGAGGCCGCCCCGCATGCGTGAAGAGGACCTGCTTCGCTTCGAGTGGATCGCGGACCCGCAGCTCTCGCCCGACGGCACGCGTGTCGCGTACGTGCACGTGACCGTGGACGCCGACGCCGACGAGTACCGCACGAACCTCTGGCTCTGCGACGTGCCGGAGGACGGCGCGCCGCCCGCGTCGCCCCGGCCGCTGACCTTCGGCGGGCGCGACTCGCAGCCGCGCTGGGCGCCCGACGGCCGGACGCTCGCCTTCGTGCGCAAGACCGGCGCGGAGGAGCCCGCGCAGGTCTTCCTGCTCCCGCTCTCGGGCGGCGAGCCGCGCGCGCTGACGTCGCTCAAGGGCGGCGCGAACTCGCCCGCGTGGGCGCCCGACGGCGCGCGCCTGGCGTTCCTCTCGGGCCACAACCCGGCCGTGGACACGCCCGAGCGGAAGAAGCCGAAGCACGAGCCCGGCCGCGTCGTGACGCGGCCCGAGTTCCGCTGGAACAACGAGGGCTTCGTGGATCACGAACACCTCGACCACGTGTGGGTCGTGGACGCCGCCGGCGGCGAGCCCCGCCAGCTCACGACGGGCACGCGGTTCAAGGAGTCCTCGCCGGCATGGTCGCGCGACGGCCGCTGGATCCTGTACGCGACCGACCGGCGCGAGGAGCCGTGGTTCGGCGAGCCGATCGAGGACAACGACGTGTGCGCGGTCCCGCCGGATCTCGCCTCGCCGGTGGACGGCGAGGGCACGACGCTGGTGGCCGACATCGCGGGGCCGATCGGGCCGTTCGCCGAGGGACCGGGCGGCCGGCTGCTCGCGGTCGGGGGCGTGCGCCCCTCGCCGCCCCGCTCGTACGACCAGAACGACGTGCTGCTCTTCGAAGGCGCCTGGCCGATGCGCACGGCGCGTGCGCTCACCGAGGGGCTCGACCTCGCGGTCGGCGAGACCACGTCTTCCGACCAGCACCCGCCCCGGGGCGGCGGCACGCTGCCGCTCGCGTTCGCGGACGACGGCGCGGTCCTGTTCGCCTACGGGTGGCAGGGCGCGACGCGACTCGCGCGGCTCGACCCGGCGACGCGGCGCGTCGAGGACCTGACGGGGGCGGGGCAGGACGTCGTCTGCGGGTCGGCGAGCGACGACGGCTCGCGCGTCGCGCTCACGATGGGCTCGCCGTCGAGCCCCGGCGACCTGTGGGTGTGCGACGTGCGGGCGAAGCGGCTCGTGAAGCTTCACGCGCCGAACGAAACGCTGCTGGCGGAGTCGAAGCTCGGGGAGGTCGAGGAGGCCTGGTTCGACTCCTTCGACGGCCGCCGGGTGCAGGGCTGGATCGTCAAGCCCCCGGACTTCGACCCGTCACGGAAGTACCCGCTCGTGCTCGAGATCCACGGCGGTCCCCACGTGCCGTACGGCACCGCGTTCTTCCACGAGTTCCGCGTGCTCGCGGCCGCGGGCTACGTCGTGCTCTACACGAACCCGCGGGGCAGCACCTCGTACGGGCAGGAGTTCGCGAACTGCATCCAGTTCCGCTACCCCGGGGACGACTACGGGGATCTCATGGCGGCCGTGGACGCCGTGGTCGCCCGCGGCTACGTGGACGAGTCGCGCCTCGGGGTCACGGGGGGCAGCGGGGGCGGACTGCTGACGAACTGGGTCGTGACGCGGACGAACCGGTTCCGCGCCGCGGCCACGCAACGCTGCGTCTCGGACTGGGCAGCCATGTGGTACACGAGCGACTTCGCGCTCTACACGCCGATCTGGTTCCGGCGCGCGCCGTTCGAGGACCCGAAGGAATTCGCCGGGCGCTCGCCGGGCACCGACGTCGCGAAGATCGAAACGCCACTCATGGTGATCCACAGCGAGGAGGACTGGCGCACGCCGATCGCCCAGGGCGAGCTGATGTTCCGCGCGCTGAAGTACCGGAGGAAGCCGGTGGTCATGGTGCGATTCCCGGGCGAGAACCACGAGCTCTCGCGAAGCGGTACGCCCTCGCGGCGCGTGCAGCGGCTGACGCACCTGCGCCGCTGGTTCGACCACTGGCTCCGCGACGTGCCGGCGCCCGAGTACGGCGTCTGACCCCGGCCCCGAAGCGACGAGCCCCGCTCCGTCGGGAGCGGGGCTCGCGTCGTCCGGAATCCGGAAGGACAGGGGCTCAGCGGTAGAGCGACTTGATCCGTCCCCAGGTGGAGCCACCGGCCGGGGTCGGGCACTGCAGGTCGATCTTGCCGTCGTCCCGGAACAGATAGCCCGGGATCACCACCGCGCTGTTCCACGTCATGCCGCCCGTGAGCAGCCCGGTGCACCCGACGGTCCGATCCACCAGCAGGCCGCCCGTCCAGTCGAGGGCGCCCTCGATGTTGCCGGTCTGGTACGCGGTGAAGTCGTTCGTCTGGACGACGAACGAGCTGAAGCTCCCCGAGAGCAGGAGCGTCCCGTCCGTGAAGTTCTGGACGTTCGGCGGGAACGGCGAGTAGGCCATGTCCGGCGTGCTGTCCTCGTAGAGCACGAACGTCCCGCCCGAATAGTGGGTCTCGAAGATCTGTGATCCGGGCGATCCGATCGTGACGGTGCCGTTCGAGATCAGTCCGCTGACGTAGAACGTGTACTCCTTCGTCGGGTCGCCGGCGTTGTAGTCGCCGAAGGGCACGTCGAACGCGCTGACGTTCCCGACCATCTGGAACTGGCCGCCCGCGGGCAGGTTGTAGGGCGTGCCGCCGTCCTGCCAGCAGTACGCGGGATCCCAGTCGATGGGAGGACCGGCCGCGAACGCGGCCGTGGCCGAGAGCAGCCCGGCGAGGAGCAGCAGCGAGCCGACCCGAAGGAACGACTTCGATGGGCTGGGGATGCGCATGTTGTCGTCTCCTAGCGGTAGTTGGCCTTGATGCGCCCCCAGCTCGAGCTGCGAGCGGGCACCGGGCCGAGGAAGTTCTGACCGTCCACCTGGTGGATGTAGCCGTCGGGAATGCTGAGGGCGTTGCCGCTCGTGCCGGCGAAGGTCCAGCCGTCCCGCTGGTAGAGCGGGAAGTTCACGATCTGCGATCCGCCCGTGACGGTGTACGAGGCGTTGTAGCTGCCGGTGTTCGTGTCCGTGTTGAAGACGAACTGGAAGCCGGTCAGCTGCCCGGTCAGGAAGAGCGTGCCGTCGGTGAAGGTCGAGGGCGCGGTCGCGTTCGGCGGCGCCATGCCGTAGTCGGCGGTCGTGCCGGTGGTCTTGGAGTCCTCGTAGATCGAGAGCGTTCCGACCGAGTAGTCCACGATGAGGTACGAACCCACCGTGCTCGTTCCGGTCGGCGTGAGCCCGGTGATCACGTAGGTGTACTCGTTCGCGGACGTGTCGGCGACGAGGGGCGCGAAGAGACCCGGCACCGTGCCGAGCCCGACGTACCCGCTTCCCATCTCACCGAAGGTCGCCGGATTGGGATCCGGGCTCTCGTAATCGAAGCCGACGTAGTCGAAGAGCAGCGTGTCGGCGTGCGCGAGCGAAGCAAACGACAGGAGCAGCGCACAGCCGACCGCCAAGAGTGGACGCATTCGAGGCATGAACACCTCCCGGTGATGGAGCCCGCAGGTCGGGTTGCTTTTTCGCGAGGCCTACAGTTCGAGCCGCAGGCGGACGGGACGATTCCGCCTGCGAGACATGCGGTCGCCAGCCGGGGGCAAGCCTCGGGACGCTGGGGGGTTCGACCTGAATTGAGCCTATGGGGACCCGTTCATACTGGCAAGTGCAAAGTCATCGATGGGACCACCTCACCCGCGTTTGGCCCCGCCAAACACGGCGAGCGCGGCCAGCGCTTCGCGCGCGGCCTCGGGCACCTCGAGCTCGGAACCGGCCGAAGCCGCCGCCGCGAGACGGCCCGGCTCCAGTCGCGTGGCCAGCACCGCGTCGGCGGCCGCCCGCCGCTCCTTTTCCTCCGGCAGCGTGGGCGATCCCAGCGCCGCGCGCGCGGCGTCCGCCGCCCCGTACAGCTTCGCCGCCTCCTCCGCGTGCCCGGCGTGGGCGAGCAGCCGGGCGGTCGCCTCGAGCGCGACCACGGCCTCGAAGCGCAGGTCGCTCTCGACGGCGATGCCCAGCGCCGCGGCCGCGAGCGCCGCGGCCCGTTCCGCGTCGCCGGTCTGCGCCCAGGTCTCGGCCAGCTCGACGAGCACGTGCGCGGTCAGCCGGTGATCGCCGAACTCTCGCGCCAGCTCGAGCGCGTGGCCGAGCTGCACCCGCGCCTCGTCGTACTCGCCCAGCCGGCCGGCCACGTAGCCGAGGCCCTGGTGGGCGAGGGCCGTGCCCCGCTTCTCGCCCAGCGCGGCGTAGAGCACGCGGCTGGACTCGTAGCTCCGGCGCGCCTCGGGCAGCTCGCCGGCGTAGACCGCGACGGTCGCGAGGGCGCTCAGCGAGCGCGCGCGGCCCTTCGGGTCGTCGAGCCGCCCGTAAAGGCGGTCGGCTTCGACGAGGTGGGCGCGGGCGCGCTCGAGGTCGCCGAGGTAGAGCGAGAAGCCGCCCGCCCGGACCCGAGCGTGCGCCCGCAGCGGCTCCGGCGCCTCGTCGCCCGCGGCTTCCACCGCCTCCTCGAGCGAGCGGCGCGCGAGCGCGTAGAACCCGCGCGAGGACCAGTAGCGCCACAGGGCCGTCGCGAGCCCGAGCGCCGACTCGTGGCCGCCGGGCTCGCGGGTCGCCCAGGTCAGGGCGGCGAGCAGGTTCTCGTGGTCGGCATCGAGCCGGTCGAGCCACTCGCGCTCGTCGGAGCGGCCGGCCCCGTGCGCCTCGAACGCGCGCGCGACCTCGAGGAACGCCGCGAGGTGGCGTGCGCGCAGCTGCGGCTCGACCGGATCGGCCGCCAGCCGCTCGAGCGCGAACTGGCGCACGGACTCGAGGAAGCGGTAGCGCGTCGGGTCGTGCTCCGCCTCGACGACGACGAGCGACTTGTCCACGAGCCGCGTCAGGCGGTCGAGCAGGTCGAACTCGTCGCCCCCCGGGTCGCAGACCGCGACCGCCTGCTCGAGCGTCCAGCCGCCGCCGAACACCGCGAGCCTGCGCAGCAGCTCCTGCTCGTCCGCGTGCAGGTGGTCGTAGCTCCACTGAAGCGTCGCGAGGAGCGTCTGCTGGCGCGGGAGCGCGGTGCGCTGGCCGCCGGTCAGCAGCCGGAACCGGTCGTCGAGGCGCGTCGCGATCTGCTCGACGCCGAGCACTTTCACGCGCGCCGCGGCCAGCTCGAGCGCGAGCGGGATGCCGTCGAGCCGGCGGCAGATCTCGGCGACGGCGGGAGCGTTCGCGTCGGTGATCGAAAACCCCGGGCGGACCTGCGCGGCGCGCTCGGCGAAGAGCGCCGCCGCGTCGCTGCCGGCGACCGAGGCGGCCGTCGGGCGCCCGCGCGCGGGCGGCAGCGAGAGCGTGCCGATCGGCGTCACGGCCTCACCGGGCAGCCCGAGCGGCTCGCGGCTCGTCACGAGCAGCACGAGGCGCGGGCACGCTTCGAGCAGCCGGCCCGCGGCCTCCGCGCAGGCGTCGAGCACGTGCTCGGCGTTGTCCACGACGAGCAGGGCCTCGCCGTCGCCGATCGCGGCCGCCACGGTCTCGAGCGCATCGCGGCCCGCCTCCGGCGCGAGCTCGAGCGCGCGCGCGACCGTGTCGGTCACGCGCTCGCCGTCCGGGAGCGGGGCGAGGTCCACGAAGGCGACCCCGGCAGGGAAGCGTGCGGCGGCGGATTCCGCCGCCCGGATCGCCAGCCGGGTCTTGCCGCTGCCGCCGACGCCGGTGAGCGTGACGAGACGCTCGCCGCCCAGCCGCCCGGCGGTCCGCTCGACCTCGGCGACGCGCCCGACGAAGCTCGTGCGCGGCGAGGGCAGCCGGACGCGCGCGGGCGCGGGGGCCGCGGGGGCGCCGGCCGCGCCCACGGCGGCGAGCGCCGCGAGGATCTCGCCGGCGTCGTGCGGGCGGAGGTCGGCGTCCTTCTCGAGGCAGCGGCGCAGCAGGTCCGCCAGGTCCGCGGGCGTGCCGTCGGGCAGCGCGGTCCAGTCGGGTTCGAGGTAGAGCGCCGCGGCGCCGGCGGCGTCGAGGTCGTCGCCGGGGAACGCGCGCGCGCCGGTCAGGCACTCGTAGAGCACGCAGCCGAACGCGAACACGTCGGTGCGCGCGTCCTGCGGGGCGCCCAGCGCCTGTTCGGGGCTCAGGTAGCCGGCCGACCCGAGGACGCCGTCGTCGCCCTCGTCGCGCTCGCGCTTGGCGAGGCCGAAGTCGAGCACCTTGACGCGGTCGTGCTCCCCGAACATGACGTTCGCCGGCTTGAAGTCGCGATGGACGATGCCCTTCTCGTGCGCGGCGTCCAGCGCCTCGGCGAGCGTGCGGGCCAGCGTGAGCGCGTCGGGGGGCGGCAGCGGCCCGCGCGCGAGCCGGTCCGATAGGGTCTCGCCGGCCACGAACTCCAGCACGAGCGCGAGCGCGCCGCCCGAGAGCGGCTCGAGCCCGTGGATCGTCGCGATATTCGGGTGGTTGAGCGAGGCGAGCGAGAGCGCCTCGCGGCGGAAGCGCTCCAGCCGGTCGGTGTCGCCGGCGAACGCCGCGGGCAGCACTTTGAGCGCCACGAGCCGCTCGAGCCGCGTGTCGCGGGCGCGGAACACCTCGCCCATGCCGCCCGCCCCGAGCGGCCCCAGGATTTCGTAGGGCCCGACGCGGCCCTCGATCGTCGCCAAGCGGTCTCCCCCCGGTCCGCTGCGTGAGTCCGCGCCCATCGTGGGGCACCCGGGCGGTCCCGCGCAACGCGAAGGGCCCGCGGCGCTCGGCCGCGGGCCCCGGTTCGGGAGCGCCGGCGGGCTACTCGCTCGGCAGGTCCTGCTTGCTCTCCACGGCGTCGCCCCGGCTCCACACGTCCGCCTCCGTGGACGCGGCCACGGGCTCGGGCCTGGGCGCAGGCGGGCGGCGGTAGATCACGCCCAGCGGGAAGCGGTCCTCGCGCGCGAGGCGCATCGCCGCCTCGAGGTCGCCGGCGTCGCGGTCCTCGGGCAGGAAATAGCTGCGCTGGAGCAGCCCGTCGGCGTAGCCGCGCGGCTGGTAGGTGACGCAGCCCGCGAGGACGTGCAGGAACGCGAAGCCGGGATAGCGGATCGCTTCGCGGAACATCGCCCTCAGGTGCGGCATGTTCCCGGCGTGCGTGCGCGCGACGAAGCCGGCGCCGGAGCTCAGCACGAGCAACACCGGGTTGAGCGGCTCCTCGTTGCCGCCCGCGAGGCCGCGCGTGCGCTTGGCTTCCATCTCGGTCGTCGGGGAGGCCTGCCCCTTCGTGAGACCGTAGATGCCGTTGTCCATCACCGCGTAGGTCAGGTTGACGTCGCGCCGGATGGTGTGCGGGATGTGGCCGAGCCCGATGCTGAAGCCGTCCCCGTCGCCTCCGACCACGACCGTGGTCATCTCGGGGCGCGAGATCTGCAGGCCGCTTGCGATCGGCAGCGCGCGCCCGTGGATGGAGTTGAACGAGTAGGCCTTGACGTAGCCCGGCAGGCGGCTGGAGCAGCCGATGCCCGAGATGACGGCCAGCTTCTCGGGCGGGATCTCGAGGTCGGCGAGCGCCTGGGTCAGACCCTTCAGCACGCCGTAGTCGCCGCAGCCCGTGCACCAGACGGGCTCGAGCTCGGTGCGGTATTCCTTCGGCTTCATGCGTGCTCCTTCGTTCCGCCCGCGGGTCCGGCGAGCATCGTGGTGAGTTCGCGGCTCGAAAGGGGAAGGCCGCCGCTGCGCGCGAGGCTGCGCACGCGGCTCATGTCGGTGAGACTCGACAGGTAGTGGTGGAACTGGCCCTGGTAGCTCAGCTCGACGACCGCGCAGTCCTCGAGGTCCCGCCGCCACGCCTCGAAGCTCTCGAGCGGGAACGGGTGCAGGATCTCGGGCATGAAGACGCGCCAGTCGGGGTGGCTCGCGATCCACTCGCGGAGCATGCCCCAGGTGCTGCCCCAGGCCACGATGCCGCGGCGCGCGTTGTCGCGGCCGAGCGTGCGGAACCAGTCCTTCGTGTCGATCGCGATCGCGGGGAGCTTGCGGAAGCGCCGCTCGCTCATCTGCTGGTGCACCGTGGCGTCCGCGGAGGGATGGCCCTTCTCGGTGTGCTCGATGCCCGCGGCGAGGTACGTGCCGCCGGCCGTGCCCGGCACGTGGAACGGCGTCGTCGGCTGGGCGTCCGTCAGCTTGAAGCGGGTCGGCGCGTGCTCGGGCGTCCACCGCCAGCGGCGCGGCACCTCGCGGCGGTCCACGACGGCGTCGCGGATCTGTCGCCGCTGCGCGAGGTAGGCATCCGACAGCACGACGACGGGGAGCTGGTAGTTCTCGGCGAGCTCGAACGCCCGGAACATGACGTCGCGCGCGTGCACGACGTCGAACACGCCGAGCGCGACGCGCGGGAAGTCGCCGTGGCCGCCGTACACGGCGTGGAACAGGTCCGCCTGCTCGGTGCGCGACGGCATACCGGTGGCCGGACCCGCCCGCTGGCAATCCACGATGACCGCGGGGATCTCGGCCATGCTCGAGAGGCCCATCATCTCCGTCATCAGCGAGAGCCCGGGGCCGCTCGTCGCGGTCATGGACGGCACGCCGCCGAAGCTCGCGCCGATGACCATGCCGAGCGCGGCCATCTCGTCCTCGGCCTGAACGAGCGTTCCGCCGACCGTGTGGAACTCGTCGATCAGCGTCTCCATGACCTCGGACGACGGGGTGATGGGGTAGCCCGCGAAGAACTTGAGTCCGGCGGCCATCGCGCCGCGGGCGACCGCCTCGTTGCCGGTCTCGACGACGAGGGGCACGCCGTGGCCGGGGATCCGGGCGAAGGGCTCGAGGCGGTTCTCGGCGGCTTCGTACGCCTTGCGGAACGTGACGAGGTTCCGCTCGAGCACCGCCGGGCGGTGGCCGAAGCGCTCCTGCAGGGCGCGTTCGGCGAGCGCGGGCTTCCAGTCGAGCGCGCGGCAGAGGATCGCGAGGCCCATCATGTTCTTGGGCTCGCCGGCGACCTCGACCCCGTCCTCGAAGGTCGCGAACGGCCACCGCAGCGGCTCGCGCTTCGGCAGGCCGAGCCAGTCCGGCGTGGCGTCCGCGTCGGTCTCCTCGAGCACGAACAGGCTGTCGTCGTGCAGCTGCAGGGTGCCGCGGAACCGCCGCAGGTCCGAGACCCGGAAGCAGAGCAGCACGTCGGTCTGGTCGCCCTCGTAGGCGACCTCGGTGTCGGAGAGGCGCAGCACGACGGCCGACTCGCCGCCGCGGATCTGGGGCCCGTAGGACTGCACGAGCATCCCGTAGAGGCCCTGGTGGGCGGCCATGCTCAGCAGCAGGTCGCCGAGAAGCGCCACGCCGTCGCCGCCGCTTCCGGCGATCGCGATGACCAGCGAGCCGGTCGCGGCGCCGCCGTTCGTGGAGGCCGGGCGGGCCTCGGGTTCCGTGCGGGTGTCCATCTTCTATGCTCCCGTCGATTCGGTGATCTCGACCAGCTCCGGTTCCGGCAGCTGGCCGACTCGGTGGATGATCGTGCTCGGGCAGATCTCGACGCACGCGTAGCCGCACGCATCACCGTACGCGATACACTTGTCGTGGTCGATGTTGATCGTGCGGCCGTCCCACTCGATGGCGCCGGCGGGACACTTCGAGACGCACTTGCGGCACAGCGTACACCCGACCATGCAGGTGGCGCGGACGACCGCCTGCTTGTCCACGGCCTTGCACGAGAGTTCGACCCGGCGCGCCCGCGGGTAGAGCTTGAACAGGTCCTTCGGGCACACGGACACGCACACCGCGCAGCCCGTGCACTTCGCCGTGTCCACCTGCGCGATCCCGCCCGGACCGATCGAGAGCGCGTCGAACGGGCAGGCCCGGACGCAGTCGCCCAGCCCGAGGCAGCCGTTCTTGCACGCGCGGGGCCCGCCGAAGACGAGCGCCGCGGCGGCGCAGGTCGGGATACCGGCGTACTCGGCCTCCTCGCGCGCGTAGGCCGAGGTGCCGTGGCAGGTCATGACGACGATCCGGTCCTCGACCGACCCGAGGACCTTGCCCGTGAGCTCGGCGACGGCGTTCGCGACGGGCGCGCGTCCGGGGATGCACAGGCTGGGGGAGACCGCCGGGTCCATGACGACCGCCTCGGCGTAGGCGTTGCAGCCCGCGTAGCCGCAGGCGCCGCAGTTGGCCGAGGGCAGGCGGTCTCGGACGCGGTCCACGAGCGGGTTCGTCTGCACCTTGAACCGCTCGGCGGCGATGCCGAGGCCGATCCCGAAGAGCAGGCCGAAGGCCGTGAAGACCCCGAGGCCCCACAGCGCGATGGTCAGGAGGGTCGAGTCCATGTCGTCACCGGAAGAGGTCGAGGCCCGAGAAGCCCATGAAGGCGAGGGCGAAGAGGCCGGTCAGGGCGAATGCGATGGGCAGGCCCTCCCACGCCTTCGGTACGCGCGCGAGCTCGAGCTTCTCGCGGGAGCACGACATCAGGAACAGCGCCAGCGCGAACCCCAGGCCGGCGCCCAGCGAGAGCGCGAACGCCTCGGCGAAGTCCGCGTTGGCCTGGGCGTTCAGCAGCGGCACGGCGAGGATGATGCAGTTCGTCGTAATGATCAGCAGGTAGACGCCGAACGAGCGATGCAGGGCCGGGTGGGTCTTCTTGAGCATCGTGTCGAGGAACTGCACGACCATCGCCACGGCCCCGATGAACACGAGGATCTGCAGGAAGGAGAGGTTGAGCGGCCGCAGCACCCAGGTGTCGACCGCCCACGAGAACAGCCCGGTGAAGAGCATGACCGCGCTGAACGTGATGCCCATCCCGATCGCCGTCTCGCGCTTCTTCGAGACGCCGAAGAAGATGCACAGGCCGAGGTAGCGCGTGAAGACGAAGTTGTTGATGAGCGCCGACGACAGGAACACGGTGACGAGCACCGCCCACGTGGAGGGGGCGATGTCGCGCGACATCGGCGGCTCGACGACCTCGATCCGGTAGCGGTCGGACGCATGGACGGGCTGCCCGACCGTGAGCGTCACGCCGCCGTCGGGCTCGGACCGGACCGCCTTGATCTCGGCCGGCGCGTCGGGCGCCGAGGCCTCGGTGAAGCGGAAGTTGGCGGCGTCGGTGCGCTCGATCGGGGTGCTCGTCCACAGGCGCACCTGGTCCGGCGCCTGCACGCGGACGCGCACGATCGAGGCGCCGGCCGCGGGCGCGGACGCCGGCAGCAGCGAGTTCAGCGCGGGCAGCGCGAGCACGATCAGCAGCGGCGCCAGGGCCGCGATCGGGAACTTGCGGCGATCAGCCATGGGCGCCTCCGCCCGAGGAGGGCTTGCCGCCGCCCCGGATCTCGATCCAGTTGAAGAAGGCCATGAGGAGCGCGATCGAGAAGAAGCCGCCGGCGGGCAGCGCGAAGAAGAGCAGCGGCTTGTTCTTCACGAGCGTGAAGCCGAGCAGCGTGCCGGCGCCGAGCACCTCGCGCATCGCGCCGATCGCGACGAGCGCGAGCAGGAAGCCCATGCCCATCCCGAAGGCGTCCCAGAACGAGGGGACGAGGGGATTGCGGGACGCGAAGTACTCGAGCCGCGAGATGATGATCGCGAAGGCCACGATGAGCTTCACGTAGAGGCCGACCTGCGAGTAGAGCACGGGGAAGTAGGCCGCGAGGATCATGTCGATGGTGCTCACCCACAGCGCGATGATGATCGTGTAGGCCGGGATGCGGACGCGCGGGTGGATGAAGTTCTTGGTGAGCGCGACGGTGACGCTCGAGAGCACCTGCACGAAGAGCACGGCGAAGCCGAGGATGAAGCCGTTCGCGACGGTCGTCGTGACGGCGACGGCGGGGCAGAGGCTCAACGCGAGCCGGAACACGGGGTTCTCGGCGAAGATCCCGTTGAGGATCAGCGCGCGCGCGCCGGGGGGACGGTCGGTGCCGTTCATGAGCTCTCTCCGAGCCGCGTGGCGAGCAGCGCCCAGCGGCGGCGGAAGTGGTCGACGGTGGTGCGGACGCCGCGGGTCAGGGCGCGGCTCGAGATGGTCGCGCCCGTGACGGCGTAGATGGGCCTGTCGCGCTCGCGCCGGATGAGGCCCGCGTTCTGCTCGCGCCATTCGCCCGGCGTCTCCGTGGCGTACGTGCGGAGCGCGGCGCGCCAGTCCTCGGGCATCGGGTCCTTCGTGACGTCGAGGTTCGCGATCTCGGCCGCGTCGCGGCCGACGAACTGCGCCTGGAACCAGCCGGTGGCGACCTCGGCCCCGAGGCCGGGGTCCTCCTCGTGCTGGATGACCTTCACGCCCTGGACGACGAACGCCGAGTCGAGCGCGACGAAGAAGCGGATGACGGCTTTGTAGCCGCGGGTGTCGCCCTCGACCACGAATCCCGCGAGCGAGCCGTTCACCGACGCGACGAACAGCCGGCCGAGCGGCACGAGCCGTTCGGAGGCCGCGGCGGCCGCCGCGTCGCGCGGCTGGCCGGTGAAGGAGAACGCGACGTCCCGCGGCGTCGCCTTCTCGTCGCCGTAGGGCCGGGCGCGGTAGAGGACCTCGGCCTTGTCCGGCACGAGGAACTGGCTCACCTCGAGCACGCTCGCGCCGGGCGGCAGCGCGAGCATGCCGCTGATCGCCTGCTTCTCGCGGGCGAGGCGGGCGGCCTGCGCGACGCGCTCGGTGACCAGGTAGACGCCGCCCAGGACGACCGCGGTGACCGCGCAGATGACCGCGAGGTTGATCGCGACCCGCACGATCTCGCGCCGGTCGATCTTCGGGCGCGGCGCGCCCTCGATGTTGACGAGGTCGCTCACGACGGGGTCCCCGCGGAGAGGGTGCGCTTCGGCTTGAACCAGATGTCGAGCGCCGGCGAGACGGCGTTCGCGAGCAGGATCGCGTAGCAGATGCCCTCGGGGTAGCCGCCGTAGACGCGGATGAGCCCCGTCAGCAGGCCGACGAGCAGCCCGAAGACGATCTGGGCGCCGCGGGTCGACGGCGAG
>Ga0315540_10000257_pt1 | contig 29283 bp, 24 predicted proteins | sample SalMarSW160110MG_FD_203677 | JGI IMG/M metagenome (GOLD analysis project Ga0315540, IMG submission 203677) | Salt marsh sediment microbial communities from the Plum Island Ecosystem LTER, Massachusetts, United States - Salt Marsh Sediment SW1601-10 ...
CAGCACTCCGGCCTTCGCTAGCTCCTTGCCGAGCGACTTGGTGAGCGAGATCACGCCCGCCTTGGAGGCGCTGTAGGCCACCGCGTTCGGGTTCCCCTCCTTGCCCGCGATCGAGGCGATGTTGACAATGCGGCCGTACTTGGCCTTCGCCATGTGCGGCGCCACCGCGCGGCAGGTGAGGAACTGGCTGGTAAGGTTGACCGCGATCACCTTGTGCCACTCCTCGACCGGATAGTCGACCGTCGGCGCGTTCAGTCCCGCGATGCCGGCGTTGTTGACCAGCACGTCGATCTTGCCGAGCGCATCGAGCGCGCCGCGCGTGGCGCGCTCGATCGCCGCAGCGTCGGTCACGTCGATCGCGTCGCCGCTCGCGTTGCGCCCGAGCGCGGCCAGCGCGCCCGCGAGCAGCTTGTCGTCGCGATCCCAGATACGAACCTTCGCCCCGGAGGCGAGCAGGCGCCTGGCGATGGCGAGGCCGATACCTTGCGCGGCCCCGGTAACGATCGCGCTGCGGCCTGTGAAATCGAGCTGGTTCATCGTCCTCCCCGGCGTCAACAGAATCGAAAGTGTACCGCGTCGGCCGGCGCCGAACCGCTATAATCGACCCCCGCTCCCGGGAGGATAGAGATGTCAGGACGGCTAGCCGGCAAGACCGCATTCATCACCGCCGCAGGGCAGGGCATCGGCCGCGCCGCCGCGCTCGCCTTCGCGCGCGAAGGCGCCAAGGTGTGGGCGACCGACATCAACGCGAAAACGCTGACGGACATCGAGGGCAAGGACGCGATCCGCACGCGCGCGCTCGACGTGACGGACGAGGCGGCGATCGCGAAGATCGCGGCCGAGGTCGGACAGATCGACGTGCTGTTCAATTGCGCCGGGTTCGTGCACCACGGCACGATTCTCGATTGCACGCCAAAAGACTGGGATTTCAGCTTCAACCTGAACGTGAAGTCGATGTTCCTGGTGACGCGCGCTTTCCTGCCCGGCATGCTGAAGAAAGGCGGCGGCTCGATCATCAACATGTCGTCGATCGCCTCGAGCGTGAAGGGGCTGCCGAACCGCTTTGTCTATGGCGCGACCAAGGCCGCGGTGATCGGCCTCACCAAGGCGATCGCGGCGGACTACGTGAGGCAGGGCGTTCGCTGCAACTGTATCGGCCCGGGGACGGTCGACACGCCCTCGCTGCACGATCGCATCAACGCCTTTCCCGACCCGGTGCAGGCGCGCAAGGACTTCATCGCGCGCCAGCCGATGGGGCGTCTCGGCACCGTGGACGACATCACGGGAATCCTGGTTTTTCTGGCATCTGACGAGTCGCTTTTCGCGACCGGAAACATGTATTCAATCGACGGGGGAATGACCATATGAAGCTCTGCCGCTACGGCAAATCCGGTTTCGAGAAGCCGGGCGTGATCGACAGCGAAGGAAGGCTGCGCGATCTTTCCAAGGTGGTGGCCAACATCGGCCCGAACGAGATCTCGCCGCGCGGGCTCAAGATGCTTTCCAGGGTGAAGCCGGAGACGCTTTCCGTGGTGAACGGCGACCCGCGCCTGGGCGTGCCCTATGTCGGCATCGGCAAGTTCGTCGCGATCGGCCTCAACTACTCCGACCACGCCAAGGAATCCGGCATGCCGATTCCGACCGAGCCGGTCGTATTCATGAAGGCGACCACCTGCATCAGCGGGCCCAACGACGACATTATCCAGCCCAAGGGCTCGACCAAGCTCGACTGGGAAGCGGAACTCGGCATCGTGATCGGCAGCAAGGCGCAGTACGTGTCGGAGGACAAGGCGCTCGAGCACGTTGCGGGCTACTGCGTCGTGAACGACGTTTCAGAGCGCGCATTCCAGCTCCAGTCGTCGCAATGGGACAAGGGCAAGGGCTGCGACAGCTTCGGCCCGATCGGTCCGTGGCTCGTGACCACCGACGAGATCACCGATCCGCAGGTGCTCGACATGTGGCTCGACGTCAATGGCAAGCGCATGCAGACGGGCAACACCCGCACCATGATCTTCGGCGCAGCGAATATCGTGTCCTACGTCAGCCAGTACATGACGCTGCTGCCGGGTGACATCATCACCACCGGCACGCCGCCGGGCGTCGGGATGGGGATCAAGCCGCAACCGGTGTTCCTCAAGCCGGGCGACGTAGTCACGCTCGGCATCAAGGGACTGGGCGAGCAGCGCCAGAAGGTGGTGCCCTACGGCGGCTGAGATGCAGCAGCTGCGCATCAACGGCGACCGTCTGTGGCAGTCGTTGATGGAGCTCGCGCGCATCGGCGCGACGCCCAAGGGCGGCGTGAAGCGCCTCACGCTCACCGACACCGACCGCGAAGCGCGCGAGCTGTTCGCGCGCTGGGCGCGCGAGGCCGGGCTCGAGGTCCAAGTGGACGCCATCGGCAACATGTTCGCGCGCCGCCCCGGCCGCGAGCCCTCGCTGCCCCCCGTGGCGATGGGCAGCCATCTCGACAGCCAGCCCTCCGGCGGCAAATTCGACGGCGCCTACGGCGTGATGGCGGGACTGGAAGTGGTGCGCGCGCTGAACGACGCCGGCATCGAAACCCGCGCCCCGCTCGAGGTGGTGTCGTGGACCAACGAGGAGGGCTCCCGCTTCACCCCGGTGATGATGGGCTCGGGCGTGTACGCCGGAGTGTTCCCGCTCGGACACGTTCTCGAACAAAAGGACGTGGACGACGTCACGGTAGAGGATGCGCTGAGGTCCATCGGGTATGCCGGCGAGGCGCCGGCACATCGGCTGGGCGCGTATTTCGAGGCGCATATCGAGCAGGGACCGGTGCTCGAGGACGCCAAGACCACGATCGGCGTGGTGCAGGGGGCGCTCGGCCAGCGCTGGTTCGACGCGGTGATCACCGGCCAGGACTCGCACGCCGGGCCGACGCCGATGGAGCTGAGGAAGGACGCCCTGATCGCCGCCAGCCGGCTGGTGCTGGAAGTGAACCGGATCGCGCTCGCATTCCCCGATTACGCCCGTGGCACGGTCGGCTCGATGCAGGTCAAGCCGAACTCGCGCAACGTGGTTCCGGGCGAGGTGCGCATGTCGGTCGAGTTCCGCAACCAGAAGGACGACACCCTGTCGGCCATGGTGACCGCGCTGCGCGACAGCCTCAAGGCGATCGAGTCAGAGTGCCGCGTCGCGATCGAGTTGACCGAGGTGGTCTATTTTCCGCCCTGCCGCTTCGACGCCTCGATGGTGGGCGCGGTGCGCGACGCGGCCGCCGCTCTCGGCTACACCCGGCGCGACATCGTCTCGGGCGCCGGCCACGACGCGGTGTACGTCGCCCGGGTCGCGCCCACCGCCATGATTTTCGTCCCCTGCGAGGGGGGCATCAGCCACAACGAAATCGAGAACGCGACGCCCCAGGACCTCGCCGCCGGGTGTAACGTATTGCTGTACGCGGCGCTTTCGCGCGCCGCCTAGGGATTTCACGGAGATTCGACCATGAACGAACGCGCACGCTCCGAAGCCGTCGCCCACTCGCTCGAGAATTCGGCTTTCTTCATGCCGTTCTCGGCCAACCGCCAGTTCAAGAAGGCGCCGCGCCTGTTCTCTCGCGCCGAGGGCATCCACTACTACACGCCGGAAGGACGGCAGGTGATCGACGGCACCTCCGGGCTGTGGTGCGTGAACGCCGGGCACTGCCGCACCAAGATCGTCGAGGCGGTGCAGAAGCAGGTCGCGACGATGGATTTCGCGCCGCCGTTCCAGATGGCCCACCCGGCGGCGTTCGAGTTCGCCGACCGGATTGCCAAGCTTGCGCCCAAGGGCATTAGCCGGGTGTTTTTCACCAACTCGGGCTCCGAGTCGGTCGACACCGCGCTCAAGCTCGCGCTCGCCTACCATCGCGTGCGCGGCGAGGGCCACCGCATGCGCCTGATCGGGCGCGAGCGCGGCTACCACGGGGTCAATTTCGGCGGCACCGCGGTCGGCGGGATCGCGGGCAACCGTAAGATCTTCGGCGCCCTGGTGGCCGGCGTTGATCACATGCGCCATACCCACGACCTGGCGAAGAACGCCTTTTCGCGCGGACAGCCCAAGCACGGCGCCGAGCTCGCCGACGACCTCGAACGGCTTTGCCAGCTGCACGACCCTTCGACCATCGCCGCCGTGATCGTGGAGCCGGTGGCATGCTCGACCGGGGTGCTGGTGCCGCCCGTGGGCTATCTCGAGCGGCTGCGCGAGATCTGCGACCGGCACGGCATCCTGCTCATATTCGACGAAGTGATCACCGCCTGGGGGCGCCTGGGCAGGCCCTTCGGCTCGCAGCACTTCGGGGTCACGCCCGACCTGATCACCACCGCCAAAGGCATCACCAACGCCACGGTGCCGATGGGCGCGGTGCTGATGAAGGAGGAGATCTACCAGGCCTTTATGGGCGGGCCGGAAGGCGCGATCGAGATGCCGCACGGCTACACCTACTCCGCGCATCCGCTCGCCTGCGCGGCCGGGCTGGCGACGCTCGACGTCTACCAGGAGGAAGGCCTGCTCACCCGCGCCGGGGAGCTCGCGGGCTACTGGGAAGAGCAGGCGCACGCGCTGAGGGACCTGCCGAACGTGATCGACATCCGCAACATCGGCCTGATCGCGGCGATCGAGTTCGCGCCGCGCCCGGGCGCGCCGGGCACGCGCGGCTTCGACGCGCACCTGAAGGCGTTCGAGAAGGGCGCCTACATCCGCTACACGGGCGACATCATCGCGCTGGCGCCGCCGCTCGTCATCAAGAAGGCGGAGATCGACAAGCTGTTCGCGATCGTGCGCGAGGTGCTCGCCTCGCTCGGCTGAGAAGGGGCGCTACTTCGCCGCGGCGCGCACGACGCCGAGCCGGCGCCCGCGCACCGGCTGCTTCAGGCGCGGCGGCGCGACCAGGTCGCGCACGTAGTTCGGCAGCGCGAACACGCCTTCGTGGGTCTCGCCGTTGTAGTACCTCAGGTCCTGCAGCCTGCGCTGCTCGATGCGGCGGTCGATCTCGTCCGCGGTGAAGGCCTTGGGGTCGAGCTTGTCAGAACACACCGCCATCGCCCACAGCGAGCCGTAGAGCGGGATGTACATGGTATAGGGGCGCACGATGCGGAACACGCCGTTCAGGCGCTGCGCCAGCTCGGCGACCCGGTCCGGGCGCGCCACCGGCGAGCCGATGTGCAGCACCAGCGCGCCGCCGGGGGCGAGCGTGTGGCGCAGCTGCTGGAAGAACTCGGTCGAATACAGCGCCTCGGCCGGGCCCATCGGGTCGTTCAGGTCGAGCGCGATGAGGTCGAATTTCTCGTTCGTCTCGCGCACGAAGCGCATGCCGTCGTCGATCAGCACGCGCAGCTTGGGGTTGTCGAACACGCCGTTGTGCACCGCGCCGAAGTGCTCCTTGGCGACGCGGATCACGTCTTCGTCGATCTCGACCATCGTGACCTGCTCCACCGAGGGGTGCTTGAGCGCCTCCTCGGAAGAGCCGCCGTCGCCGCCGCCGATCACGAGCACCTTCCTGGGCGCGTTGTGCGCGGCGAGCGCGGGGTGGATCAGATTCTCGTGGTAGACGAATTCCTCTTTCTCGGAGGTCATGTTGAACCCGTCCAGGCGGAACAGCTTGCCGTACTGGGCGGTGTCGAAGATCGCCATCTTCTGGTACCGCGTCTGCCACTCGCCGAGGCGGCGCCGGGCCCTGATGTAGAAGCCGGTCGAATCGTTCAGCGGTTCCATCAGCAGGTGCTCGCCGCGCTCGATCTCGTGCCGCGCCGCGTCGGTCGGCTGGAAATGCTCGATGATCGCGTCGAACACCTTGCGCGCCTTGGCGGAATTGTCGGCGCTGTAGTTGCACACGTAGACGTCGAGCGTCAGGCCCCCGGTCTCGGGCCAGGTGTGGATCGCCAGGTGCGATTCGGCCAGCACCACCGCGCCGGTGAATCCCGAGCCCTCGAACTGGTGAAAGCTCACGTCCATGATCGTGAGCCCGGAATCGTTGACGAACTCGATACACTTTTCGCGGAAGCGCTCTCCATCGAGCAGGAGCTGCGGATCGCAGCGGCAGCCGGTGAGGTCACCGATGAGATGCAGACCGTTCATTTATGTTCTCCCCGAAAAACGCGAAGGCGCAACCCAGCGCTCTCACCAGGCTGCGCCCTTCCGTCGCGCCTTGCGGCGCAAAAACGAAAAGCGTGTGTCGTGTTCAATTCGTGCAGGACCCCTCTTGGGCCGCCCCGGCGCCGAATCCGTCGGCTGCGCGAAGCTAGACGCCCGTTCCGATTTCGCCCCTGATCTGGCCGGCAAAGGCGTCGATCAGGCTGCGAGCAATCGAGATTTTACTTGGAAGTTTAGGTAATTGGAATACATCGAACCAGCCCGCGGCCTCGATCTCGCCCGGTTGAGGGCGCAATTCGCCCGCAGCCCAGTCGCAGGTGAAGGCGACCATCAGGGAGTGCGGGAAGGGCCACGGCTGACTGGCGAAATAGCGCAGGTTCGCCACTTCGACGCCGACCTCTTCGGCCACTTCGCGCTGCACGCACTGCTCGAGCGACTCGCCCGGCTCGACGAAGCCCGCCAGCGCGCTGTACATGCCGGCCGGAAAGTGCGGGCCGCGCCCGAGCAGCAGCTCGCGCCCCCGGCGCACCAGCGCCATGACCGCGGGCGCCACGCGCGGATAGGCCGACAGCCCGCACGCCGGGCACACGCGCACGCGCTCGTCCGGCCGCGGCTCGGTGCGCGTGCCGCAGCGGCCGCAGAACTGGTGACTGCGGTCCCAGTCCACCAGCTGCAGCGCGCGGCCTGCAAGCGCGAACAGGCGATCGTCCAGCACCGAAAAGAGCGTCCTCAGGCCCTCCCAGCTTGCGCCGGGCGGCGGCGCGGCGTCGGCCGCGACTTCCGCGGCGAAGCAGTGCTCGCCGCCCAGCCGCCCGAGATACAGGCTGCGCAGCGCCGCCTCTGCCAGCGGCCCGGGCGGCGAAGCGAGCGGGACCCGCGCCCAGCTCGGTCGGGCGCGTACGCGCAGGTCGCCGGTCGGGTCCGGGCTCGGCGGCCCGACTTCGACCAGCAGCCGGTCGCCGCTGAACACGAACCAGTGCCCGAGCGACTCCGGCGCCGGAGCGCTCAGGTTCACGAAGCCCTCGGGGCTGTGGAACGGGAGGCGGATCACCCCCGTAGTCTAACGGCAGGCGCGATGCCGACCACGCGGTCGATCAGCCCGGCGCCTTGGCGCGCGAGAAAGTCCTTGAACCCTTCGGCGGCCGGCGACAGGCGCTTGCGCTCGCGGTGGATGACATACCAATCGCGCATTACCGGCGTGCCCGTGACGCGCAGCACCGCGAGCTTGCCGGTCGCGAGCTCGAGGCCGATGGTATGCAGCGACAGGAAGCTCACCCCCATTCCTGCCATCACGGCCTGCTTGATCGTCTCGTTCGAGCTCATCTCGATCGTTTCCAGCGGCTCGAAGCGGCGCTCGGCGAACATGCGCTCCATGGCGGTTCGGGTACCCGAACCGCGCTCACGGATCAGAAAACTTTCCCCGGCGAGGTCGTCGAGCTCCAGACGGCGCCTGCGCGCGAGCGGATGCTCGAGCGCGGCGATCACTGCCAGCGGGTGCTTGGCGAAGGGTGCCGCGATGGTGTCGAGGCCCCTCGGCGCGCGCCCCATGACGACCAGATCGACACTGTTTTCCGACAGTTCATGCACGACGGCCTCGCGGTTGCTGACCGTCAGCCGCACCTTGACCTCGGGATGGCCGCGCCGGAACTCGGCCAGCAGCTTGGGCGCGAAATACTTCGCGGTGCTGGTGACCGCGATGTGGAGCTCGCCGCCGCCGGTGCCCTTGAGCGCATCGATCGCCTCCTCCGCCTCGCGCAGCTGGCGCAGCACTATTCGGCCGTGCCGCAGCAGCTCCTCGCCGGCACGCGTCAGGTGCATGCGGCGCCCCATCTGCTCGAACAGCGGCATGCCGACGTGCTGCTCGAGCTGCTTGAGCTGCAGCGAAACCGCGGGCTGAGTGAGATGCATTTCGCGCGCGGCGCGGCCGAAATGCAGCTGGCGCGCGGCGGCCTCGAAGATGCGCAGTTGGCGGAGAGTAAGGTGCTGCATGAACTTTCGATTAGCTTATTGGATCAATTAGAACATTTAAGTAGTACTTATTACAACGGCGCGCTACCGTGCTTGCACACGACTTACGGAGGACGTGGCAATGGGCAAGATGGATCAGGCCGCCCCGCAGGCAAGCGAGCGCTACCGCGCGGGGGTCATGAAGTATGCGCAGATGGGTTACTGGGACGCCGGCTACGTGCCGAGCGACACCGATGTGATCGCGCTGTTTCGCATCACGCCACAGGAAGGCGTCGATCCCGAGGAGGCGGCCGCCGCAGTGGCGGGGGAGTCCTCGACCGCGACCTGGACCGTGGTCTGGACCGACCGCCTCACGGCCTGCGACCGCTATCGCGCCAAAGCCTATCGGGTCGACCCGGTGCCGGGCACCGCGGGGCAGTACTTCGCCTACATCGCGTATGACCTGGCGCTGTTCGAGCCCGGCTCGATCGCCAACCTGACCGCCTCGATCATCGGCAACGTGTTCGGCTTCAAGCCGCTCAAGGCGCTGCGCCTGGAAGACATGCGCCTGCCGGTGGCTTACGTGAAGACCTTCGACGGCCCGCCGACCGGCATCGTGGTCGAGCGCGAGCGGCTGGACAAGTTCGGCCGCCCGCTGCTCGGCGCGACGATCAAGCCGAAGCTCGGGCTTTCGGGCAAGAACTACGGCCGGGTGGTGTACGAGGCGCTCAAGGGGGGGCTCGACTTCACCAAGGACGACGAGAACATCAATTCGCAGCCGTTCATGCACTGGCGCGACCGGTTCCTGTACTGCATGGAGGCGGTCAACCGTGCCCAGGCCGCGACCGGCGAGCTGAAGGGCACCTACCTGAACGTGACCGCCGGAACCATGGAGGACATGTACGAGCGCGCCGAGTTCGCCAAGGAGCTGGGCAGCTGCGTGATCATGATCGACCTGGTGATCGGCTACACCGCAATCCAGTCGATGTCGAAGTGGTCGCGCCGCAACGACATGATCCTGCACCTGCACCGCGCCGGGCACTCGACCTACACCCGGCAGAAGAGCCACGGCGTGTCGTTCCGCGTAATCTCGAAATGGATGCGGCTCGCGGGCGTCGATCACATCCACGCCGGCACCGTGGTCGGCAAGCTCGAGGGCGACCCGAACTCGGTGCAGGGCTTCTACAACGTGCTGCGCGAGGACCACAATCCGGTCGATCTGCAGCGCGGCCTGTTCTTCGAGCAGGACTGGGCCGGCCTGAGGAAGGTGATGCCGGTCGCGTCGGGCGGGATCCACGCCGGCCAGATGCACCAGCTGCTGCACTACCTGGGCGAGGACGTGGTGCTGCAGTTCGGCGGCGGCACCATCGGCCACCCGATGGGAATCGCCGCCGGCGCGACCGCCAACCGGGTCGCGCTTGAGGCGATGGTGCTGGCGCGCAACGAAGGGCGCGACATCTGGAACGAGGGGCCGCAGATCCTCGAGCAGGCCGCGCGCCACTGCACCCCGCTCAAGGCGGCGCTCGAGACCTGGAAGGACGTGACCTTCGACTACGCTTCGACCGACATGCCCGATTTCGTGCCCACTGCGACCCCTGCCTGACCCGGAGACCCGCCATGAGATTGACCCAAGGCACCTTTTCCTTCCTGCCGGATCTAAGCGACGCGCAGATCCGGAGCCAAATCGAGTACTGTCTCGCCCGCGGCTGGGCGGTCTCGGTCGAGTACACCGACGACCCGCACCCGCGCAACGCTTACTGGGAGATGTACGGGATGCCGATGTTCGACCTGAAGGACGCCGCCGGCGTGATGGCCGAGGTCGATGCCTGCCGCAAGACCTTCCCGCGCCACTACGTCAAGGTGAACGCGTTCGACGCCACGCACGGCTGGGAGGCGCTGCGCCTGTCGTTCATCGTCAACCGGCCGCCGAACGAGCCCGGTTTCGCGCTCGAGCGCGAGGAGGGGCCCGGCCGCATGCAGCGCTACGCGATACGCGCCTACGCGGCCGCGCGCCCGGAGGGAGAGCGCTACTGATGTCGGCGCCCGAGAGCCTGCCGCTCGACCTGGAGCAGCTGTACCGCGACTCGAACGTCGCGGGCGCGCTCGAGGCGCTCGAGCGCGAGCTCGTCGGCCTGGTGCCGGTGAAGACGCGCGTGCGCGAAATTGCCGCGCTGCTGGTGGTCGACAAGCTGCGCCGCTCGGTCGGGCTGGAGGCGGGCGCGCCCTCGCTGCACATGAGCTTCACCGGCAACCCCGGAACCGGCAAGACCACCGTCGCCCTGCGCATGGCCGAAATCCTGCACGCGCTCGGTTATTCGAGGAAAGGGCACCTGATCGCGGTCACGCGCGACGACCTGGTGGGTCAGTACATCGGCCACACCGCGCCCAAGACCAAGGAAGTGCTCAAGCGCGCCATGGGCGGCGTGCTGTTCATCGACGAGGCCTATTACCTGTACCGGCCCGAGAACGAGCGCGACTACGGCCAGGAAGCGATCGAAATCCTGCTGCAGGTGATGGAAAACCAGCGCGAGGACCTGGTCGTCATACTCGCCGGCTACAAGGACCGGATGGACAGGTTCTTCTCCTCCAATCCGGGCATGGCCTCGCGCATCGCGCACCACATCGACTTTCCGGATTACGACGAGGGCGAGCTGCTGGCAATCGCCCGGCTGATGCTGGAGAACATGAAATACCGGCTCGATGCCGGCGGCGAGGCGGCACTGCGCGAGTACATCGAATTGCGCAAGACGCGGCCGCACTTCGCCAATGCGCGCTCGATCCGCAACGCGCTCGACCGGGCGCGTCTGCGCCAGGCCAAGAGACTGTTCGAGCAGCGCGGCACGCCGCTCACGCGCGAGGCGCTGATGACCATCACGGCCGAGGACATCCGCGCAAGCCGGGTGTTCGAAACCGCCGCAGAAGCAAAGGCAGGAGAACCGAAATGACGCTGCAAGCGCTGATCTTCGACGTCGACGGCACGATCGCGGACACCGAGGAGGTGCACCGCCAGGCGTTCAACGCCACTTTTCTCGCCATGGACCTGGGTTGGAACTGGAGCGAGGCGGAATACATGGTGCTGCTCGGGGTTTCGGGCGGCCCCGAGCGCCTCGCGCACTATATTTCGAGCCTCAGGGTGAGCCCGGCGGAACGACAGCGCCTGGTCGGCCTGGTGCCGGCGATCCATCGCGAAAAGACTCGCCTCTACTACGAGCTGATCAGCGACGGCCGTGCGGCCGCTCGCCCCGGCGTCGCGCGCCTGATGAACGAGGCCCGCGAGGCGGGCGTGAAGCTCGCGCTGGCGGCGACCAGCACGACGGCGAACGTCGAGGCGCTGGTGGGCGCCGTGCTCGGCCCGAAGGCGCTGGGCTGGTTCGGCGCGGTGGCGAGCGCCGATGAGGTGGCGCAGAAGAAGCCCGCACCGGACCTGTACCGCAGGATCGTCGGCACGCTGCGCGTGCCGACGGACGCTTGTGTGGCGATCGAGGACTCGGCCAACGGCGTGCTGGCGGCCAAGGCGGCCGGGCTGACCACGATCGCGACGCCTTCGCGCTGGACCGCGACGCAGGACTTCTCGCAGGCCGACCTGGTCCAGCCGAGCCTGGACGAGCCGCCGCTCGGGTTGCAGCGCATCGCGGTGCTGCACGCCGCGCGCGCCACGCGTGTCGCCTAGGGGATGACGATGCGGCAGGAAAAGACGATCACCGAGTTCATCATCGGCGAGCAGCGCAGGTCCCCCGGCGCAAGCGGCGGATTCACAGCGCTGCTGAACGATATCCGGCTGGCCTGCAAGCGCATCGCCTACCTGGTGGGCAAGGGTGCGCTGGCCGATGTTCCGGCGGACGCGATGCGCCAGGTCGCCAATGAAACCTTCCTGCGCACCAACGAATGGGGCGGGCACCTCGCCGCGATGGCATCGGAATCCGACCCCACGCCGCACCCGATTCCGGACAAGTACCCGCGCGGGCGCTATCTGCTTTCGTTCGATCCGCTTTGCGGCGGTTCGTCGCTCGACGTCAACGCGGTCGCGGGCAGCCTGTTCTCGGTGCTGCGCCTGCCCATCGAGGCGACGGGAACCGAGAGCGACTTCCTGCAGCCCGGCTCGGCGCAGGTCTGCTCCGGCTACGCGATCTACGGTCCGACCACCATGCTGGTGCTCGCGCTGCCAAGCGGCGTGAACGGCTTCACGCTCGACCGCGAGATCGGCGAGTTCATGCTGACGCACCCCTCGTTGCGCGTTCCCGAGGACAGCGCCGAGTTCGCGATCGACAACTCGGGCGCGCGCCTGTGGGAGCCGGCGGTCAAGCGCTACGTCGAGGAGTGCCTTGCCGGCGCGGCCGGACCGCGCGGGCGCGAGTTCACCATGCGCTGGGCCGCCTCGCTGGTGGCGGACGCGCACCGCATCCTGATGCGGGGCGGGGTGTTTCTGTGCCCGCGCGTCACCGCCGAAGGCTGGCGCGAAGGCCGCCACCAGCTGTTGTTCAAGGCCAACCCGCTCGGCTACCTGATCGAGCGCGCGGGCGGACGCGCGAGCACCGGCGACGGGCCGCTGCTGGACGTTGCGCCGCTCGCGCTGCATCAGCGCAGCCCGCTCATCTTCGGCTCGCGCAACGAGATCGAGCGCCTCGAGCAGTATCACCGCGACCACAACCAGCGCGATTACGACGCGCCCCTGTTCGGTACGCGCGGGCTGTTCCGCGCCCCGGCCGAGCTCTGAAAGGACGCCGCATGTCGGCCAAGCACCCAGTCATCGCAATCACCGGCTCATCGGGCGCCGGCACCACCTCGGTATCGAAGACTTTCGAACAGATTTTCTACCGCGAGAACGTCAAAGCGGCGTTCGTCGAGGGCGACGCCTTCCACCGCTACGACCGCGAGGAGATGAAGCGCAGGATGGCCGAGGAGGTCGAACGTGGCAATCATCACTTCAGTCACTTCGGCCCGGAGGCGAACCTGTTCGCGGAGCTCGAGCAGCTGTTCCGCGACTACGCGGCGACGGGCGGCGGGCGAACGCGCAAGTACCTGCACAACGATGCCGAGGCCGCGCCCTACAAGCAAAAGCCCGGCACCTTCACGCCCTGGGAGGATTTGCCGGCAGGCACCGACATGCTGTTCTACGAAGGCCTGCACGGCGGCGTGGCGCACGCCGATGTCGACGTCGCGTCGCACGTCGACCTGCTGATCGGCGTGGTGCCGGTGATCAACTTGGAGTGGATCCAGAAGCTGCACCGCGACCGCGCCACGCGCGGCTACTCGACCGAGGCGGTGACCGACACCATCCTGCGGCGCATGAACGACTACGTGAACTACATTACGCCGCAGTTCGGGCGCAGCCACATCAATTTCCAGCGCGTTCCGGTGGTCGACACCTCGAACCCGTTCATCGCGCGCCACATTCCGAGCGCGGACGAGAGCCTGCTGGTGATCCGCTTCGCCAATCCGCGCGGCATCGATTTTCCCTATCTGCTGTCGATGCTGCACGACTCGTTCATGTCGCGTCCGAACACCATCGTCTGCCCGGGCGGCAAGATCGACCTCGCGATGCAGCTCATCTTCACGCCGATGATCTGGCGGCTGATGGACCGGCGCAGGCAGGCGCTCGAGCGCTAGGACACCGGATTTCAATCATCTAGGAGGGGGAGATGGCATTCATTTCGCTGCGCCAGCTGCTGGACCATGCCGCGGAGCACCGCTACGGCGTGCCTGCGTTCAACATCAACAACCTGGAGCAGATCCAGGCGATCATGCAGGCGGCCGACGAGACCTCGAGCCCGGTGATCCTGCAGGCCTCGGCCGGCGCGCGCAAGTACGCCGGCGAGGCCTTCCTGCGCAAGATGGTCGAGGCGGCGGTCGAGTCGTATCCGCACATTCCGGTGGTGCTGCACCAGGACCACGGCGCGAGCCCCGCGGTGTGCCAGGCCGCGATCCGCTCGGGCTTCACCAGTGTGATGATGGACGGCTCGCTGCTGGAGGACATGAAGACGCCGGCGGACTACGAGTACAACGTCGAGGTCACGCGGCGCGCGGTCGACATGGCGCACGCGGTCGGCGTCTCGGTCGAGGGCGAGCTCGGCTGCCTGGGGTCGCTCGAGACCGGCACCGCGGGCAAGGAGGACGGCGTCGGCGCAGAAGGTCACTTGGCGCGCGAGCAGCTGCTTACCGATCCGGAGCAGGCGGCGGACTTCGTGCACCGTACCGGCGTCGATGCGCTCGCGGTCGCGATCGGCACCTCGCACGGCGCCTACAAGTTCACCAAACAGCCGACCGGCGACGTGCTGGCGATCGACCGTATCCGCGAAATTCACGCTCGCATCCCGGACACGCACCTGGTGATGCACGGTTCATCCAGCGTGCCGCAGGAGTGGCTGGAAGTGATCCGCACTCACGGCGGCAACATCGCGCAGACCTACGGCGTCCCGGTCGAGGCGATCCTGCAGGGCATCAAGCACGGCGTGCGCAAGATCAACATCGACACCGATATCCGGCTCGCGATGACCGGCGCGATGCGCCGCGCGATGGCGGAGGATCCGGCCGAGTTCGACCCGCGCAAGTTCCTTAAGGCGGCGACGGCGGCCGCGCGGGCCCTGTGCAAGGATCGTTTCGAGGCTTTCGGCTGCGCGGGCGAGGCGCCGCGCATCCGGCCCGAGCCGCTCGAGCGCATGGCACAGCGTTATTTTTCGGCTTCGGCGCTGACGCGCGCGGCCTGAGTCATTAAAATACGGCTATGAACACCCCGACCACGGCGGCCGTGGCCGCCCCCCCCGCTTCATCCCAAGACTCCCTGCAGCGAGACATGGCCAACGCGCTGCGCGCGCTCGCCATGGACGCGGTGCAGGCCGCCAATTCGGGTCACCCGGGCATGCCGATGGGCATGGCCGAGATCGCGCTCGCGCTGTGGAGCCGGCACCTGCGCCACAACCCGAGCGATCCGCACTGGACCAACCGCGACCGCTTCATGCTTTCGAACGGGCACGGCTCGATGCTGCAGTACGGCCTGCTGCACCTGACCGGCTACGACCTGCCGATCGACGAGCTCAAGCGCTTCCGCCAGCTCGGCTCCAAGACCCCGGGGCACCCGGAATACGGCTGCACGCCGGGCGTGGAAACCACGACCGGGCCGCTCGGCCAGGGCGTCGCCAACGGTGTCGGGATGGCGATCGCGGAAAGAGTGCTCGCGGCGCACTTCAACCAGCCGGGTTTCGACGTCGTCGACCACCACACCTACGTGTTCATGGGCGACGGCTGCATGATGGAAGGCGTCTCGCACGAGGCCTGCGCGCTCGCCGGCACCCTCGGGCTGGGCAAACTGATCGTCTTCTACGACGACAACGGCATCTCGATCGACTCCGAAAAGGGGCAGATCGAGCAGTGGTACACCGACAACGTGCCCGAGCGCTTCAAGGCCTACGGCTGGCAGGTGATCCCCCGCGTCGATGGGCACGATGTGGCCGCGGTCGACAAGGCGATCCGCAAAGCGAAGCGCGAAAGATCGCGCCCGACGCTGATCTGCTGCAAGACCGTGATCGGCAAGGGCGCGCCGCACAAGCAGAACACCGGCGCTGCGCACGGCTCGCCGCTCGGCGCGGACGAGGTCGCTGCGACGCGCCTTGAGATCGGCTGGCCCTATCCGCCGTTCGAAATTCCGCAGCACGTCTACACCGCCTGGGACGCGCGCGCGGCGGGTAAGCGCGCCGAGCGGCGCTGGGCAAAGATGTTTGCGGCCTACGAGGCCGCGCACGCCGAGCTGGCCGCTGAATTCCGGCGCCGCATGGCGGGCGAGCTGCCGCAGGATTTCGACGCGCTTGTGACCAGGCTGGTGCGCGAGTGCGATGCGAAGGCCGAAACAATCGCCACGCGCAAAGCCTCGCAAAACCTGCTCGAAGCGCTACAGCCCGAGTTGCCGGAATTGGTGGGCGGATCGGCGGACCTTGCCCCTTCTAACCTCACGCTCGTCAAGGGCTCGAGGGCGATCGGGCATGGCGGCGGCAACTACCTGTTCTACGGCGTGCGCGAGTTCGGCATGTGCGCCATCATGAACGGCCTGTCGCTGCACGGCGGTCTGGTGCCCTACGGCGGCACCTTCCTCATCTTTTCGGACTACGCGCGCAACGCGCTGCGCATGGCCGCGCTGATCGGCACGCGCGTGATCTACGTGTTCACGCACGACTCGATCGGCTTGGGCGAGGATGGGCCGACGCATCAGCCGATCGAGCAGGCTTCGAGCCTGCGCCTGATCCCGAACATGGAGGTCTGGCGTCCTTGCGACACGGTCGAGACCGCGGTGGCCTGGGGTGCGGCGCTCGCGCGCAAGAATGGGCCGACGGCGCTGCTGCTTTCACGCCAGAACCTCGCCTTTGCCCGGCGCGACGCGGCGGCGCTCGAGAGCGTTCCGCGCGGCGGCTACGTGCTGTCGGAGGGCGCCGCGGCGCCGCGGGTGGTGCTGATCGCCACCGGCTCGGAAGTCTCGCTCGCGCTCGAGGCGCAAAAGCAGCTCGCTACCGAAGGCATCGCTGCGCGCGTGGTGTCGATGCCCTCGAGCACGGTGTTCGACCGGCAGGACGCGTCGTATCGCGACGCCGTGCTGCCGCGCGGCGTGCCGCGGGTGGCGGTCGAGGCCGGGGTGACGGTTTTCTGGCGCAAATACGTCGGGCTCGAGGGCGCGGTGGTTGGCATCGACCGTTTCGGCGAGTCGGCCCCGGCGGGAGAGCTGTTCAAGCATTTCGGCTTCACCGCAGGGCACGTGGCAGCGGCCGCTCGCGGCGTCCTGCAGGCCGCCGAATGATCTAGGTCAAAACCGATGCGGCCCGCTGCGCCATCATCCAAGGCTGGTCCGCGGACTTACACGTCGAGGAAGACATTATGGCCATCAAGGTTGCAATCAACGGCTTCGGCCGCATCGGGCGCAATATCCTGCGCGCCCACTACGAATACGGGAAAAAACAGGGATTGCAGTTCGTCGCCCTCAACGACCTGGGCGACGCCAAGACCAACGCGCACCTGCTGAAGCACGACACCACGCACGGCCTTTTCGGCGGCAGCGTGCAGGTCGACGGCGATTCGCTGGTAGTGAACGGCGACCGTATCAGGGTGTTGGCCGAAAGAGATCCCGCCAAGCTGCCCTGGAAGGACCTTGGCGTCGACGTGGTGCTCGAGTGCACCGGCCTGTTCAACAGCAAAGCCAAGGCCGGAGCCCACCTGCAGGCGGGTGCGAAGAAAGTGATCATGTCCGCCCCGGGCGACAAGGATGTCGACCGAACCATCGTGATGGGGGTGAACGACAAGGACCTGAAGGCGGGCGACACGGTAATCTCGAACGCCTCGTGCACCACCAACTGCCTGGCGCCTATGGTGAAAGCGCTGGACGACAGCATCGGGGTGGTGAACGGCTTGATGACGACGATTCACGCCTATACCAACGACCAGGTGCTGACCGACGTCTTCCACAAGGACTTGCGCCGGGCGCGTTCGGCGGCGCAGAACATGATTCCGACTAAGACCGGCGCTGCGGCGGCGGTGGGGCTGGTACTGCCGCACCTGAACGGCAAGCTCGATGGCTTCGCGATCCGGGTGCCGACGATCAACGTCTCGATCGTCGACCTGACCTTCGTCGCCAAGAAGGCGACCACTGCCGACGAGGTGAACGCCGCGGTGAAGAAGGCGTCCGAGGGCGCGTTGAAGGGCATCCTCGAGTACAACACCGAGCCGCTGGTCTCCTCGGACTTCAACCACAACCCCGCCAGCTCGATCTTCGATTCGACGCTGACCAAGGTGAGCGGCGGCACGCTGGTGAAGGTCACCTCCTGGTACGACAACGAGTGGGGCTTCAGCAACCGCATGCTCGACGCCGCCGTGGCGTTGATTAACGCGAGGTAAAGCATGCGCTTCAAGCGCATGAACGAGCTCGATCTGCACGGCAAGCGCGTGCTGATCCGCTCGGATCTCAACGTGCCGCTGGACGACGCGGGAAAGGTGTCGGACGACACGCGCATCCGCGCCTCGCTGCCCGGCATCCAGCGGGCGCTGGAGCAGGGCGCGGCGGTGATGGTGACCTCGCACCTCGGCCGCCCCAAAGAGGGGGAGCTCAGGGCCGAGGACTCCCTCGCGCCGGTGGCGAAGCGGCTCGGCGAGCTGTTGCATAGAGAAGTCCCAGTGGTGAAAGACTGGGTGAACGGCGTTTCGGTGCGCGCAGGCGAAATCGTCGTGCTCGAGAACTGCCGCGTCAACAAGGGCGAGAAGAAGGACGACGAGGCGCTGGCGAAGAAGATCGCAGCGCTGTGCGACGTGTACGTGAACGACGCCTTCGGCACCGCGCACCGCGCCGAAGCCACCACCCATGGCGTGGCGCGCTTTGCGCCCGTGGCCTGCGCCGGGCCGCTGATGGCCGGCGAGCTCGACGCGCTGGGCAAGGCGCTAGCGCATCCCGCGCGGCCGCTGGTCGCGATCGTCGCCGGCTCCAAGGTCTCAACCAAGCTCACCGTGCTCGGCGCGCTGGCGTCCAAGGTCGACCAGCTTGTCGTCGGCGGCGGCATCGCCAATACCTTCCTGCTCGCTTCCGGCACGAAGATCGGCAAGTCGCTCGCCGAGCCGGACCTGGTGGCCGAGGCGAAGAAGATCATGGCGGCGACCACAGTGCCGCTTCCGGTGGACGTCGTGGTCGCGAAAAGCCTGGACGATGCCAACGCGGTCACCAAGCCCGTCGACGCGGTGGCCGACGACGAGATGATCCTCGATATCGGGCCCAAGAGCGCGCTGGCGCTCGCCGCCGCGCTCGGCCGGGCCGGCACCATCGTCTGGAACGGGCCGGTCGGCGTATTCGAGCGCGAACCGTTCGCCGGCGGCACGCGCACCGTGGCGAAGGCGATCGCCGACTCGAAGGCGTTTTCGATTGCCGGCGGCGGCGACACGGTGGCCGCGATAAACAAGTACGGCATCGCCGACAAGATCGACTACATCTCGACCGCCGGCGGCGCCTTCCTCGAGTTCCTCGAGGGCAAGACCCTGCCCGCGGTGGCGGCGCTGGAGGCGCGGGCGGACGGTTGACTGGCGCGATCTGGTATAACGGCGGCATTCAGGAGAGCACTTGAATGCTGCGCAGCACTAAGATCGTCGCTACGCTGGGCCCGGCGTCGAGCGATCTCGCGGTTCTCGAGAAAATGATCCGCGCCGGGGTCGACGTGGTGCGGCTGAACTTTTCGCACGGCAGCGCCGAAGACCACCTCAAGCGCGCCAACCTGGTGAGGGAGATCGCGCGCAGGCTCGGGCGCACGGTTGCGATCATGTGCGACCTGCAGGGGCCGAAGATCCGGATCGGCAAGTTCAGGGACGGCAAGGTGACGCTCGCCGCGGGCAGCCGCTTTATCCTCGACGCGGACTGCAAGCTGGGCGACGCCGAGCGCGTCGGACTGGACTACAAGGAGCTGCCGCGCGACGTCGAGCCGGGAGACGTGCTGCTGCTCGACGACGGCAAGGTCGTGCTCGATGTGACCGAAGTGCGCGGCGAAGAGGTGCACACCATCGCGCGCGACGGCGGCGCACTGTCGAACAACAAGGGCATCAACCGGCAAGGCGGCGGGCTGACTGCGCCGGCGCTGACGCAGAAGGACATGGAGGACGTGCGCACCGCGGCCGAGCTGCAGGCGGATTTTCTCGCGGTGTCGTTTCCGAAGTCGGGTGCGGATATGACCAAGGCGAAGGAGTTGCTGCGCGCGGCCGGCGGCAAGGCGATGCTGATCGCCAAGATCGAGCGCGCGGAAGCCGTCACCGAAGCGGCGCTGATCGATATCATGCGCGCCTGCGACGGGATCATGGTGGCGCGCGGCGACCTGGCGGTTGAGGTTGGGGACGCATCGGTTCCGGCGCTGCAGAAGAAGATGATCCGCCTTGCCCGAGAGCAAAACAGGCTCACCATCACCGCCACGCAGATGATGGAGTCGATGATCGACAGCCCGGTGCCGACGCGCGCCGAGGTCTCGGACGTCGCGAACGCGGTGCTCGACGGCACCGACGCGGTGATGCTCTCGGCCGAGTCGGCGAGCGGCAAGTACCCGGTGCAGACGATCGAGGCGATGCATCGCATCTGCCTGGAGGCCGAGGCGACGCAGCCGGTCAACCTGGACCAGGACTTCTTCAACCGGGTGTTCTCGCGCGTCGACCAGTCGATCGCCATGGCGGCGCTGTTCACCGCGTTCCACCTCAAGGTCAAGGCGATCGCCTCGCTCACCGAATCGGGCTCGACCGCGCTGTGGATGTCGCGCCTGAACTGCGGCGTTCCGATCTACGCCTTGACCTCGCAGACGCATACGCGCTACCGCTGCGCCCTGTTTCGCGACGTCTACCCGCTGATCGTGGAGTACATGGGCCACGACCGGGAGGAGCTGCTTGCGGAAGCCGAGCAAGCGCTGGTCGAGCAGGGCGTGGTGAAGCAGGGCGACCTGATCGTGCTTACGATCGGCGAGCCGATCGGCAAGCCGGGCGGGACGAATACGATGAAGATCGTCCGGGTCGGCGAACATCTAAGGGGATAGGAGGACGCAGCATGGCCGCCATCACACCGAACGTCGCCCAGCACACCAATCTGCCGCCGATGGCGTCGCGCTTCGTCGACGTTGCGGCGCTGCCGTGGCAGAAGACGATCTACGCGGGCGTGGAAGCGAAGACGCTGCTGCTCGAGCGCGCCACCGGACTGCTCACGGTGCTGCTGAAGATGGCGCCCGGGGCAAAGCTGCCCGACCACGAGCACGTCCAGATCGAGCAGACCTGGGTGCTCGAGGGCAGCCTCGAATGCGGCGAAGGCGTGTGCGGCGCCGGCCAGTTCGTCTGGCGGCCCGCGGGCAGTCGGCACGAGGCCTGGGCCGGCCCGGAAGGCGGCCTGATGATCGCCATGTTCCAGATCCCGAACCGCTTCTACGAGAAGGACGGGCGCGAGATCGACTTTCTCGGCAACGACTGGAAGAAGTCCTGGAGCGAGGCCTACGAGCGCCTCGAAACGGCGAAGATATAGAGCCGGTTCGTGGATCGCGGCGCTGGATAGAACGCCGCCGCCTGGCTCACAGTCAGGCGAGAGACAGGCAGCCGGCGATTCGCCGGACTATATTCACACTTCACGCGCAGTAACCCGCTGCAGCTCGCGCGCAAGCGCTTTACGCGTTCGCGCCGCAGTTTGAGCTCGCCTCACGGGGCGCCTCAAGGCTGCAGCGCGCATAGAAATCACCAAGGAGACGTCATGGCAAAGAACGACCCGACCATTCAATTGGACGCATCGCGACGTGCGTTCCTGGCGACCAGCGCCGGCATCGCCGGCGGCGTCCTCGCCGGCGGCTTGATGCCGACCATCGCCGAGGCCGCCACGCGGGCGCCGCTGGGCAACTGGCCGCAGGGCGCAAGCGGCAAATCGGTATTTGTCGGCATCACGTCCCCGCTCACCGGCCCGTATTCGGCCGCAGGCGAAGACCTCAAGGCCGGCTACGAGCTCGTCATCGAGCAGTTGAACAGCGGCGCGCTGGCGCACAAGTGGCATCACCTGCGCGGCAAGGGCGTGCTGGGCAAGCAGATCGAGTACCAGGTGGCGGATTCCGAGACCAAGCCCAATCCGGCGGTGCAGGCGCAGTCGCGCTTCATCTCCGAGAACAAGGCGATCATGATCGCCGGCAGCCTCTCGAGCGCGACCGCGGTGGCGCTGGAGAAGCTGGCGCAGCGCGAGAAGGTGGTCAACATGGTCGGCGCGAGCGGCTCGAACGACACCACCGGCAAGGACTGCCAGCGCTACGGTTTTCGTTCGCAGCCGTCGGCGTACATGTGCGCCAAGGCGCTCGCGCCGGTGCTGGTGAAGGAGATCGGCAGGAACAAGAAGGTCGCCTACCTGGTGCCCGACTACACCTACGGCCACACCGTGTTCGACTCGACCAGCCAGTTCACCGAGAAGGACGGGGACTGGAAGATGGCGACCAAGCAGCTGGTGCCGCTTGGCACCAAGGACTTCAGCTCCTATCTGCTCAATATCGCCAACAGCGGCGCCGACGTGTTCATCAATGTCGCATTCGGCGCCGACGCGGTGCTCTCTACCAAGCAGGCGAAGCAGTTCGGAATTCTGGAGAAGATGAAGCTGGTGGTGCCCAACATCTCGCCCTTCCAGGCCAAGGAGCTCGGCGCCGACCTGATGCAGGGCGTGTACGGCACGATGGACTTCTGGTGGGCACTGGAAGATCACTACCCGATGACGAAGTTCTTCGTCGAGAGCTTCGAGGAGAAGCACAAGCGCAAGCCGCGCTGGTGCGCGCACATCGCCTACATGCAGATGATGATCTGGGCCGCGGCGGTGGAAAAGGCGCGCTCGTTCTATCCTGTCGACGTGATCAAGTCGCTGGAAAAGCACGAGTGGACCGGAACCACCCTGGGCACGGTGCGCTACGACGCCGAGACCCACCAGCTGATCCGGCCCGTGCCGGTGGTGGTGGGCAAGAAGCCCTCCGAGATGAAGAACGAAGAAGACTACTACCGCATCGCCGGTCTCGTGCCGGGCAAAGACACGATGGCGCCGTCGGGGTACTTCGGCTGCAAGCTGGGCAGCTACAGCTGAAGCCGCGCGCGAGCTAGCCGCACACAGCGCATAGACGCAAGCAGCGGACCGCGGGGCCGGCATCTGCGACCCCGCGGCCGTTGTATGCTTGCCTGCCCGGACATAACGACAAGTCTGCAACTGCGGCATGCCAAGTCTTGGTCTTTTTCTCTCCCAGCTGTTCAACGGCTTGGCGCTGGGGGCGCTGCTCGCCCTGGTCGCATCCGGGCTGACGATCATCTTCGGCACGCTGGGGTTCGTTAACTTCGCGCACGGGGCGTTGTTCGCGTTCGGCGCCTACGCCGGATTCCTCACCTATCAGGCCAGCGGCTCGTTCGTGCTGGCGCTGGTCGTCGGTGCCGCCGCCACCGGTCTGCTGGGGCTGCTGCTGGAGTGGGGCCTCATCCGCCGCTATTACGACCGCCCGCCGGAAGACCAGATTCTAGTCACCTTCGGCGTCGGCATCGTGATCGTGGAGTCACTGCGCGCCGTGTTCGGCGGGTTGACCAGGAACGTGCCGCTGCCTTCCTGGGGCAACGGGATCCTGAACCTGCACTATTTCTTCTATCCCGTTTACCGGCTGCAGGTGCTTGGAATCGCGGCGCTGGCCCTGTTCGCCCTTTACCTGCTGATCTACTGGACCCGCATCGGCCTGATCGTGCGCGCGGGGATCGAGGATCCCCTGATGGTGCGCATGCTCGGCATCCGCGTTCCGCGCATCCTGACCCTCGTGTTCGGCATCGGCGCGCTGGCGGCGGGCTTCGCCGGAGTCGTCGATTCGCCGATCGTTTCGGTTGCGCCCGACGTTGGTAGCCGGGTGCTGGTCGAGTCGTTCGTAGTAGTCGTGATCGGCGGACTGGGGTCTTTTCCCGGTGCGATCGTCGGCGGCCTCATCGCCGGAGAAATCCTGAGCCTCACCTCGATGATCAACCCCGCCTACTCGGACGTTGCGCTGTATGGCGCCATGGCGCTGGTGCTGTTCCTGCTGCCGCGGGGCCTGCTCGGGACCGAGGGGCGGATATGAAGCGAAGCGCCGGGGGGCGCGCGCTCATGGCCGAGGGCATTATGGCGGCGGTCCTGCTGGCGCTGCCGTGGCTGGCGCCGCTGTTGCACGTCACCGCGGACGTGCTCACGCGCTCGCTCATCTGGGGCCTGTTCGGGCTGGGATTCGACGTCCTGTTCGGGTTCACTGGGTTGCTGTCTTTCGGGCAGGCGGCGTTCTTCGGCACTGGCGGCTTCATCGCGGCGTGGCTGCTGACCAGCCAGACGGTGAGCAGCGTCGCGCTCGCGCTGCTGATCGGTACTGCGGCCGCGGGAGTGTACGGGCTTATCGTCGGCTACATATCGCTTCGCCGGGTGGGGATCTACTTCGCGATGATCACCCTCGCGTTCGGCGAAATGTCGTTCTTCCTCGAGAACTCGCCGCTGTCGGCGCTGACGGGCGGCGAGAACGGCCTGCCGGGCGTACCTCCGCCCGGCATCGAGCTGTTCGGCCGCAGCTACACGGTGCACTCCGGCTGGCCGATGTACGCGTTCATCGCCGTGATCTTCTTCGTCGGGTACGTGATCGCACGCCGCATTATCCGTTCGCCCTACGGCATGGTGCTGCGTGCCATCCGGACCAACCCGCGCCGCACCCCGGCCGTGGGCCACGACGTGGAGCGCTACAAGTTGAGCGCGTTCGTGCTCGCCGCGATTTATGCCGGCCTCGCCGGCGGGCTGCTCGGCCTGTTCCAGGGATACATGCCTCCGGATGCGTTTTACCTCGACACCTCGGGGCAGCTGGTGCTTTCCACTGTGATCGGCGGCCGCGGCACCCTGATCGGACCGTTGATCGGCGCATTCACCTGGATCGACCTGCGCGAGGTCTTGCAGCAGTTTCCGGCGCTCGGCGCCGCCTGGAAGCTGGTGTTCGGTGCGATCTTCGTGCTGATCGTGACCCTGTTCCGGCGCGGCATCGCGGGCGAGATCGGCGCGCTGCTCGATCGCCGGCGACGGGCGCGCTCGCCGCTGCCCGAGCCGGCCGCGCCGGCGCAGCGCCATGCCGCTGCCGCTCCCGTGCGCGCGCGCGCAAGCACAGGCCCCGCGATCCTCGAGGTGCGCAACGTCGCCAAGCGCTACGGCGCATTTACGGCGGTCGAGGACATATCGCTCGAGGTGCGCGAGGGCGAGTTGCTGGCGATCATCGGGCCGAACGGCGCAGGCAAGTCGACGTTGCTCAATGTCCTGGCGGGCGAGCTCAAGCCAAGCGGGGGCGGCATCATGTTCCGCGGCGGCGACATCACGCACGCAGGCGTGATCGACGTCTGTCACCGGGGCATCAGCAAGACCTACCAGATCAACCAGTTGTTCCCTGACTTCACCGTTTGCGAGAACGTCGAGATCGCGGTCCTCGCGCACGCCCGCGGGCGCTTTCGGGCGGATTGCTTCCGCAGCCTTGACGCGGACGGGTCGCGGCGCGCCCGGGCGGAGGCGATCCTGGACAAGGTCGGCCTGCTGCCGTTTGCAAATCATCCGACCGCCGAGATGTCCTACGGCGAGAAGCGCCGGCTGGAAATCGCCATCGCGCTTGCCAACGAGCCGCGGCTGCTCTTCATGGACGAGCCGCTGGCGGGCATGAGCCCGGTCGAGCGCGCGGAGGCGGTGCAGCTGATCGGCGCGCTCGCGACCGAGCGCACCGTGGTGCTGGTGGAGCACGACATGGATGCGGTGTTCCGGCTCGCCGACCGCATCGTGGTGATGCAGAACGGCGTCAAGCTGGCCGAGGGCACGCCGGAGCAGATCCGCAACGATGCTGACGTGCAGCAGGCTTATCTCGGTGGGGTGGACGGACATGAGCCTGCTTGAGACGCGCGGGGTGAACACCTATTACGGCGACTCGCACGTGCTGTTCGACGTCGACTTCGAGGTCGAGCAGAACGAGGTCGTGGCGCTGCTCGGCCGCAACGGCGCCGGCAAGTCGACGATGCTCAACAGCATCATGGGCGTGCTGCATCCGCGCTCCGGGAGCATCGCGTTCGAGGGCAATGCGATTCACGGCCTCGATCCGCAGCAGATCGCGCAGCGCAGTATTCAGCTGGTGCCGGAGGAGCGGCGCATCTTCAGCGGCCTGTCGGTGGAGGAGAACCTCAAGCTGGCCGCCCTGACGGCGCCCAAGGCGCTCGAGTTGGGCTGGATCTACGAGGTGTTTCCGCGCCTGCGCGAGAGGCGCCGCAGCCGCGGCGGCAACCTGTCCGGCGGCGAGCAGCAGATGCTCGCGGTGGCGCGCGCGCTGATCCGCGATCCGAAGCTGCTCATGCTGGACGAGCCTTTCGAGGGGCTTGCGCCTGTGATCGTGCGCGACCTGAGCCGCGTGATCCGGGAGTTGGTGCACGCCGAGCGCACGATCGTGATCGTGGAGCAGAACGTGCGCGCGGCCCTGCAGTTCGCGCACCGCGTCTACGTGCTCAACAACGGGCACGTCGTGTTCCACGGCACGCCGCAGGAGCTGATGCATGACGCGGAGCTTACGTCGACCTACCTGGGCGCCGCAGTCTAGGGTTCGCCTCTTGACCTAGGTCAGGAACGCCGGCGCAGTTCGCGCTAGCGTAGGGATCATGGTGACCAAGACGGACGACTACGCGCGTAAGCCAGTCGCTGACACGCTGCATCAACTCGAGGTATCGGCCGAAAAGGGCCTCGGCGCGCAGCAGGTGAGCGAGCGCCTCGCGCGCTTCGGCTACAACGAGATCCAGGAGAAGGAGGAGCCGCTCTGGCATCGCGTCTTCCGCCGCTTCTGGGGTCCTATTCCCTGGATGATCGAGGCCGCGGCGATCCTCTCGGCGGTGGTGCAGAAGTGGGACGACTTCGCGATCATCAGCGTAATGCTGCTGGTCAATGCGGGGCTCGACTTCTTCCAGGAACACCGCGCGCTCAACGCGCTTAAAGCCCTCAAGCAGCGGCTCGCGAACGAGGTCACGGTCCTGCGCGAGGGCGCCTACAAGACCGTTCCGGCGCGCGAGCTGGTGCCGGGCGACATCGTCAAACTGCGCATCGGCAACGTCGTGCCGGCCGACGTGCAGCTGCTCGACGGCGACTACCTGAGCGTCGACCAGTCGGCGCTCACCGGTGAATCGCTGCCGGTGAACAAGAAGGCCGGCGAGGCGGCCTACGCCAACACCATCGTCAAGCAGGGCGAGATGCTGGCCGTCGTGGTCAATACCGGAACCGCCACCAATTTCCACACCGTGGTCGCGCTGGTGGCCAAGGCGTCGCTCGAGGAGCAGAGCCACTTCCAGAAGATGGTGATCAGGATCGGCGACTACCTCATCCTGATCACCGTCGCCCTGGTGGTGCTGATTGTCATGGTCGCGCTGTTCCGGCACGAGCCGTTCCTGGAAATCGCGCGCTTCGCCCTGGTGCTGACGGTGGCGGCGATCCCGGTGGCGCTGCCGGCGGTGCTGTCGGTGACCCTTGCGGTGGGCGCGCTGAACCTGGCGCGCCGCCAGGCGATCGTCAGCCGCCTGACCGCGATCGAGGAGCTGGCAGGGGTCGACGTCTTCTGCTCGGACAAGACCGGTACCTTGACCAAGAACGAGATGCACGTCGCGGAGCCCGTCGCGCTCGGGGGGCACGACGAGCGCGAGCTGTTCCTCGTCGCGGCGCTCGCCTCGCGGCCCGAGAACCGCGATCCCATCGAGCTGCCGATCTTCGACTATGTGGACGAGCACTTCGCCGGCCTGGACTGGAAGAGCTACCGGCAGACCTCGTTCACGCCGTTCGACCCGGTGCGCAAGCGCACCGAGGCCCAAGTCGAGAAGTCGGGCGAGCGCTTTACCGCGGTAAAGGGCGCCGCGCAGGTCCTGCTCGGCATGGCAAATCTCGAGGACGACAAGGCGCAGGAGATCCGCGTGAAGGTAGACGCGCTCGCCTCCAAGGGCTACCGCACGCTCGCAGTCGGGCGCCGGAGCGGAGACGGGCCGCTCGACCTGCTCGGCCTGATTCCGCTTTACGACCCGCCGCGCGACGATTCCAGGCAGGTGATCCAGGAAATGCGCGATCACGGCGTCGACGTCAAGATGGTGACCGGCGACAACGCCGCCATCGCGCGCGAGATCGGACGCATTCTCGGCCTGAAGCAGCACACCATGACCTCGGAGCAGCTGTCCGGCAGCGCGAGCAACGAGCTGCTCGAGCTCGCCGCGGTGCTTTCGGCCGCGATCTACCAGCGCCTCAAGCCCGAGGTGTCGCCCAAGGACGCACGTCGCTTCGCCGACGAGGTGATGAACGGCGTGCGCGCGATGTACGACACTGGCCTGATCGAGCGCGAGTTCCTGCACACGCACGAGTCGGCGATCGTCGAGATGATCGAATCCGTCAACATCTTCGCTGAGGTGGTGCCCGAGGACAAATACCGCATCGTCGAAACGCTGCAAAAGGGCGGCCACATCGTCGCCATGACCGGCGACGGCGTGAACGACGCACCCGCGCTCAAAAAGGCCGACTGCGGAATCGCGGTGTCCAACGCCACCGACGCGGCGCGCGCCGCGGCCGACATCGTGCTCACGGCCCCAGGACTGGACGTCATCAACGAGGCGGTCAAGCAGGCCCGCATCACGTTCGAGCGCATGAAGAGCTACGCGATCTACCGCATTGCGGAGACGGTGCGGGTGATCCTGTTCATGACTGCGAGCATCGTGCTGTTCAACTTCTACCCGGTGACGGCGCTGATGATCATCTTGCTCGCCTTGCTGAACGATATCCCGATCCTCACCATCGCCTACGACCGGACGAAGGTGCAGAAGCGGCCGGTGCGCTGGAACATGACCGAGTTGTTGACGGTGTCCACCATGCTGGGCGTCATCGGCGTGGTCGCCTCGTTCGGCCTGTTCTACATTCTGGTCGAAATGAAGCTCCCAAGCGGAACGGTCCAGTCGCTCATCTTCCTCAAGCTGGTGGTGGCAGGTCACGCCACCATCTTCCTGACGCGCACCGACGATTGGTTCTGGAAGCGCCCCTTTCCTTCCAAGCTCCTGCTGCATGCGAGCTTCTGGTCCGCGGCGCTCGCTACCCTGATCGTCGTGTACGGTGTGCTCGTCACGCCGGTCGGCTGGAAGGACGCGCTCTGGATTTGGGGCTATGCGCTCGCCTGGGTGGTCGTAAACGACATGGTCAAGGTCTGGAGCCTGCGCAAGGTGCGCGCGCGCGGCGCGCTATGATGGCGGCAGGAACCCAGACCGATGCGAATCGCCCTTTGCAACGAGGTCATCGCGCCGATGCCGTTTCCGGCGCAGTGCGAGTACGCCGCCAAGCTGGGTTATGACGGGCTCGAAGTGGCGCCGTATACGCTGTCCGAAGAGCCGCAGCGCCTTGGTTCGGCGCAGATCGCCGCGGCGCGCGCGGCGGCCGAAGATGCCGGCGTAGCGGTTACCGGGCTGCACTGGCTGCTGGTCAAGCCGGCGGGCCTTTCCATCACCGCGCGCGACGCGTCGGTTCGCAAGCGCACCGTCGACGTGATGCTGGCGCTGGTCGACCTCTGCGCGGAGCTGGGAGGGCGTTACCTGGTGCACGGCTCGCCGCAGCAGCGCCGCATCGAAGCGGGCGACACGCGCGAGGCCGCCTTGGCGCGCGCAGGCGAGTGCTTCGCGCGGGCGGCAGAGCGCGCCGCCAAGGCGGGCGTGCTGTACTGCGTGGAGCCGCTGGCCGCGGACGCGACGCCGCTC
>Ga0315540_10000258_pt1 | contig 29265 bp, 26 predicted proteins | sample SalMarSW160110MG_FD_203677 | JGI IMG/M metagenome (GOLD analysis project Ga0315540, IMG submission 203677) | Salt marsh sediment microbial communities from the Plum Island Ecosystem LTER, Massachusetts, United States - Salt Marsh Sediment SW1601-10 ...
GAAGCCACCCGCGCCGTGACCGACGCGCTGCCCCTGCTGCAGGGCGCCAAGCAGGTTCAGGTCGCCGCCTTCAACGCCGGCCGCAAGGGCGGCATGCACGGCGACGTGCCCGGCGCCGACATCGGCCTGTACCTGTCCCGCCATGGCGTAAAGGTCACGGTATCCCAGTTTCAGGCCGACGACGTTGACGTCGGCAACCAGCTGCTGTCGCGCGCCGCGGACCTCGATTCGGACCTGATCGTGATGGGAGCGTACGGCCACTCCCGCATGTCCGAGCTGATCCTCGGCGGCGTGACCCGCACCCTGCTCGAATCGATGACCGTCCCGGTGCTGATGTCGCACTGAGCGGCAAGCGTCAGGCCGGCGTAGCCGCCCGCCTGAGACGGTCCCGCACCGCCGACCACGCCGCATCCTGCGGCGGCTCCTCGACCAGAATCAGCGCGCAGCCGGCCGCGTCGAGCTCGCGCAACACCGCGTAGAGCCGGTGCGCGTAGCCCTGCGGGTCGCGCGGCATGCGCAGCCAGCGCGCGGCGCGCTCGTCGGGACGCGAAAATGCGAGCACCGCGGTGCCGCCTCCGGCGCGCGATATCTCCGCATCGAGCGCGTGCGAGGCAACCAGGCGGAGCGGGGTCTTCGGCGCGTAGTGCCGCTCGAGCGTGCCCGAGGCGCGCGGTGCGCCTGCGTCGGCCGCCGCGACCGCAGCGCCGAGCGCCTGTTCGAGCATCGCGGGCGTGATCGCCCCGTGCCGCAGCAGCACCGTGCGCCCGCGCGAGAGGTCGACGATGGTCGACTCGATCCCGACTTCGCTGTCCCCGCCTTCGAGCACCAGATCGACGTCCTCGCCGAGGTCTTCCCGCACGTGCGCCGCGCGGGTCGGCGAGACGCGGCCAAAACGGTTCGCCGAGGGCGCGGCGACGCCGCTGCCGAACTCGCGCAGGAGCGCCTGCGCCACCGGATGCGACGGCACGCGCAGGCCCACGGTGTCCTGGCCGCCGGTGACGAAATCGCCCGCTCTCGCCGAACGCTTGAGGATCAAGGTGAGCGGGCCGGGCCAGAAGCGCGCGGCGAGCCGGCGCGCTGCCTCGGGCACCTCACGCGCCCAGGCAAAGGCTTCATCGGCGCTCGCGAAGTGAACAATCACCGGGTGGCCCGCCGGCCGGCCCTTGACCGCGTAGAGCTTCTTCAGCGCGGCTTCGCTCGAAGCGTCCGCGCCAAGCCCGTACACCGTCTCGGTGGGGAAGGCGACCAACCCTCCGGCGCGCAGGATTTTCGCCGCGCGCCGGACGTCGGCGCTCACAGCTTGAGCGGCGGAGCCTTGAGAACCGCCTCGGTCTGCTTGCGGCGGAAATCCTCGAGCTTCTTGGCCATGCCCTCGTCCGAGAGCGCGAGCAACGCCACGGCAAACAGCGCGGCGTTCGCCGCGCCGGCTTCGCCGATGGCGAAGGTCGCCACCGGGATACCCTTGGGCATCTGCACCGTCGACAGCAGCGAATCGAGCCCCTGCAGGTGCTTGGAAGGCATCGGCACACCGAGCACGGGGAGCGTGGTGTGCGCGGCAACCACGCCCGCCAGGTGCGCCGCGCCGCCTGCAGCGGCGATGATCGCCTTCGCGCCGCGCTTGGCGGCGCCGCCGGCCCATTCGGCGACCGCGTGCGGCGTGCGATGCGCGGACATCGCCTTGGCCTCGTAGGGCACGCCGAAGTCTTCGAGCATCTTGGCCGCCGCCTTCATGGTTTCCCAGTCCGACGTCGACCCCATTACGATTCCGATCATGCGAGCTTTCTCCCGGTGAGCCGCTCGAGCGCCTCGCGATATTTCTCCGACGTTTTCGCGATCACCTCGGCCGGAAGCTTCGGCGCCGGCGGCGTCTTGTCCCAGTCGAGCGTCTCGAGGTAGTCGCGCACGTATTGCTTGTCGAACGAAGGCGGGCTGATGCCGACCCGGTAGGAGTCCGCGGGCCAGAAGCGCGACGAGTCCGCGGTCAGCGCCTCGTCGATCAGCACCAGCCTGCCCTGCGCGTCGGTGCCGAACTCGAACTTGGTGTCGGCGATGATGATGCCCTTGCCGGCCGCGTAATCGGCAGCCTCGGTGTAGAGCCGGATCGCCACCTCGCGCACCTTCTCCGCCAGCGGCCGCCCGATCAGCTTGACGACTTCGTCGAACGAGATGTTCTCGTCGTGCCCCTCGGCCGCCTTGGTCGCCGGAGTGAAGATCGGCTCGGGCAGTTTCTGCGCCTGTTCCAGCCCCTTCGGCAGCTCGATGCCGCACACCTTGCCGCTCTTCTGGTAGTCCTTCCAGCCCGAGCCGATGAGGTAGCCGCGCACCACCGCCTCGATCGGCAGCGGTTTCAGCTTCTTCACCACCACCGAGCGGGCGCGCAGCTGGGCCTTTTCGGCCTCGTCGGCGACCACCGACTCGGGATCGATTCCGGTCAGGTGGTTGGGCACCACGTGCGCCAGCTTCTCGAACCAGAAGTTCGACATCTGGGTCAGCACCGCGCCCTTGTCGGGGATCGGGTCGGCCAGCACGACGTCGAACGCGGACAGCCGGTCGCTGACGACGATCAGCAGCTTGTCGTCGCCGAGCGCGTAGATGTCGCGCACCTTGCCGCGACCGATGCGCGGCAGGCTCGCGATGCCGGACTCGAACAGGGCGGCGCTCATGCGGCCTGCTTCTCGAGCTCCGGCTTCCACTTGCCCTGGCAGGCAAGTCCGTTCATGTGCGCGCGGTGATGGAACGCCTTCTGCGCCGCGGCGACGTTCTGCAGGCTGCCGCGCCAGGTCTTGAGCGCGGGATTCTGCAGCGCGCGCGAGTACGAGAACGTGAGCGGCCAGGGCAGCCCCTTCATCGCCGCCATCGCGTTCAGGTGGGCGGTGGCGTCGAGGTCCGACTGACCGCCGGAGAGGAACACCACGCCCGGCTGCGCTGCCGGCACCGTTCGCTTGAGAACCCGGACGGTGCGCTCGGCGACTTCATCGACGCCGGCCTGGCGCGCGCAGGTCTTGCCCGAGAGCACCATGCTGGCCTTGAGGATGGTGTGCTCGAACGAAACGTTGTGCGCCGCGAGCGCGGCGTAGGTCGCGCGCAGCGTCGCTTCGGTCACTTCCTCGCAGCGTTCGATCGTGTGGTCGCCGTCGAGCAGCACCTCGGGCTCGATGATCGGCACGATCGAGGCCTCCTGGCACAGCGCGGCGTAGCGCGCCAGCGCGTGCGCGTTGGCGTACAGGCAGGTGTGCGTCGGGATGCCGTCGCCGATGGTGATTACCGCGCGCCACTTGGCGAAGCGCGCGCCGAGCTTGAAGTACTCGGCCAGCCGCTCGCGCAGGCCGTCGAGCCCTTCGGTGACCTTCTCGCCGGGACACAGCGCAAGCTCCTTGGCGCCCTTGTCGACTTTGATGCCGGGGATGATCCCCTTGCCGGCCAGGAACTGGGGAAACGCCACGCCGTCGCTGGTCTTCTGGCGGGTGGTTTCGTCGAACAGGATCACGCCCGAGACGTACTGCTCGACGCCCGGCGTGGTGAACAGCAGGCCGCGGTAGGCGCGCCGGTTCTCCTCGGTGCTTTCGACGCCGACAGACTTGAAGCGCTTTTCGCAGGTGCCGCTCGATTCGTCGGCGGCGAGGATGCCCCTGCCCTTCGCGACCATCGCGGCCGCGGTCTTGGATAGCAATGCCTTGTCCATACGGATCCTCGGTGTTGAGATGATGCGGGGAGTGGAACGCAGCGATTTTACCGCCGCCCCATATCCGGGGCCAGCTTTAAGCCTGGGTTAAGGCTCGCCCCCGATCCTCTGGCCTGCGCGGCGAATTCAGCGATAATGCGGCCCCTTGAAGCCGCAGCGCAAGCCTCACAGCCCATGATCCAAATCGAAAATCTGGTGAAATCGTTCGGCCCGAAGCGCGCGGTGGACGGGGTTTCGTTCAACGTCGAGCGCGGCGAGGTGCTCGGCTTCCTGGGGCCGAACGGCGCCGGCAAGTCGACCACCATGCGCATGATCACGGGCTTCATCCCGCCCACCGAGGGCAAGGTCGCGGTCGGCGGCTACGACGTGACCGAGTCGCCGCTCGAGGTCAAGCGCCTGATCGGCTACCTGCCCGAGGCCGCGCCCTCGTACCCCGACATGACGGTGCACGGCTTCCTCGCCTTCGCCGCCGACATGCGGGGCTTGAGCGGCGAAGCCAAGAACAAGGCGATCGGCCGCGTGGTCGAGCTGTGCTTCCTGTCCTCGGTGCTGCACCAGGGCATCGACACCCTGTCCAAGGGCTACAAGCACCGCGCCTGTCTTGCGCAGGCGCTGATCCACGATCCGGAGGTGCTGGTGCTCGACGAGCCGACCGACGGTCTCGACCCGAACCAGAAACACGAGGTACGCAACCTGATACGCGACCTCGGCCGCAGCAAGGCGGTCGTGTTCTCCACCCACATTCTGGAGGAAGTCGATGCCGCGTGCACCCGCGCCATCATCATCGACCGCGGCCGCATCGTCGCCAACGGCACGCCCGCGGAGCTGCGCGGCATGTCCGGGCTGGCCGGTGCGGTAACTGTTTCAGGCCAGGGCGTGAGCGCCGACAAGCTGGCGCCGCTCGGCCGGGTCGAAGTGGTGGACGGCGCATACCGCGTGTTCCCGGCGGACAAGGCCGCGGCGGGCGAGCTGGCGCGCGAGGTCGCCGAGCTCGCCACGCGCGAAGGCTGGCGGCTCGAGGCGCTGCGCACCGAAGAAGGCCAGCTCGAGGAAGTGTTCCGCCGCATCACGCTGCCAGACACGGTGAAGAAATGATCTCCGCCTGGAAGACCGTCCGCACCATAGCGCGGCGCGAGCTGACGAGCTATTTCACCTCCCCGGTGGCCTACGTGTTCCTGGTCATCTTTCTGCTGCTGACGGGCTTTTTCACCTTCACCGCGGGTGGCTTCTTCGAGCGCGGCGAGGCGAGCCTGGCGTCGTTCTTCGCCTGGCACCCGTGGCTCTACCTGGTGCTGGTGCCCGCGGTCGGCATGCGCCTGTGGTCCGAGGAACGCCGCTCGGGGACGCTGGAGCTGCTGCTCACCATGCCGGTGACGGCCTGGCAGGCGATCCTCGGCAAGTTCCTCGCTTCCTGGGCCTTCCTCGCTATCGCGCTCGCGCTCACCTTCCCGGTGGTGCTAACCGTGAACGTGCTCGGCGACCCCGACAACGGCGTGATCGCGAGCGGCTACTTCGGCAGCCTGCTGCTGGCGGGATCCTATCTGGCGCTCACCTGCATGACCTCGGCCCTGACGCGCAACCAGGTGGTCGCCTTCATCCTCGGGGTGGTGATCTGCCTGTTCCTCATCCTGTGCGGCTTCAACCCGGTGACCGATCTGCTGACGCGCTGGGCCAGCCCCGCGGTGGTCGACACCGTGGCGGCGTTCTCGGTGATTCCGCACTTCGACGGCTTCCAGAAAGGCGTGATCGATACGCGCGACCTGTTCTACTTCCTCTCGGTGATCGGCTTCGCGTTGTTCGCGACCGGCGTCATCCTGCGCAACCACCGGGCAGGCTAGCATGATGAAGAAATACGAAACCCTGGTCTATTCGGCCGTCGGCCTGGCGGCGCTGTTCCTGATCCTGGTGGCGTTCAACTACCTGGCGGGCATCACCCCGCTGCGCGCCGACCTGACCGAAGGCAAGCTCTACACCCTGTCGGCCGGCACCAGGAAGCTGCTGCACGGGCTCGAGGCGCCGGTCAAAATCAAGCTCTACGTCTCGCGCGACGAGTCCGTGCCGGTTCAGCTGCGGGCGTTCTCCAAACGCGTCGAGGATATCGTCAACGAGCTCAAGGCGGTCGCGGGCAAGAACCTGGTGGTCGAGATCTATCACCCGCAGCCCGACTCGGAGGAAGAGGACGCCGCGCAACTCGACGGCATCGAGGCGCAGCAGCTGCCGAGCGGCGATTCGTTCTACCTCGGCGCGGCGGTGAGCCGGCTCGAGCGCAAGCAGACGCTGCCGGTCATCTCGCCGCAGCGCGAGCCGCTGCTCGAATACGATCTGGTGCGCGCCATCGCCCGCGTCAGCTCGCCGCAGCAGCCGGTGGTCGGCGTGATGAGCGCGCTGCCGGTGCTGGGCGAAGCCTACAACCCCATGACGCGCCGCCCGTCCGATCCCTGGGTGCTGGCGAACGAGCTCAAGCGCGAGTTCGACGTCAAGCAAGTGAACATGTCGGCGACGGAAATACCCAAGGACCTGAAGGTGCTGCTGCTGATTCACCCGCGCGACGTCACGCCGCAGACCGAGTACGCGCTCGACCAGTTCGTGCTGCGCGGCGGCAAGCTGATTGCGTTCGTCGACCCGTACGCCTACTTCGACCAGCTGCCGAGCGTGCCCGGAATGCCGCAGCAGGGCACCAGCTCATCGCTGCCGGCGCTGTTCAAGGCCTGGGGCGTGGAGATGGATCCCGGCAAGGTCCTGTCGGACGTGGTCTACGCCTCGGGCGGCGGGCAACGCTATACGCCGACGGTGCTGTCGCTCAACCGCGGCGCGTTCGACCGCGACGACGTGGTCACCAGCCAGCTCGAGACGCTGCTGTACGTGTTCGGCGGCGCGTTCAAGGTCAAGCCGGCCGAGGGCCTGAAGGTCACCGACCTGGTCAGCAGCTCGCCGAACTCGATGCTGGTCGACGATTCGGTCGCCACCGCGTCGGGCGACGCCGCGACCAAGGATTTCCGCCCCGGCGGCAAGTCCTGGCCGCTCGCGTTGCGCCTTACCGGCAAGTTCAAGACCGCGTTTCCGGACGGACCGCCCGCGGCGCCGGGCAGCAAGGACAAGGACAAGAAGAAGAACGCCTCCCCGGCGCAGCTCAAGGGGTCGGCGCATGACAACTCGGTAATCCTGGTGGCCGACACGGACATGCTCGCCGACCCGGCAGCGGTCGACGTGCGGGACGTCTTCGGGCGCAAGGTGGTGGTGCCCTCCAACGGCAACCTCGCCTTCGCGCTCGGCATGGTCGAGCAATTCGCCGCGGGCGACGATCTTATTTCGCTGCGCAGCCGCGCCGCCTCGTTCCGCCCGCTCACCGTGGTGCGCGAGCTCGAGGCCAACGCGCAGAAGCAGTACTTCGGCAAGATCCGCGAGCTCGAGCAGGAGATCAAGAGCACCACCGACAAGCTGCAGGAGCTGCAGAAGGCGCAGGGCGGCAGCGACGCCTCGGCCCAGATCCTCACTGCAGGACAGCAGGCCGAGCTGGACCGGTTCCGCAAGCAGGTCGCGAAAACCAAGCTCGAGCTCAAGGAGGTGCGCAAGAACCTGCGCCGCGACTCGGAAAGCCTGGTGTTCTGGACCAAGGTAGCCAACATCGCGCTGATGCCCCTGCTGGTGGCGCTGTTCGGGCTCATGGTGGCGCTGCTGCGCAGGCGCAGGGCGGCGGGGCTATGAACGCGCGCTTCGCCGCGATCCTGATCGTGCTGCTGGCGGTGCTCGGCGGCGGCGCGGTGCTGGTCTACCAGCAGCAGCACGCGCGCGAACCCTCCAACGTCGGTACGCTGGGCCAGCCGCTGCTCAAGGGCCTGGCGGCGCCGGACATCGCCGCGATCCGGATCGCGGAGCCGAGATCCATTGTCACTCTCGAACGCAAGGGCAACGGCTGGGTAATCGACGAGCGCGCCGGCTTTCCAGCCGATTTCGACAAGGTGCGCGCCTTCGTGCTCGAGGCGCTCGAGCTGAAGATCGGGCAGAGTGAGCCGATCGGCGCGCAGGACCGCGCCCGGCTGCACCTGCTCGAGCCGGACAAAGGCGACGGCGCGGGCACGCTGGTGGAATTCCGCGCCGCGGGCGGCAAGCCGCTGGCGAGCCTGCTGATCGGCGACAAATACTTCAAGAAAGCGCCCGCGGATCCCGCGACCGCGACCGCCGACGGGCGCTTCGTGCTGCGGCCGGACGATCCGCAAACCGTCTACGTCGTGTCCGATCCGCTCGGGCAGGCCGCCGCGCGCAGCGCGGTCTGGATCGACAGGAGCGGAATCAGCGCGCAGAAGCTGAAGACGCTCGAAGTGCGTCTCGCGGGAGAAGCGCCCTGGAAGATCGCGCGCGCGGGCGACAACGCCGAGTGGAGGCTGGCGGGCGCGCGGGCCGGGGAAAAGCTCGAGATCACCAAGGCGAACGCGGCGTCGTACTCGCTCTCGCTGCTCGAGCTGGCCGATGTGGCCCCGCCGGGAACGAGCGCGCAAAGCGCCGGCTTCGACAAGCCCACGGCGACCATCGCCGCCACCACCCTGGACGGCCTCAGCTACGAGTTCAGCGTCGGCGAGCTCGACGGCGCGAACTACTACCTCAGGTTCACGCGCCAGGGCGAGCCGGGCAAGAAGAACGCGCCGCGCCTCGCGCGCGAGCAGGCGCTCGAGCCCTATACCCTGCTGGTCGCAAAGTCCAAGCTCGACGACACCCTGAAAAAGCGCTCCGAGCTGCTGGAAAAGAAAAAGTAGCGGTGCGCCCGGCGGCGACCCGGCTATCATAGCGGGGGACGGACCCGGGAGCACAACTCATGGCGACACAGGAAACCAGGACCAAGGTAGTCATCCTGACCGGCACCTACCGCATCAAGGGCTACATCGACCTCGTTCCGGGCGCGCGGCTGACCGATTACATGGTCGAAGCGAAGGGCTTCATCGCCGTCACCGACGCCGAAGTGTGGGCGCTCGAGGGCCGGCAGGTCTTCACTGCGCCGTTCATCAACGTAAGTCGCGAGCACATCGAGGTCGTCGCGCCCGGGAGCTGAGCATCGGCAGTGGCCACGCCGCTGATATACGACATCACCCACGTCATCCAGCTCGCGGTGGCGCCGGTGTTCATGCTGACCGCGGTAGGCACGATCATCTCGGCGCTGAGCGTACGCCTCGGCCGCGCGGTCGACCGGCGCCGGGTGCTCGAGGCCGCGCTCAGCCAGCTGGTGGGCGAATCGGTACATTCGGCGCGCGACGAGCTGGCGCAAATCGCCCGGCGGGTGCGCACCGTCTACTTCGCGATCCTGTGCGCGGTGCTTTCGGCGCTGTTCGTCTGCCTGCTGATCGCCGCCGCGTTCGTGGGCGCGTTCGTTTCGGTAAACTTATCGAGCACGATCGGGGCGCTGTTCGTGCTCGCGGTCCTGGCTCTGGTCGCCTGTCTGCTCCTGTTCCTGCGCGAAATCTTTCTCGCCGTCACCGCACCGCGCCACGCCTTGCCCTGAGCGCGGTAGACTTAGCCATCGGCCCCGGATGCTGCTATAAGGATTGATGGACAGCGGGAATACGACTTGCCCAAGCTCGCGACCGAAAACATCCGTACGATTGCCCTGGTAGGGCAGGCCGGCAGCGGCAAGACCTCGCTCGCCGAAGCGCTGCTGGCGCAGGCCGGCGCAATCGGCGCGCCGGGCAGCGTCGAGCGCGGCAGCACGGTTTGCGACTACACCGCGCTCGAAAAGTCGCTGCTGCACTCGCTCAAACTGGCGGTGGCGTCGTTCGAGACCCAAGGCACCCGGGTGCATTTGCTCGACACCCCTGGTTACCCTGATTTCCTGGGCCATTCGCTGCCCGCCCTGGCGGCGGTCGAGACCTCCGCGGTGGTGATAAACGCGCAGAACGGGCCCGAGATGATGACCGGCCGTTTCATGCAATGGGCCGCCAAGCGCGGGCTCGACAGATTGATCGTGATCAACAAGATCGACGCCGGCGCCGACCTAGCCGGGTTGCTTGAGACCATCCGGCAGGCTTTCGGCAAGGAATGCCTGCCGCTCAACCTGCCCGCGGCCGGCGCGAGCCGTGTCTCGGACTGCTTCTTTGCCCCCTCGGGCGAGTCGGATTTCTCCTCGGTGGAAGAAGCGCACAAGCAGCTGGTCGACCAGGTGGTCGAGGTCGACGAGGCGCTGATGGAGCTGTACCTGGAGCAGGGCAGCATCGAGCCCGAGCAGCTGCACGGTCCGCTCGAGCGCGCGCTGCGCGAAGGCCACCTGATTCCCGTCGTGTTCACCTCGGCCATCACCGGCGCCGGGGTAGCGGAGCTGCTCGACGTCATCTTGCGTCTGCTGCCCAATCCCGCCGAGGGCAATCCACCCGTCTATCTGCAGACTCCGGCCGAAGGCGGCGCCGCGAGCGAGATCCGCGCCGAGCCGGACCCTTCGAAGCATGCGCTCGCGCACGTATTCAAGGTCGAGATCGACCCCTACCTCGGGCGGCTGGCCGTATTCCGGGTGCACCAGGGTCGGATCACGCCCGCGACCCAGCTCTTCATCGGCGAGGGGAGAAAACCGATCAAGCCCGGGCACCTGTTCATGCTGCGCGGAAAGCAGCAGACCGAGCTGACCGAGGCGCTGCCGGGCGACATCTGCGCCATCGCCAAGGTGGACGAGATCCGGTTCGACCACATTCTGCACGATTCGCCCGAGGACGCGCACATCCACGCGCGCCCGCTCGAGCTGCCGGCGTCGATTTTCGGCCTCGCGGTGGCGTCCAAGAAGCGCGGCGACGAGCAGAAGGTGTCCGACGTCCTGCACCGGCTGGTGGCCGAGGATCCCTGCTTTCACGTCGAGCACAACGCGCAGGCGAACGAGATGGTGATCCGCGGCCTGGGCGAGATGCACCTCAAGGCCATGCTGGAAAAGATGGCGACCCAGTACAAGCTCGAGCTCGACACGCGTCCGCCCGCGGTGCCGTTCCGCGAAACCGTCGTGGCGAAGGCCGAAGGCCACAACCGGCACAAGAAGCAGACCGGCGGCGCGGGGCAATTCGGCGAGGTCTTCCTGCGCATCGAGCCTTTGCCGCGCGGCGCGGGGTTCGAATTCGTCGACCATGTCAAGGGCGGCGCGATTCCGTCGGTCTACATTCCCGCGGTGGAAAAGGGCGTGCGCGCGGTGATGGATTCGGGCTATCTCGCCGGCTTTCCGCTGCAGGACCTGCGCATCATCGTGTACGACGGCAAGAGCCACCCGGTCGACTCGAAGGAAGTCGCATTCATCGCCGCGGGCAGGAAGGCGTTTCTCGACGCGCTGTCGAAGGCCAGGCCGATCGTGCTCGAACCGATCGTGAACGTCGAAATCGCACTGCCCGAGGCCCACATGGGCGACATCGCCGGCGACCTCTCGGCCCGGCGCGGCCACATCAAGGGCTCGGAGGCGCCGCGCCCGGGAACCCTGCACGTCGCGGCCCAGGCGCCGCTATCCGAGCTGGAAACCTTCCCCTCGCGCCTCAAGGCGCTCACTGCGGGCCACGGCTCCTACACGCTCGAGTTCAGCCACTACGAGCCCGCGCCCACCCCGCTGCAGCAGAAGCTCGTGGCGCAGCACAAACCTGCCGCCGAGGAAGCTTGAGCGAAGCGTCCTCCCCTGTCTGGTACGAGCGCGCGGGTGCGGGCTCGCCGCCGCTGGTATTCGTGCATGGCTTTGCCTGCAGCCACGCTGACTGGCGGCCGCAGTTCGATCACTTCGCGGCCACGCAGACGGTGGTCGCCTGCGACCTGCGCGGCCACGGCGCCACGCCGGGGGATCCGGCCGACTGCTCGATCGAAACCTACGGCGCGGATGTTGCCGCCCTGCTCGCCGCGCTCGATCTGCGCGGCGCGCTGCTGATCGGTCACAGCATGGGCTGCCGCGTCGTGCTGCAGGCCGCACTCGACGCGCCCGAGCGCGTGGCGGGCGTGGTGCTGATCGACGGCAGCCGTATCGGCATGGGCGACCCGGAAACCGCCGGGCGCGTGATGCGCGAGCAGATCCGCGCCACCGGCTACGGCGCGTTCGCGCGCCGGCTGTTCGAGGAGATGTTCCTGCCCTCGAGCGGCGTGATGCTGAAGACCTCGATCGTCGAGCGCGCGCTGGAGCTTCCCGCGCCCATCGGCACCGCGCTGTTTCCGCGCATGGTCACCTGGGACGCGGCGAACATGGAGCGCGCCCTGTCCACGCTCGGCGCGCCGCTGCTGGTGCTGCAGAGCACCAACGTGAACGCGCAGCGGCTGCGGGTTGCGCTTTCCGCCGACGAGTCGACGCCGTGGCTCGATCTGGTCAAACGCCTTGCACCAAGCGCCCGGATCGAGATCGTCACCGGCGTCGGCCACTTCCCCCAGCTGGAGGCCCCGGAAGAGGTCAACAGGCTGATCCGCGATTTCTTCAGCAGCGTGACCTGAAGCGCCGGCGGCACACCTGCAGCACCTCGTTCGGATTTCGCCGCCACCAGTTCGCCGCCGAAAAAATCTCGACCTCCTGGAAGCCCCGGTAGCCCGCGCGCTCGATCCAGCCGCGGATCAGCGGCAGGTCGATCACCCCGTCGCCCATCATCCCCCGATCGAGCAGCAGGTCGGTCGTCGGCACCAGCCAGTCGCAAATGTGATGAGCAAGGATCCGCTTGCGACCGGCGCGCCGGATCTGCGCCTCGAGCTGCGGGTCCCACCACACGTGATAGACGTCCAGCGCGACGCCCACCGCACCGCTCTTGCGCGGATCCACCGCGTCGCACAGGTCGAGCGCCTGCGCCAGCGTGTTGACGCAGGCCCGATCGGCCGCGTACATCGGGTGCAAGGGCTCGATCGCGAGCGGCACGGATGCGGCCCTTGCGACAGGCAGAATCGCCGCGATCGCGTCCCTGACCTGGGCGCGCGCGCCGGCGAGGTCCTTCGAGCCCTTGGGCAGGCCGCCCACCACCAGCACCAGGCAATGCGCGCCGAGGGCGTACGCCTCCTCGATCGCGCGCAGGTTGTCGTCGATCGCGCGCCTGCTTCCCTGCGCCGTCGCAGCGGGGAACATGCCTCCCCGGCACAGGCCGGTGACCTGCAGGCCGTGGGCCCGGATCGCGCGCGCCGCCCTGGCGAGCCCCATGTCGTGCAGCAGGTCGCGCCACGGTGCGATACCGCGGATACCGTGGCGCGCGCAGCCCTCGATCGCCTTCGCCAGCCCCCACTTGCCGCGCGTGGTCGCGGTGTTGAGCGACAGACAGTGCGGATCAGGCGAGGCCATTGAGCGCGAGCAGCGACTGCATGCGGCGGCAGGCGCGCGCGGGATCGGCCAGCAGGCCCGCCCCGTCCGCGAGCCGGAACAGCTCGGCGAGGTGCAGCAGGTGGCGCGCGCTTTGCTGCCCGCCCACCATGACGAAGTGATCCTGATGCCCGTTGAGCCAGGCCATGAACACCAGGCCCGTCTTGTAGAAGCGCGTCGGGGTGCGAAAGATGTGGCGCGAAAGCGCAACCGTGGGCGCCAGAATGTCGTGATACTCCGCACGCTTTCCCGCCGCGAGCGCCGCCAGCGCCGCCGAGGCGGCCGGCGCGATCGCGTCGAAGATGCCGAGCAGGGCATCGGAATGCCGCCCCGCCTCGCCCTCGATCAGCTCGGCGAAATTGAAGTCGTCGCCGGTGTACATGCGAACGCCCTGCGGCAGGCCGCCGCGCATCGCGACTTCCTTGTCCTTGTCGAGCAGCGAGACCTTGATCCCGTCGACCTTGGACGCGTTGTCGCGAATGACCCCGAGACAGGTCTGCATCGCGGCCTCGTGGCTCGCGCTGCCCCAATAGCCGGTCAGGGCCGGATCGAACATCTCGCCCAGCCAGTGGATGATCACCGGCTGCTTCACCTGGCGCAGGATGCGGCCGTAGACGCGCGCGTACTCCTCCGGCGAGCGCGCACAGGATGCCAGCGCGCGGCTCGCCATCAGGATGATGCGGCCGTCCAGCTTCTCGATCGCCGCGCACTGCTCCTCGTAGGCGGCGATGACCTCGTCGATTCCCGCTCCCTGCGGCAGGTGGTCGGTTCCCGCGCCCGAGGCGACCTGCGCGCCCTGCACGTCGCGCGCGGCATCGAGCGTGCGGCGGATCAACTCGAGCGAGCTGGGCCAGTCCAGGCCCATGCCACGCTGCGCCGTGTCCATGGCCTCCGCCACGCCAAGGCCCCACGACCACAGGTGGCGCCGGTAGGCGATGGTCGCGTCCCAGTCGATCGCGGCCTCGAGCCAGGGCTCGCGGGTCGACAGCGGGTCGGCGACCACGTGTGCCGCGGCGAGCGCAACGCGCGTGAATGTCCGTGCCGGCGGCGCGAAACGGCGCGGCTCGCGCACCGGATAATCTTCCAGGCCGCCGCCGGCGGCCGGCAGCTTGATCGTCAGGATGACGTCTCGCTTCATGCCTTCAGCTCCGGAACGTCGAGCCATTTGCGGCTGCGCCAGCTCTTCAGGCCCAGCTCGGCGAGCTGCACGCCCTTCGCGCCCTCGAGCAGCCCCCAGCGAAAATCGCTCTCGCCCGCGACGTGCCTGAGAAACAGGTCCCATTGCACCTTGAAGGCGTTGTCCGCGGGCAGATTGTCGGGCACTTCCTGCCAGCCGGAGTAGAAGTCGATCGGCTGGGCGATGTCGGGATTCCAGACCGGTTTCGGCGTGTTGACGCGCGCCTGCGTGACACACCGCCTGAGGCCCGCCACCGCCGAGCCGTGCGTGCCGTCCACCTGCAGCGTGAGCAGGTCGTCGCGCCGCACGCGCACGCACCACGAGCTGTTGAAATGCGCGACCGCGCCGCCCTCGAGCTGGAACGTGGCGTAGGCCGCATCGTCGGCGCTCGCCCCGTACTTCCTCCCGTTTTCGTCCCAGCGCTGCGGAATATGGGTCGCGCCGAGGCATGACACGGCTCTGACTCGGCCGAAAAGGTTGTCGATCACGTAGCGCCAGTGGCACAGCATGTCCAGGATGATGCCGCCGCCCTCGCCCTTCTTGTAGTTCCAGGACGGCCGCTGCGCGGGCTGCCAGTCGCCCTCGAACACCCAGTAGCCGAACTCTCCCCGCACCGACAGGATCCTGCCGAAGAAGCCGCTGTCGCGCAGCATCCTGAGCTTCAGCAGGCCCGGCAGCCAGAGCTTGTCCTGCACCACGCCGTGCTTCACTCCCGCCTTTTTCGCCGCCCGGTACAGGCCCATCGCTTCCGCCAGATTCGTCGCGACCGGCTTTTCGCAGTACACGTGCTTGCCGGCCGCGATCGCGCGCTTGAGCAGCGTCGGGCGCAACTTGGTCGACGCGGAGTCGAAAAACACCGTGTCGTGCCTGTCCGCCAGCGCCCGGTCTAGATCGGTGGTCCAGCGCTCCAGCCCGTGCGCGCGCGCGAGCTGCTCGAGCTTGGCGGCGTCGCGCCCGACCAGGATCGGATCAGGCACCAGCCGCGTGCCGTCCGCGAGCGGCACTCCGCCCTGATTCCGGATCTCTAGGATCGAGCGCACCAGGTGCTGGTTGGTACCCATGCGGCCGGTGACACCGTTCATGATGATTCCGATGCGCTTCTGCTTCATGCGGCTTCCTTTCGAGTTTCCATCTTGTCGAGTGCGCTCCAGTCGGGCGTCGCGCCGCTGGCGTATCCCGGGCAGTCCAGGCTGCCGATCGCCATCGTCCCGTCCCGGATCGCCGGGCGCACGGCGCCGTGGCTCCTTTCGTACAAGTCCGGGTGGGCAGCCAGGAAGGCGCCTTGCTCGCGCTCGGGCACGGCCGCCATGCCGTTGACGTAATGATGACCGTTGCGCTCGACGTGCCGGATGCCGAGCAGCGACACGAGCGCCAGATCCTGCTGCAACGCGAGGCCCGGCTGCACGGTCAGGTCCTCGCCGCTCATGAAATGCCGCTCGTCGCCCCGCTCCCGGTTCCACCGCGCGCAGCGCGCGGCGTTGATGAGCGACTTGTAGAGGCCCTTGCAGGTCTTCGAAGACACACCCGAGTAGCCGAGCGCGCGCGCCTGCGGGAAGGCTTCGAGCGAATCGTCCGACTCGTCGATGATGACCGGAATCTCGCGCGCGAGCAGCGAGATATCGCGCTCGAGCGCGTTATGGCGCCGGATCGGCTGCTCGATGAACAGGATGCTGCGGGCGAGCCGCGCCAGGCGCGGCGCCTCGACGACGCGCCGCCACAGCTCGAGCGCGCCGTCCACGTCTGCATATTGCTCGTTGCCGTCGAGCGTCGCATGGTAAGGCGCCCGGCTGCAGTCGAGCACGGCGGCGATCGCGGCGAGCCGCTCCACCGCGGCGCGAGGATCGCCGTCCACCTTGAGCTTGAAATAGCGGTGGCCGTAGCGCGCCACCACCTCCTCCAGCGTCTCCGGCAAGCCGTCGTTCACCCGCTCTCGCAGCTCGCCGGCCGTGATCGGGTCGGCCAGGCCCACCGTATGCCGCGCGGCAATTTCCGACTGCGGCGCGAGCCCCGACAGAAAACCGGTCATGTCCAGGCCCGGCGCTTCGACCCCGGGCAGGTTCGAGCTCATCGCGCGGTAGAACGACACGCCCAGCGCCCGGCACAGGGCGTCGAGCAGCGCGCGGTCGATGAGCGCCGGGCCGTAGCACGCCGTGAGGCTGTTCAGGCCGTGCCGCGCGCCGCGGGCGATCTGCGGCGCGTAGTTCTCGCGCCAGTGCCCGCAGGCCGTGTTGACGCCGCCCGCCAGATAGGCCTCGCGCGCGATCGCCAGCGAGCCGCGCAGCTGCTCGATATTGTCCTCGTCGGACAGAGCGGGGCTCTTGTCGAACCACTTGGGCGCCATCATTTCCGCCGCCGCGCCCTCGTCCCGCCTGCCGTCGCCGAGCCGGATGGACGCGCGCACGTAGGCCTGCGGCGCCGCCGTCAGCGTCACCACCCCGAAGCGGAACGGCATGCGCAGCCGGACCCGCCGCTCGAACAGATCGATTGTATCCACCGTGAAGCGCGGCGCGCTCATTGCTGCCCGAGCGCCTCGAGAATGCCGCGGATGTAGCCGACTGCGCGCGCCGCCGCGCCCGGCCCGTCAGGCACATAGTCGAAAGGCTCGACCGCGACGTCGCCGGGATAGCCGTTGCGCAGCAGCGCGGCGAACAACGGCGCGAAACGCTGCTCGCCCTGCCCCGGGCCGCGCCGGTTGCGGTCGTTCACCTGTACGTGCGCGATCATGCCCGGCGGGAGCCAGCGCTCGACCAGCGCTTCGAGCGGCTCCGATTCGCTGCGCCCCGCGGCGCTGCAATCGAGCATCGAACGCAATGCGGGATTGCCGATCTGCTTCACGATCGCGGCGGCCTGCGCGAGCGTATTGATGAGCGGCGTCGCGTCCGCCGCCAGCGGCTCGATGCAGTACAGCACTCCCGCCTTGGCGGCGCGCTCGGCCGCCTGCGCGAAGCACTCGCTGGCGCGCGCCAGTGCGGCCTCGCGGCTGTCGCCCGCCTCGATGCGGCGCTGTTGCGGCGAGCCGTGCACCAGGTAGCTGCCGCCCAGCTCGGCGCACAGGTCGACCAGCGCCAGCATGGCGTCAACAGTGCGCTTGCGGACTGCCGCGTCGCGTGCGGTGATCGAGAGGCCCGCGGGCTTCACCAGCAGCCAGTGCAGTCCGGTCACCGCCACACCCGCATCTTCGGCAGCCGTCCGCGCGGCGGCGATCTGCGCCGAACCCATGCGCTGCGGCTCCTCCGAGAGGGTGTACGGCGCCACTTCGAGGCCGTCGTAACCCAGCTTGGCGGCGTACTCGCACTGCGCCGGGAACGGCATCGGGGCGATCACTTCGTTGCAAAGCGCGATTCGCATCGGCTCAATACCTCAGTGCGTTGAGGATCATTTCCGTCATGTGGCGCGAGCGCTGCCGCAGCGCTCTCGGCGACATCAGGTCGCGGCCGAAGATACGCGACAGCGTAAACCGGTTGGAAAGATAGAAGTAGCCCTCGCCGGCGATCGAGATGTAGAGCTGCACGGAGTCGACATTGCGCCGGAAAACGCCTTCGCGTTCGCCACGGCGCAGAATGCCGCGCAGCGTCTCGATAAGCGGCGAATTCATCTCGCGTACTCGCTTGGATCTCCTCACGTGCCGCCCCTTGTGCAGGTTTTCGCTGTTCAGGAAGGTGAGGAACTCCGGGTGCTCGAGGTAGTAGGTCCAGGTGAATTCGACCAGCTTGCGCAGCGCCTCGCGCGGGTCGAGGTGCTCGAGGTCGAGCGCGCGCTCGGCGTCGCGGATATGCGCGTAGCGTTCCTCCAGCGCGGCGAGAAACAGGTTTTCCTTGTCGTGGAAATAGTAGTACAGCATGCGCTTGTTGGCGCCCGCTCGCGCCGCGATGCGGTCCACGCGGGCGCCGCCCAGACCGTGACGGGCGAATTCCGCGGTCGCCGCAGCCAGGATGCGGCCCCGGGTGCGCTCCGGATCCCGCCCACCGTTGACGCGCTCCGCGGTCATTCCATCCCCAGCAGGCGGTAGACCCGTCGCGTGTATTCCCCGAAGCGCGCGTGGGTCTTCATGTCCAGGGTCCGCGGACGCGGTAGATCGATCTCGAAGTTGTCGGCCATTTTGGCCGGCCCCGCGGTAAGCACCACCACTCTGGTGCCGAGGAACACCGCCTCCGAGATGCCGTGCGTCACGAACAGGATCGTCTTGCCGGACTCCTTCCAGATCCGCAGCAGCTCCAGGTTCATCTTCTCACGCGTGAGGGCGTCAAGCGCGCCGAAGGGCTCGTCCATCAGCACCAGCTTCGGGTCGTGAACCAGCGCCCGCGCGATCGCCGCGCGCTGCTGCATGCCGCCGGAAAGCTCATAGGGGTACTTCTGCTCGTTGCCTTCCAGCCCCACCAGCCGCAACAGAGCGCTCGCCCGCTCGCGCGCCTGCGCCATCGGCAGGCCCAGTATCTCCGCCGGCAGCAGGACATTGTCCAGAATCCGCCTCCACTTCAGCAGCAGCGGCGCCTGGAACACCATGCCGACGTCGCGCGTCGGGTCGAACGGATGCTCGGCGCTGCCGATCCTCACCTCGCCGCCATCGGACGGAAGCAGTCCGGCGAGAATCTTCAGCAGCGTCGACTTGCCGCAGCCCGACGGCCCCACCAGGGACACGAGCTCGCCCGGCAGCACGTCGAAGCTCGCGTCGGAGATCGCGAGCTGCGCCTGGTCGTCCCGGCCGTACGCTTTGCGCACGCCGGCTAGGTGAATGAACGGCTCGACCATCAGGCGACCCGCGCGTCCTTCACGACCAGCAGCCGCTCGAGCAGGAGCACCAGGCCGTACAGAAGCATGCCGAGAAGGGTGATCATGAGCACGGCCATGAACATGGCAGGCGTATCCAGCGTCACCTGCACCTGCAGCATCAGGTAGCCGAGTCCCTTGTCGGAACCCAGAAACTCGCCCACGATCGCGCCGGCCACCGCGAGGATCGCACCCACCTTCATCCCCGAGAAGATGTAGGGCAGCGCGCCGGGCAGCTGGATCTTGCTGAACAGCTGCCAGCGCGAGCCCCTGAGCGAACGCACGAGGTCGAGCAGCTCGGGCTCGATTTCGCGCAGGCCGCGCGCGGTGGTGAGCAGAATGGGAAAAACGCAGATGGAGAACGCCATCATGGAGTTGGGCAGGATCCCGTACTTGAACCAGACGATGATCAAAGGCCCGAGCGCCACCTTCGGGATCATGTTGAGCGACACCAGCAGCGGCATGAAGAAGGCTTCGAGCGACTTCGACCAGGTGAAGATCAGCGCCAACCCGACCCCGACCAGCAGCGCGAGGAAATAGCCGGCGTAGATCTCGGTCGCGGTGACTGCCGTGTTGGTCCACCAGCTGTAGTTGCCCGCGAACGCCGCCGCGAAAGTGTCTCCCGGCGACGGCATGACGAACTTGGGCACGTTGCCGATCTTGACGAACAGGTACCAGGCGGCGACCAGCGCCACGTGCGCGAGCACCGCAAGCACATAGCGTTGCGCCGTGTCATTCGATCGATCCATGCGCCGCCTCCGGGGGAAATGTAGCGAAGTAACCGCCTGGTTAACTTAGCCCAGTCCTTACTCGACGTCAACGCGCGCTCGTTGACATTGCGCCCGCGCTGCCGATACCATCGGCGACGCAGTTCAACCGGAGGAGAACGCCATGCTATCCCGCACCGTCCTGGCCGCCGCGTTTGCGGCACTCGGCTTCGCCGCCTCGCCCGCGATGGCGGCTGAAGAGCTCGATTTCATCCTGAACTGGGTGCCGGGCGGGGATCATGCGCCGTACTACTACGCCAAAAAAATGGGCTGGTACGAAGACGCGGGCGTGGACCTCAATCTCGAACCGGGCAAAGGCTCGATGCTTGCGGCGCGGCGCGTCGGGGCAGGCGCAAACCCGATCGGACTGGCGGACATGGGCACGGCGCTGCTGGCCAAGGGCAAGGGCGCCGATTTGGTCGCGGTCTACAACGTGTACGCCAACTCGCCGCAGGGCTTCTACTGGCTCAAGAGCTCCGGCATCACGGGCATCAAGGATTTTCCCGGCAAGAAGATCGGCAATCCGGCGGCGGACGCCGCGCGCCCGATGTGGCCGGCGATCGCCAAGGCGAACGACGTCGATCCGGATTCGGTCACCTGGGTAAACGTCGACCCTAACGCCAAGCTCGCCGCGCTCAAGGCACACTCGATCGACATTACGACCTCGTTCTACAACCTGCACCACATCTTCAAGCGCGTGCTGGGGGACGACATGGGCTTTCTCGCTTGGCGCGAGGTGGGCGTGAACCCATACGGCAACTCGGTGGTCGTGAACGGAGCGTTCCTCAAGAAGCACAAGGCGCTGATCGGGAAATTCGTGAAGGTCACCCAGCGCGCCTTCCATGCCTGCGTCGAGAATCCGAAGCCCTGCATCGACGCCCTGGTCGAGGCCAACGGCGCGCTGAAGTTCGACAACGAGATGGAAAACTGGGGCGAGGTCGAGGTGCTGATGAGCGACAAGTACTCGCGCACGGTAGCGCTCGGCTACCACGACCCCGCACGCATGAAATCCGACTACGAGCTGGTCAAGCAATACATCGGCATCGACGAGCCGTACGACGTGAAGACCGTCTACACCAACCAGTTCCTCGACAAGTCGATCAAGATGCCGAAATGAGTCGCGGCGCGCGATCCGATGGCTGAGCCGCGCATCAAGACGACCGTCGTCGGCTCCTACCCGATTCCGGACTGGCTGGTCGCCCTGCCCTCCGAGCAGGCGCTGCTCGACGCCACGCGCGTCGTGCTCGACACGCAGCAGCAGACGGGCCTGGACCTGGTGTGCGATGGCGAACTGTATCGCTTCGACGTCAACCACCCCGAGACCAACGGCATGATCGAGTACTTCGTTCAGCCGATGGACGGCGTGCGAACGCGGCTCACGTTCGACGAGCTGCTGGGTTACCGCGAGAAGCATGGTATGCGATTCCGGACCCGTCCGCCGGGAGTCGTCGACGGCCCGGTAGGTCCCGGCACGCTCGACCTGCCCCTCGCTTGCAGCCGCGCCCACAACCTCGCTTCGCGGCCCCTGAAGTTCACCGTCACCGGGCCGCACATGCTCGCCAAGACGCTGCTGGACACGCACTACGGCGACCTCGCCGCGCTCGCGTGCGCGATCGGCGACGCGCTGGCGGCCCAGGTGGGCCACCTCGACGCGGACGTGGTGCAGCTGGACGAGGCCAACCTGCCCGGACACCCCGAGGAATGGGAGTGGGCGGCATCGGCGATCAACCGCGTGCTCGATGCGGTGCCGAAGGGCGCGAAAGGCGCAGTGCACCTGTGCTTCGGCAACTACGGCGGCCAATCAGTGCAGCGCGGCGCCTGGGGCAAGCTGCTGGATTACCTCAATTCGCTGCACGCGGATCACATCGTCATGGAGTGCGCGCACCGGCCGCCCGAGGAGCTCGCGGTGTTCAGGGACTTGCGGCCCGAGATCGGCATGGGCGTCGGCGTAATCGACATCAAGCGCACCGAAGTGGAGAGCGCCGAGGAGGTTGCGCGCGCGATCGAGCGCGCCGAGAAGATGCTGGGGTCGGGACGCGTGCGCTACGTCCACCCCGACTGCGGATTCTGGATGCTCAAGAGGAGCATCGCCGACGGCAAGATTCGCGCCCTGGTCGCCGGGCGGGATCTGTACGAAGGCCGGCGCGTACAGTCCGCAGCTTAGCCCCGCGCGTCGCCGCTCAAAGCGCGCGCCCGCACTCTTCGCAAGGTCCAGACTTTGACCGCGTCGTTTGCCACGACCCAGGCGAGCGCGTAGCCCCAGATCCAGAGCGCGTCCTGCCAGCCCACCGCGGTGACCAATACGCCATACACGACGATCAGGGTGGCGAGCGCCGCCGACCAGAAACTCGCGTGCAGCAGCAACGCCGAGGGGAAGGGCCGCTTCCAGAACCAGTCATCGGTTCGCGTGAGGAAGATCGTGGCGTGGCCGGCCACCACCAGCTTGAGGAAGATGAGCGACTGGACCACGCCGCTCGGCAGCTTCATTTCGACCAGGATGTAGAACAGGCCGAACGAAGCGACCACGCCGATGGCGCCCAGCATGGTGGATACCGTCAAGAGCTCGCTCATGTTCCAGCGCACCGGCCGCTTCTGCACCTTCGTCCGGTCGTAGGCGATGGTGAGGATCGGAATGTCGTTCAGCAGCGCGAGCAGGATGATCATCAGCGCAGTCACCGGGTAGAAGTTGAACAGCACGATGCTCGCCGTCATGAACAGAATCACCCGCACGGTCTCCGCGATGCGGTAGATCGCGTAGCTTTTCATGCGCTCGAACGTGATGCGCGCCTGCTTGACCGCCTCGTTGATGACGTCCAGCCCCGGCGCCGTGAGCACGATGTCGGCCGCGGCGCGCGCCGCGTCGGTGGCGTTGGAAACCGCGATCCCGCAGTCGGCCTTCTTGAGCGCGGGCGCATCGTTCACGCCGTCGCCCGTCATGGCGACGATGTGGCCGCCCTTTTGCAGCGTGTCGACGATGCGGTATTTGTCCTCGGGCACGACCTCCGCGAAGATGTTTACCGATTCGATCATCTCGACGATCGCCGATTCGTGCGTGTGCAGGAACTCGCGCTCGAGCAACGAAGTGTCGTACATGGCACGCACGCCCTGCATCACCTCGTCGGCGAAGCGCCGCGCGTCCTTGGGCGAGACCTCGGGCTTGAGGTGCTGGTAGATCGCGGCCGAGAGCACCGCGGCGAGCTCGAGCAGCTCGTTGCTCGAGCTGCCCGAGAGCTGCCCCGAGGTCATGGTGCGCTGCTTGAGCCCCAGGATGCGGCCGATCTCGCGCGCGATGGCGGAGTTGTCGCCGGTCACCATCTTGACGTCCACGCCGTGATCGCGCATTTCCTGGAGTACCTGCTCGGAATCGTCGCGCGGCGGGTCGTAAAGCGGAATCAGGCCTAGGAGGTCGAGCGCGCCCTCTCCCGTCTTGCGTCCGACCGCGAGCGTGCGATAGCCCTTGGAGGCGAGCGCGTCGACTTTCTTGCGAATTTCATCCGCCTTTTCATCCTCGACCTCCGCCATGCCGAGCAGCACCTGCGCCGCGCCCTTTACCGCGGTGAAGCGGTCGCCCGCCTTTTCGATCTGGGCCTCGGTGCGCTTGCGCACCGGATCGAACGGAGTGAATGCCGCCTGGCGGTAGCTCTTCCAGTCGAGGTCGGGAAACTGCTTCTCCGCATAATCGAAGATCGGCAGCTCGATCGGATCGCGGTTCTCGAGCCGCGAGGCGAGCACCGCGACGAGGAACAGCTCGCGCTCCTCGTGCCTTCCGAGCGCGACCGGCTCGGCGACGTGCATCTCGTTCTTGGTCAGGGTGCCCGTCTTGTCCGAGCAGAAGACGTCGACTCCGGCCAGCTCCTCGATCGCGGTCAGGCGGCTGACGATCGCCTGCCGGCGTGCGAGGTTCACGGCCCCCACCGCGAGCGTCACCGACAGCACCGCGGGCAGCGCGACCGGTATCGCCGCCACCGTGAGCACCAGGGCGAAGCGCGCGATTTCCAGGAACGGCTCGTGCCGGAACAGCGCCACCATGACGATCAGCACCACCAATGCGACCGTGATCAGGATGAGGTAGTCGCCGATCCGGATCACCATCTTCTGGAAGTGGCTCTGCTCCTCTATCGACGCCTTGGCCACCAGGGCGACCACCGTGTGGAAATTGGTGGCGGTTCCGGTATTGACCACGACGGCCAGCATCTCGCCCTGCTTGACGATGGTGTTGGCGTAGGCCGCCTCGCCGGCCTTCTTGTTCACCGGCAGCGACTCTCCGGTGAGCGCGGACTGGTCGACGCTCAGGTAGTCGCCCTCGAGCAGCTGCACGTCCGCCGGCACGACGTTGCCGAGGCGCAGCCTGACGATGTCGCCGGGCACCAGCTCGCGCGCCGGAACGGTCTTGTAGGCGCCCTCGCGCAGCACCGTGACCTCGTTCGCGAGCCTCTGCTTGAGGGCCTTCAGCGCGTTCAGCGCGCGGTGCTCCTGGAAGAAGTCGAGCCCCGCGTTGACCAGCAGCATCACGCTGATAATCGCGAAGTCGTCCCACTTCTGCACCACCGCCGAGAGGATCGCCGCGGCCTCGATCATCCAGGGGATCGGTCCCCAGAAACGGCGGAAGACGCGATGCCAGAGCGGCTCTTCCTTCTCCTGGATCTCGTTGTGGCCGTAGCGCGCGAGTCGCTCGCGTACTTGCTCGGCGCCCAGCCCCTTGTCCGCCGCGACCTCGAGCCGCTTGAGCGTTTCGGCTACCGGTTGGCGGGCGTAGTCGTCGGTCTTCAGGCCTGCGGCCGGCGCGCGCGGCGCGGCGGTCGAAGACGCGGACTTGGCAGTAGGTGTCACGGCGGGTCCTTCCTCTTTGTCAGCCGGAGTACATTTTCGCTCGCGGCCGTTAGTCGGCTGACCCGCGCGGCGCGCGCCCCAGCCGCCTTTCGAGCTCGAGCACGCTCATGGTCGTCTTCAGCACCGCGTCGGGGTTCAGGCTCATCGAGTCGATGCCGATCTCGACCAGGAACTGCGCCATCTCGGGATAGTCGGAGGGCGCCTGGCCGCACAGGCCGGAGTGGCGCCGGTTGCGGCGGCAGCCTTCGACCGCGAGCCGGATCATCTCCATCACGCCCGCGTCGCGCTCGTCGTAGTCGAAGGCGACGATTTCCGAGTCGCGGTCGACCCCAAGCGTGAGCTGGGTTAGGTCGTTCGAGCCGATCGAAAAGCCGTCGAACAGCCTGGCGAAGGCGTCGATCTGGATGACGTTGTTGGGAATCTCGCACATGACGTAGATCTCCAGGCCGTCCCTGCCGCGCGCGAGCCCCTGCTCGGCCATCGCCTTGAGCACGCTCTCGGCTTCCCCCACGCGGCGGCAGAACGGAATCATCAGCTTCAGATTGGTCAGTCCCATCACCTCGCGCACCCGGCGCATCGCCGCGCACTCGAGGGCGAAGCCCTCCGCGTAGGCCGGGTGCGTGTAGCGCGAAGCGCCGCGAAAGCCGATCATCGGATTGCCCTCGACCGGCTCGAAGGCGCGCCCGCCGACGAGAGCGGCGTACTCGTTGCTCTTGAAATCGGACATGCGCACGATCACCGGCTTCGGATAGAACGCGGCGGCGATGGTGCCGACGCCCTCGGCCAGGCGCTCGATGAAGAAGTCGGCGGGCTTGGCGTAGCCGCGGCACAGGCGCGCGATCGTGGCGCGCTCGGCGGCGTCGGCGACCTTCTCCGGATGCACCAGCGCCATCGGGTGCACCTTGATCGATTCGCTGACGATGAACTCCATGCGCGCCAGGCCGATGCCGTCGTTGGGCAAGAAGCTGGTCTTGAACGCGAGCTCGGGATTGCCGAGGTTGATCATGATGTGCGTGGCCGGGCGCTCCAGCCCTTCGAGGTCGGTGCGCTGCACCTCGAACGGCACTTTGCCGCGGTAAATCCGGCCGACGTCGCCCTCGGCGCAGGACACCGTCACCGTCTCGCCGCTCTTGAGCGCCGTCGTCGCGTTGTCCGCGCCCACGATAGCGGGGATGCCGAGCTCGCGCGCCACGATCGCCGCGTGACAGGTGCGCCCGCCGCGGTTGGTGACCACCGCGCCCGCGGTCTTCATCACCGGCTCCCAATCCGGGGTGGTGGTGTCGGTCACCAGCACCTCGCCCGGTCGGAACTCCGCCAGCTGCGCGACGTTGGGGATGACGCGCACCACGCCACTGACGATCCTCTCCCCCACTGACCGCCCCGAGCTCAGCACTTCACCCGTGCCCTTGAGGGCGTAGATTTCCAGCGTGCTGCCCCGTTTCTGTGAGGCGACCGTTTCGGGTCGCGCCTGCACCATGTAGAGCTGCCCGTCGTGCCCGTCCTTGGCCCACTCCATGTCCATCGGTCGGGGTTTGCCGGCCTTGGCGCTGTAATGCTTCTCGACCTTGATGGCGTAGTCGGCGAGGGTCAGCGCCTCCGCGTCGCTGACGCAGAAGCGCTCGCGCTCGGCCTCCGCGGTCGGTACGTTGCGCGTGGTGTTGCGGGAGCCGCCTTGCGCATAGACCATCTTGATCTTCTTGCTACCCAGGCTGCGGCGCAGCACCGCGCGCCGGCCGGCCTCGAAGGTCGGCTTGAAGACGTAGAATTCGTCGGGATCGACCGCACCCTGCACCACGTTCTCCCCCAGCCCGTAGGCGCCGGTGATGAACACCACGTCGCGAAATCCCGATTCGGTGTCGAGGCTGAAGATGACGCCGCTTGCCGAAAGATCCGATCGCACCATCTTCATCACGCCGATCGAAAGCGCCACCTTGAAGTGGTCGAAGCCCTGGTCGATGCGGTAGTGGATGGCGCGGTCGGTGAACAGGCTCGCGAAACAGCGCCTGCAGGCGTCGAGCAGCGGTTCGTCGCCCTGCACGTTGAGAAAGGTCTCGTGTGCGCCGGCAAAGCTCACGTCCGGCAGGTCCTCGGCGGTGGCCGAAGAGCGCACCGCCACACTGAGACTGGGACCGTATTCCTCCTGCAACGTTCGGTAGCCGCGCAGGATTTCGCCCCGCAGATCGTCCGGCAGGGGCGCGCCGTACACGAGGTCGCGCGCCTGCTTGCCGCGCCGCGCGAGGTCCTCCATGTCGTCGGGCCGCAACCCTTCAAGCGCCTGTCTCAGGCGCGCGCCGATTCCCGCCTGCTCCAGCACGTAGCGGTAGGCCTGGGCGGTGATCGCGAACCCGTTCGGCACCCGCACGCCCTGCGGCGTCAGCTCGCGGTACATCTCGCCCAGGGAGGCGTTCTTGCCGCCGACCGAGGGCACGTCGTCGATACCGATTTCGTTGAAGAAGCGGATGTAGCGATACCGGGTGGGCACGGTTGACCTCCTGCGCAGCGGGATGCCGCGCGCGCACGGCGTGGATGCACGTCCATTCAATACCCGTGCGCATGCAGCGCCTTGACCTGAGTCAAAATCACGCCGCCCCTAAGGCAGCACCATCGTAGCCACGACAGGCCGCCTGTCGCGTCGCTTACGCCGCCGGCTAAGCGATCGCGCTTCGATCCTGAGCCGCGATCCAGGCGCCGATTTCGGGCCAGGCCTCAGCCAGTGTGCGTGCGCCCATGAACAGGCCGATGTGCCCGCCTGGCACGAGTTTCTTCACCACGTCGCGACCGGGAGTGCCGACAAGCGCGGCGGCATTGAACACCTGCTCTTTGGTGGTGATGTCGTCCTGCTCACCCGCGAGCAGGTAGAGCGGAACGCCGATGGCCTTCAGGTCGAGCCTGCGCCCGAGCGCGACGAACTCGCCTTTCGCCAGCCGGTTCTCCTTGAACAGCAGCTGGATCGCCTGCAGGTAATAACGCCCCGGCAGGTCGATCGGGTTCTCGTACCAGCGCTCGAACTGCTCGGTGCGCTTGATGTAGCACTTGTCCTCGATGTGCCGATAGAGATCGAGGTACTTGTCGACGTACTGCTGCTCGGGATGCATGCTCTTCCAGCCGGCGAGCATGTACTTGCCCATCATCCGTCCGCCGCCGCCCTGCACCAGCTCCTGGTAGAAGCTCATCGGCAGGCTGTGCGCGATCTTCTTGATCGGCCCGTCGCCGGCGTCGGTGTCGATCGGCGCCCCGGCCAGCACCAGGCTCTTCACCTTGTGCGGGAAGCGCGCCGCGTACATCGCGCTCATCCACCCGCCCTGGCACAGGCCGACCAGATGCACGGCGCCGCCCAGCTCGTCGACCGCAACGTTGATCTCGGCCAGATACTTGTCGATGTCGAAGTCGCGCATCTCCGCGGTGGCGGGCTTCCAGTCGGTCGCCAGCACGCGCCCGAGGCCGGCCGCGAGCAGGGTCTCGACCAGGCTCTGGCCCTTGGCGTAATCGGCGATCGACGAGCTGTGGCCGGCGTAGGGCGCATCGACCAGCACCGGCACGCCGCCGGAGGCGCCGAATTCGCGCAGGCGCATGCTGTCCAGGTCGAGCACGACGCGGTTGGGCGTGGCCCACTTCGACTCGGGCGGGGCCGCGAGCTCGCCTGCCTCGGCGAGAAACTCGAGGTTCTGCCGGTAGAGCTTCATACCTTCTTCTTCCAGCTCGATCGCGGCGGCGAAGGGCCAGAACCAGGGAACGCTGTGCTCCCGGGCGGGCGCCTTGGGTGGAAGCTTCTTGGCGGCCATTTGATCGGCTATATCTTGGTCGTTTCGAGCCGCTCGTGGGCCTCGCCCCAGGATTTCTTCCAGTCGTTGCCGAGAAAGTCGATCTCGCGCCCGTCCTTCTCGTAGAAGCGGTTCGGAATCTGGAACATGGCGATCATCAGGCCGCCGTCGGCACCGGCCCAGGCCTGGTGGCGACTGCCGGCGGGACGCCAGACGAACTGCCCGGCGCGGCACACGCCTTCTCCGCACTCGAGACTGCCCTCAAGCACCCAGGTCTGCTCGATGAGGACGTGCTCGTGATCGGGCAGCTTCGCGCCGGGCGCCATCTTCAGCAGCACCGTGAGCAGGCCGCTCGAGCGCTCGAGCAACAGGGTCTTCGCCTCGACGCCTTCGTAGATCGTCTTCTGCCACGGCAGCGTCGCGACGTCGACGAAGCGCGAGGCCATCGGCGGCAGCTTGGCGTGCTCTGCCACGTTCGGAGTGATTGCAGCCATCGTTTCCCTCCTTAGCCTTTGAGATGTTCGCCTACCCGCACGATCTTCATTGTGTTCGTTCCACCCGGTTTGCCGATCGGCTCGCCGATGGTCAGCACGATCAGGTCGCCCTGCTTCACCACGCCCTGGTCGACCAGCACGGTCTCCGCCTCGGCCAGCAGCTCCTCGCGGTCGTGGCCGGCGTACTCCACGATCAGCGGGTAGACGTCGCGGAACAAGGCGCAGCGGTAACGCGTGTGGGTCTGCGAGGTCAGCGCGTAGATCGGCACGCCGCAGTTCAGGCGCGACATCCACAGCGCGGTGGAGCCCGATTCGGTGAGCGAGGCGATCGCCTTGACCTTGAGGTGGAAGGCGGTGAACAGCGCCGCCATCGCGATCGACTGGTCGACGCGCGAAAAGACGCGGTCGAAGAAATCCTGGTCGAGGTTGACCGGCTGCGTCGCCTCGGCCTCGAGGCAGATGCGGTGCATCGCCTCGATCGTCTGCACAGGGTACTTGCCGCTCGCCGACTCGGCCGAGAGCATCACG
>Ga0315540_10000260_pt1 | contig 29182 bp, 25 predicted proteins | sample SalMarSW160110MG_FD_203677 | JGI IMG/M metagenome (GOLD analysis project Ga0315540, IMG submission 203677) | Salt marsh sediment microbial communities from the Plum Island Ecosystem LTER, Massachusetts, United States - Salt Marsh Sediment SW1601-10 ...
GCGTCGTAAGTGCGCTTCAGCGCTTCTGCCATGTGGCGCGATACCGGGCCGGTGACCAGCAGCAGGTCGGCGTGGCGCGGGCTGGCAACGAAGCGCATGCCCAAACCTTCGATGTTGTAATAGGCGTTGTTGAGGCTGTGGATTTCAAGTTCGCACCCATTGCAGGAACCGGCATCGACGTGGCGGATGGCCAGCGCGCGTCCGACATGATGCAGGATCTGTTCGTTTATTTTATGCACTTCGCGGCGCAGCGCATCGTCCGGCTGCGGCGAGGCTTCGGTCTTGATGCCGGTACGAAAAATTTGTTTAATGATCTGTTCCATCGCTATAAATCCACGCCGCTGTAACTCAGGTTGAACGATTTGTTGATCAGCGGAAAATCCGGCACGATGTTGTCCATGATCGCGTGCTCCAGCACCGGCCAGTTCTGCCACGAGGGGTCGTGCGGATGCAGGCGCTGGATGCGGTTATCCTTGCCGGCGTGCAGCGCGACCATGATCTCGCCGCGCCAGCCTTCCACCCAGCCGATGCCCAGTTCACCATCTTTTGCCGTGCCGCATTTTGCCAGCGTGTCGCCTGACGGCAGCCGTTCCAGCATCAGCCGGATCAGGCGCATGGATTCCACGACTTCTTCGAAGCGCACGATGACGCGCGCCGCGACATCGCCGTTGCGATGTGTGGCCATGTGCGCGTCGAGTTGGTCGTAGGGCGCGCAAGGGAATTGCGCGCGCACGTCCCAGGCCTGGCCGCTGGCGCGTCCAGCCATGCCGGTGAGTCCGAGTTGCGCGGCCAGCTCGGGTGCCACCCGCCCGGTAGTCAGGAAACGGTCCTGCATGCCGGCGTGGTCGTCGTAGATGTCTTTCAGGATGGCGGTTTCATGTTCGATGTGGCGCAGCGTCCCGGCGAGGTGCAGCATGCCGGCGTGGTCGAGATCGCATGCCACGCCGCCCGGCACGATACGATCCATCAGGTAGCGATGGCTGAACAGTTCATGGTTCATGCGCAGCAAATCTTCTTTCAGTATCCCGAACTGCGAGTGTCCGAAAGCTAGGCCGGCGTCGTTGCCGAGATAGCCGAGGTCGCTGAGATGGTTGTGGATACGCTCCAGTTCCAGCAGCAGCGCACGCAGCCACAATGCGCGCTCGGGCGGTGTGCAGCCAGTGATGCTTTCCGCCGCCTGCGCATAGGCCCAGGCATAGGCCACGGTCGAGTCGCCCGAGATGCGTCCGGCGAGCTTTGCGCCCTGTTCCAGGGTCATGCCCTCGAAGCGTTTTTCGATGCCCTTGTGCGTGTAGCCCAGCCGTTCTTCCAGACGCAGCACGCGCTCGCCGACGATGGAGAAACGGAAATGGCCCGGCTCGATGACGCCCGCGTGCACCGGCCCCACCGGAATTTCATGTACGCCATTGCCACTGACCGGAACGAACGGATAGTCGTCGGCCTCGGCCTCGCACACCGTGTTGCCGTCGAATGCCTTGCGCAACGGATGTACGCTGCCCGGCCAGGCGCCGTGGCGCAACCATTTGCGATGATCCTCGGCGCCGATGGCGTGCAGGCCGAGCAGGTCGCGCATGGCGCGCTGCATGCGGCTGGCCGCCGGGAACAGGTCGCTGAGGTCGGGGATGGACGGCCGTTCGTGATCCACCGGCATGGTGAGCAGCAGCATGCCGGGCGCGGTGACCAGTGCCACGTGCAGGGCATAACCAGGATTCAGGATTCTGGATTCAGGATTCAGGGATGGGGGAGGCGCTTCGAATAACGAGGTTTGCGGGTTGGTAGCCGACCCTGGTTCCTGCTTTGTGCCCGTTTCTTCTGAATCCTGGTTCCTGAATCCTGAATCCTGTCCCCTGTCTTCTCCCCACAGCGCGAGCAGTTTGGCGCCGCCGCGCTGTGCCTGTTCGCACAGCCCGCGCAGGTCTTCGGCATTGACGATGCCGTGCCATGCCGGCATCGCGCCGGGTAGCCTGGTGAAAGTGGTGGGAAATTCGTCCAGTTTCATCGCATCATCCTAAAAGTGCCGTGGCCTGCCGATACCACTCGGCAAGATAGGGCGGAATGTACAGGCCCAGTAGCAGCACCAGTAGCAGGTGCACGAATACCGGAATCAGCGCCGGCGGGTGCGGCAGGCGCTGGCCGCTGGTCTCGCCGAACACCATTTGCTGCATGCGACCGAAGATGGCGGCGAATGCCACGCCCAGTGCGGTGAGCAGGAACGGCATGCTCCACGGATAGGTGTGCATGGCGGTGGTGAGGATCAGGAACTCGCTGGTGAATACGCCGAACGGCGGCATGCCGAGGATGGCCAGCGTGCCCAGCGCCAGTCCCCAGCCGATGGTGGGATTGGTACGGATCAACCCGCGGATGCCGTCCATCAATTGCGTGCCGGATTTCTGCGCGGCATGGCCGACGGTGAAGAAGATCGCCGACTTGGTCAGTGAATGCACGGTCATGTGCAGCAGGCCGGCAAAGGTGGCGACCGGTCCGCCCATGCCGAAGGCAAAAGTGATCAGTCCCATGTGCTCGATCGAGGAATAGGCGAACATGCGCTTCACATCTTTCTGCCGCGACAGGAAGAACGCCGCCATCACCACCGACAGCAGGCCGAAGCCCATCATCAGGTTGCCGGCCAGGTGCGAGCCCAGCGCGCCGTCCACCAGCACTTTGGAGCGCATCACCGCATACAGCGCTACGTTCAGCAGCAGGCCGGACAGCACCGCCGACACCGGCGTCGGCCCTTCGGCGTGCGCGTCCGGCAGCCAGTTGTGCAGCGGCGCCAGGCCGACCTTGGTGCCGTAGCCGACCAGCAGGAAAACGAAGGCGAGCGACAGCACGGTCGGCTCGATCTGTGTCTTCACCGCGTTGAGGTGCGTCCACAGCAGCGCATTGCCGCCGGCACCGAGGATTTTTTCCGCGGCGAAATACAGCAGGATGGTGCCGAACAGCGCCTGCGCGATGCCGACGCCGCACAGGATGAAATATTTCCACGCCGCCTCCAGCGAGGCCGGGGTGCGGTACAGCGACACCAGCAGCACGGTGGTTAGCGTGGCCGCTTCCATCGCTACCCACAGGATGCCCATGTTGTTGGTGAGCAGCGCCAGCAGCATGGTGAAGTTGAACAGCTGGAACATGCTGTAGTAAAGCCGCAGCATGTTGACGGTGAGCTTGCCGTGATGTTGTTCGATGCGCATGTAGGGGCGCGAGAACAGCGAGGTAGTGAAGCCGACGAAGGCGGTCAGCGCGACCAGGAACACGTTGAACGCATCAACAAAAAACTGTTCGTTCCAGGTCGTGAACGGGCCGCTGGAAATTACCCGCACAGTGAGCACGATGGCGGCAACAAACGTGGCGAAACTCATCGCCGAATTGATCTCCGGCGCATCCTTGCGCGTGCCGAACACCGCCAGCAGCAGGCCGCCGAGCAGGGGGGTGATCAGTACGAACAGGATTTCCATCAGTCTTCCTTGAGCTTTTCCATATGCTTCAGATCCAGGCTATCGAACGCCTCGCGGATCTGGAAGAAGAAGATGCCGAGGATGAACATGCCCACCAGCACGTCGAGTGCGATGCCCAGCTCCACTACCATCGGCATGCCGTAGGTGGCACTGGTGGCGGCGAAGAACAGACCGTTTTCCATGGACAGGAAGCCCACCACCTGCGGGATCGCCTTGCTGCGCGTGATCATCATCAGGAACGACAGCAGCACGCTGGCCATGGCGATGCCCAGTGTGCTCTTGGTGACGGTGCCGGCCATCTGCGAAATCGGCGCGGCCAGGTTGAACGCGAATACCACCAGCCCGATGCCGATCAGCATGATGGTGGGAATGTTGAACATGGTTTCCACGTCCCACTTCACGTTCAGTTTGCGGATCAGCCGGTGCAGGATCGCGGGCAGCACCAGCACCTTCAGCAGCAACGTCAGCCCGGCCGAGTAATACAGGTGGTGCTGGCCGGAATAGGAGGCGACGATGGCGGTGCTGATGCTGAGCACCAGTCCCTGCGTCGCGTACAGGTTGATCAGCGACAGGATGCGACGCTGCGACAGCATGGCGAACGCGATCAGCAGCAGCAGTGCTGCACACAGGTTGATCAACTGGGCGGAGAGCGGGAGGTTCATGCGCCGGACTCCAGCAGGAAGTGGGTGAGCAGCCCCAGCACCGCGAGCAGGAAGGCGGTGCCCATGAATTCCGGCACGCGGAAAATACGCATCTTGGCGCTTAGTGTTTCCAGCAGCGCCAGCCCCGCACCGACGATGGCCAGCTTGAGGAACATCAGCAGCATCGCCCCCGGCAGGGCGCCCCAGTCGCCGATGCCGGCAATGCCCCAGGGTACGAACAATGCGATGCCGATAGTGGCATAGGCCAGCAGCTTCAGCGCGCTTGCCCATTCCACCAGCGCCAGGTGGCGCGCGGAATATTCCAGCACCATCGCTTCGTGGATCATGGTCAGCTCCAGGTGGGTGGTCGGGTTGTCCACCGGAATGCGTGCATTTTCGGCCAGCAGCACCATGATGAAGGCCACGGCGGCAAATGCCATGCTCGGATACAGCACAAATTGTTTGTGCGCCAGCGTTTCCACAATGGTGATCAACGAAGTCGAGTGGCTGATGGCGGAGGCGGTGAACAGCACCATCAGCAGCGCCGGTTCGGCGAGGAAGCCGACCAGCATTTCGCGGCGCGCACCCATGGTGCCGAACGAGGTGCCGATGTCCATCGCAGCCAGCGCGATGAACACGCGCGCCAGCGCGAAAATGCCGACCAGCGCAATCACGTCTACCGCCGGGGACAGCGGCATGTCGGTGGCGATCACCGGCACGAGGGCTGCGGCCAGCCACATGCAGGCGAACAGGATGTAGGGCGTGGCGCGGAACAGCGCCGAGGCGTTGTGCGCCAGCACCGCATCCTTGTGGAACAGCTTGAGCAGGGTGCGGAACGGCTGCAGCACGCCGGGTCCGCTGCGGTTCTGCAGCCAGGCGCGGCACTGGTTGATCCAGCCCAGCAGCAACGGTGCGGCCAGCAGCACCAGCACGTTCTGGAACAATTGGTGGAGCAGGGCCGAGATACTCATTTGACGAATGCCAGCAGCGCCAGCAGCGTGAGGAAGCTATACAGCAGGTAGACGTGGATGCGCCCATGCTGCAGCTTGCCGACCTGTGCGGATATCGCCTCGTTCAGGCGCCTGATCGGGACGTAGCACAACTCCCACAGGCGGTCGCGCGTTTCGGCATGGTAGTGCGGGTGCAGGTCGTTTGGCGCGGGCAGCTTGCGCACCACTTCGACGAAATTGGTGAATATGTGGCGGATCGGCTGGCCGAAGCCCTCGGCGGAATCCTGCATGCGCGCAGTCTGCGCTGGGTAGCCGCAATCCCATGCCGCGCCGCGGCGCAGCCGGCCGTGGTAGAACCGCTTCACCACGCTCACGGTCAGCAGCACGCCGATGACGATGCAGAACAGCAGGATCAGTGGGCCGTAACTCGCGCTTTCGGCATTGATCGGTGTGAGCAGCAGCCAGCCGCTTTTCGCTGCGCTGGGGGCCAGCGACTGGTGTACCAGCATGTCGGTGACGTGGTCCAGATGCAGGATGACGAACACCGGCAGCACGCCGAGCGCGATACAGCCGATCGCCATCCAGGTCATGCCGATGCGCTCCCAGATGCCGGCGTCATGCACCTGCGCAAGTTTTTCGTCGCGCGGCTGGCCGAGGAAAATCACGCCGTAGAACTTGACCATCACATAGCCGGCCAGCGCTGCGGTCAGTGCCACTGCCGCCGCTGCGATCGGCACCAGCATGCTGATGTAGTCGTGCGGCAGGCCGGGCGAGAACAGGAACGCCTGCAGCAACAGCCATTCGGACACGAAGCCGTTGAGCGGCGGCAGACCGGCGGTGGCCAGCGCACCCACCAGCATCAGCAGCGCCAGCCTGGGCATCTTGTGGATCAGTCCGCCCAGCCGGGCCAGGTTGCGTTCGCCGGTGGCGTGCAGCACCGAGCCAGTGCCGAGGAACAGCAGCCCTTTCATGAAGGCGTGGTTGACCGCGTGGTACAGCGTGGCGGTCAGCGCCAGTGCCGCCAGCGTATCCTTGTCGAAATGATGGAAGATCAGCGCCAGCCCGAAGCCGACCAGGATCAGGCCGATGTTCTCGATCGAGGAATAGGCCAGCAGCCGCTTCATGTCCTCCTGCACCGCGGCGAAGATCACGCCGAACAGTGCGGTAATCAGCCCGAGCGTCAGCGCGAGTACGCCCCACCACCACAATTGCGTGCCGAGCAGATCGAAGGTGACGCGCAGCATGCCGTAGATCGCGGTCTTCAACATGATGCCGCTCATCATCGCGGATACCGGTGAGGGAGCGGCGGGATGCGCCTCGGGCAGCCAGGCATGCAGCGGCAGGACACCGGCCTTGGCACCGAAGCCGAACAGCGCCAGCAGGAAAGTGACGCTGGCCCAGAACGGCGACAGGTGGGCGTGGCGCATGGTGTCGAAAGTGTAGTCGCCGTGGCCGCCCTGCATTACGCCGAAGGCCATCAGGATGGCAATCGCACCGACATGCGCGATCAACAGATAGAGGAAGCCGGCGCGGCGCACCTCAAGTTTGTCGTGGTCGGTGGTGACCAGGAAATAGGAGGACAGCGCCATGCTTTCCCACGCCACCATGAACAGATAGGCGTCATCCGCCATGAACACCAGCGCCATCGCCGCCATGAATACGTGATACTCGAGAGTGAGCAGCGCCAGCGCGCCTTTTTCCATGTTGCGGAAATAGCCGGCGGAGAACAGCGAAATGCCGACGCTGGCGCTGCCCAGCAGCAGCAGGAAGAAGGAAGTCAGCGCATCCATGCGCAGGTGGAACGGCAGGCCCGGCAGGCCGAAGGGCAGGATGGCGCTGCTGGTTTCGGTCAGGCCGGCCAGGCCGGCGAGCGCCAGCACCAGAGAACCAAAAGCGCTGACCGGGAAAACGTAGCGCGTGATGTATGATGGTTTCAGCGCCAATCCGGACACACCAAGCAGCAGCCACGACACGATTACGCCCATGGCAATGTCTACCGGCAGAATTCCGAATTGTTCGAACACGGACTGACTAACCCCCCCTTAAGGTGCGAATTATATTCCCTGATATGGGGAAGGAAATGCAGACATCATTTGATCCGCATGCCGGGCTGTGCGCCGCTGTCGGGTGACAGGATGTACAACCCCGGTGTGTCGCCCGAAGCGGCCAGCACCATGCCTTCCGACAGGCCGAACTTCATCTTGCGCGGCGCCAGGTTGGCGACCATCACTGTCAGCCGCCCGATCAGTTCCTCCGGCGCATAGGCCGACTTGATTCCGGCGAACACGTTGCGTGGTTTCTCCTCGCCGATGTCCAGCGTCAGCCTCAGCAGCTTGTCCGCACCCTCCACATGCTCGGCGTTGACGATCTTCGCTACACGCAGGTCGACCCTGGTGAAGTCGTCGATACTGATGAATGTCCCGGCATCTTTTTCCGCTTGCGCCGCTTCTTTCTGCGCCGTGTTTTGCTGGTGCGCAGCATGGCGCTGCCGCGACTCCGCTACCGGTTGCAAACTTTCCTTGTTGGCATCAACCATGGCTTCGATCAGCTTGGGGTCGAGGCGGGTCATCAGATGTGCATATGAATTTATAGACTGACTTGGGTCCAAATTGCCTGACCAGTCATGCCACTGTAGTGATGTAATGCCCAGAAACTCTTCAACAGCCTGAGCTGTTCTTGGAAGGATTGGTTTGAGGTAAATAGTCAGCAACCGGAATGCTTCTAGCATTGTGCTGCAGACTAAGTGTAAAGAATCTTTATTCTCCTCGGATTTTGCCAATACCCAAGGCTTTTCTTTATCGACATAAGCGTTAACTCGATCGGCAAGCTCCATGATTAAGCGAACTGCTTTGGCGTACTCACGCTTTTCATAATGGTTCGAAATAACATCCGCTTCGAGTCGCAATTCATCAAGTAATTTAGATTTATTATTGGGGTGATTGGCATGTACCTTGCCGCCAAAGTTTCTGACAATGAACCCAGCTGCCCGGCTGGCGATGTTGATGTATTTACCGATCAGGTCACTGTTCACCTTGGCTACGAAGTCGTCCAGGCTGAGGTCGATGTCCTCCATCGTGCCGTTCAGCTTGGCGGCGTAGTAATAGCGCAGGTATTCGGTATTCTTGACGTGCTCCGCGTAACTCTGGGCAGTGATGAAGGTGCCACGTGACTTGGACATCTTCTCGCCGTTGACGGTGAGGAAGCCGTGTGCGAACAGCTTGGTCGGCGTGCGCAGGCCGGCATGCTGCAGCATCGCTGGCCAGAACAGCGCATGGAAATACAGGATGTCCTTGCCGATGAAGTGGTACATTTCGGTTTTGGAATCGGGCTTCCAGTATTCATCGAAATCGAGATTGGCTTGCTTGCACAGTTGTTTGAAGCTGCCCATGTAGCCGACCGGTGCATCCAGCCACACGTAGAAATACTTGCCTGGCGCACCGGGAATCTCGAAGCCGAAGTAGGGTGCATCGCGCGAGATGTCCCAGTCGGTCAGTTTGTTCTCGCCCTCGCCGCCCAGCCACTCCTGCATCTTGTTGGCGGCTTCGGGCTGCAGTGTTCCGCTCCTTGTCCATTCCCGCAGAAACATCTGGCAGCGCGGGTCGGACAGCTTGAAGAAATAGTGATCGGAGCTGCGCAGTTCGGGTTTGGCGCCGGAAACGGCGGAGTAGGGTTCTTTCAGCTCGGTCGGCGCATAGGCCGCGCCGCACACCTCGCAGTTGTCGCCGTACTGATCCTTGGCGCCGCACTTGGGGCATTCGCCCTTGATGAAGCGATCCGGCAGGAACATCTGTTTTGCCGGGTCGTAATACTGTTCGATGGAGCGCTTATCAATCAGTTTGGCTTTATCGAGCTTGCGGTAAATATCCTCCGCGTATTCCCGGGTTTCGTCGGAATTGGTCGAGCCGTAGTTGTCGAATTCGACGTGAAAGGTGTCGAAGTCGGCCTTGTGTTCCTGCCATACGCGGTCGATCAGCGCCTGCGGGGTGATGCCTTCCTTTTCCGCACGCAGCATGATCGGTGTACCGTGGGTGTCGTCGGCACAGACGTAGTGGCATTGATTGCCCTGCATTTTCTGGAAACGTACCCAGATATCTGTCTGGATATATTCGACCAGGTGACCGAGGTGGATGCTGCCGTTGGCGTAGGGCAGCGCGGAAGTGACCAGTATCTTGCGCGACATGTATTCAAAACCTCTCTAAAAGTGCGGCAATTGTAGCAAACTCGCGCTATAGGCGTGGGGTGGAATCTTGGGTAGAATGCCTGCCCTTAGTGGTTTTTTTATCTGGAGCAGTCATGAGTTTTACTGAAGCGGACGTGCAAGGCGCGCTGAAACAATTGATCGACCCGAACACGAAGAAGGATTTCGTCAGCGGCAAGTCGGTGAAGAACATCAAGATCGAGGGTAGCGACGTGTCGCTCGACATCCTGCTCGGCTATCCCGCGAAGAGCGTGTGGGACGAGATCAAGTCGCTGGTGGAAGACCATCTGCGCACCAGCCTGCCGGGTGTTGGCAAGATTGCTGCCAACGTCAGCAGCAAGGTGGTACCGCATGCGGTGCAGCGCGGCGTGAGTCTGGTGGATGGCGTGAAGAACATCATCGCGGTGGCCTCCGGCAAGGGCGGCGTCGGCAAATCCACCACCACCGTCAACCTGGCGCTGGCATTGGCCGCAGAAGGCGCGCGCGTGGGTATCCTGGATGCCGATATCTATGGCCCGTCGCAGCCCACCATGCTGGGCATCAAGGGGCGGCCGGTATCGAAGGACGGCAAGTCGATGGAGCCGATGCAGGGCCATGACCTGCAGGCGATGTCGATTGGTTTTATGATTGAGGGCGAGGAAACGCCGATGATCTGGCGCGGCCCGATGGCGACCCAGGCGCTGGACCAGTTGCTGCGCCAGACCAAGTGGGACAACCTGGATTACCTGGTGGTGGATCTGCCGCCGGGTACCGGCGACATCCAGCTCTCGCTGGCGCAGAAGGTGCCGGTGACTGGTGCGGTGATCGTCACCACGCCGCAGGACATCGCGCTGATGGATGCAAAGAAGGGGCTGAAGATGTTCGAGAAAGTGGACATCAAGATCCTTGGCATCGTGGAAAACATGAGTACCCACATCTGTTCCAAGTGCGGCCACGAAGAGCATATCTTCGGCGCCGGTGGCGGCGAGAAAATGTGCGCCGACTACAACACGGAATTCCTCGGCTCGCTACCGCTGGACATCCAGATCCGCGAGCAGGCCGATTCCGGCATGCCGACCGTGGCGGCCGATCCGGATGGCAAGATTTCCAGGGAGTACCGGCAGATCGCGCGCCGCATCGCGGTGAAGGTGGCGGAAATGGCACAGGATCATAGCGCGGCGTTTCCGAAAATCGTAGTGCAGAATACATAGGGTACGGGATGAGCATCAAGTCGGACAAGTGGATACGCAGCATGGCGGAACAGCACGGCATGATCGAGCCGTACGAACCAGGCCAGGTGAAGGAAGTGGACGGCAAGCGCATCGTGTCCTACGGCACTTCGAGCTATGGCTACGATATTCGTTGCTCGGACGAATTCAAGCTGTTTACCAACATCAACAGCACCATCGTCGACCCGAAGAATTTCGATCCGAACTCGTTCGTCGAGGTGAAAGCCGATTATTGCGTCATTCCGCCCAACTCATTCGCGCTGGCGCGCACCGTCGAATATTTCCGCATTCCGCGCAACGTGCTGACCATCTGCCTGGGCAAGAGCACCTACGCGCGTTGCGGCATCATCGTCAATGTCACCCCGTTCGAACCGGAATGGGAAGGCTACGTGACGCTGGAGTTTTCCAATACCACGCCGCTGCCCGCTAAAATCTATGCCAACGAGGGCGTGGCTCAGGTGCTGTTCTTCGAAAGCGATGAAGTGTGCGAGACCTCGTACAAGGATAGGGGCGGCAAGTATCAGGGTCAGGTCGGCGTTACGCTGCCCAAGATGTAATATTGGCATCAGTTCATCCTTGCATCACGGCGTAAATCTGCGACAATCCGCGCCTAGTTTGCACATCTGGGAGTAAGCCATGAAATTCAGGTTCCCGATCATCATCATCGACGAAGACTTCCGCTCGGAAAATGCCAGCGGACTGGGCATACGCGCGCTGGCTTCGGCGATCGAGGCCGAGGGCATGGAAGTGCTGGGCGTCACCAGCTATGGCGACCTGACTTCGTTCGCGCAGCAGCAGAGCCGCGCCTCGGCGTTCCTGCTGTCAATCGACGACGAGGAATTTGGCGGTGGCAGCAAGGAAGAAACCGAAGCGGCGCTGAAGAACCTGCGCGCCTTCATTGCCGAGCTCCGCTTTCGCAATGCCGACATCCCGATCTATTTGTACGGCGAGACGCGCACCTCGCGCCACATCCCGAACGACGTTCTGCGCGAGTTGCACGGCTTCATTCATATGCACGAGGACACGCCCGAGTTCGTGGCGCGTCACATCATCCGCGAGGCGCGTTCCTATCTCGACTCGCTGGCGCCGCCGTTCTTCCGCGCGCTGACGCATTACGCGCAGGACGGCTCCTATTCATGGCACTGCCCCGGTCATTCCGGCGGCGTGGCATTCCTGAAGTCGCCGGTGGGGCAGATGTTCCACCAGTTCTTCGGCGAGAACATGCTGCGCGCCGACGTGTGCAACGCGGTGGACGAACTCGGCCAGCTGCTTGACCACACCGGGCCGGTGGCGGCATCCGAGCGCAATGCCGCGCGTATTTTCAATTCAGACCACCTGTTCTTCGTCACCAACGGCACTTCCACCTCGAACAAGATCGTGTGGCACTCGACGGTGGCGCCGGACGACATCGTGGTGGTCGACCGCAATTGCCACAAGTCGATTCTGCACGCGATCATGATGACCGGCGCGGTGCCGGTGTTCCTGACGCCGACGCGCAACCACTACGGCATCATCGGGCCAATCTCGAAATCGGAATTCGAGCCGGCGAACATCCAGAAAAAGATCGACGCCAACCCGTTCATCAAGGACAAGGGCAAGCGTCCGCGCATCCTGACCATCACCCAGAGCACCTACGACGGCGTGGTGTATAACGTGGAAACGCTGAAGGACATGCTCGACGGCAAGATCGACACGCTGCATTTCGACGAAGCCTGGCTGCCGCATGCTGCGTTCCACGATTTCTACAAGGACATGCATGCGATCGGCCGCGGACGACCGCGCGCGCAGCAGTCGATGATCTTTTCCACCCAGTCCACGCACAAGCTGCTGGCCGGGCTGTCGCAGGCTTCGCAAATCCTGGTGCGCGAACCGGAAGGCCGCAAGCTGAACAGGCATGTGTTCAACGAAGCCTATCTGATGCACACCTCGACCAGTCCGCAATATTCGATCATTGCCTCGTGCGACGTGGCGGCGGCGATGATGGAGCCGCCGGGCGGCACCGCGCTGGTCGAAGAGTCCATCCTCGAGGCGCTCGATTTCCGCCGTGCGATGCGCAAGGTGGAGCAGGAATTCGGCAAGGACTGGTGGTTCAAGGTGTGGGGACCGGAAAAAATTGCCGAGGAAGGTATCGGTTCGCGCGAGGACTGGATGTTGAAAAGCGGCGCCAAATGGCACGGCTTCGGCAAACTGGCGCCGGGCTTCAATATGCTGGACCCGATCAAGGCCACCATCATCACGCCGGGATTGAACCTCAACGGCAATTTCGACGAGCACGGGATTCCGGCCGCGATGGTCACCAGATATCTTTCCGAACACGGCGTGATCGTGGAGAAGTGCGGGTTGTATTCCTTCTTCATCATGTTCACCATCGGCATCACCAAGGGTCGCTGGAACACGCTGCTGGCCGCGCTGCAGCAGTTCAAGGACGACTACGACAAGAATTCGCCGATCTGGCGCATCCTGCCCGAATTCGCGGCAAGGTATCCGAAGTATGAACGCACCGGTCTGCACGACCTGTGCCAGCAGATACACGACACTTACAAGAAATACAACGTCGCCAAGATGACCACCGAGATGTACCTGTCGGACATGCAACCGGCGATGAAACCTTCGGACGCCTTCGCCCATATGGCGCACGACGAGATTGAGCGCGTCGAGATCGATGACCTCGAAGGCCGTGTTACCGCAGTGCTGCTGACACCCTATCCGCCGGGTATTCCGCTGCTGATCCCGGGCGAGCGTTTCAACAAGACCATTGTCGATTACCTCAAGTTCGCGCGTGAATTCAACCAGCGCTTTCCCGGATTCGAGACCGATATCCACGGCCTGGTGGCAGAGGAAAACGGCGAGAGAAAATATTACGTGGATTGCGTAAAGCAGGATTAACGTGTCTGTGTTGCATGCAATAAGGGCTGACATCACCACGCTGGAGGTGGATGCCATCGTCAATGCGGCGAACGAATCGCTGCTCGGCGGCGGCGGGGTGGACGGCGCGATCCACCGCGCCGCCGGTCCGCAACTGCTGGAAGAATGCAGCACGCTGGGCGGTTGCTCAACCGGCGAAGCGAAGCTGACACGCGGCTACGATCTGCCCGCGCGTTACGTCATCCACACCGTAGGTCCAATCTGGCATGGCGGCGGCCATGGAGAAGTGGAATTGCTGGCCTCCTGCTATCGTCGCTCCCTCGAAATCGCCAATGAACATGGCGTCCGCTCCATCGCCTTTCCCTCGATCAGCACTGGCGTTTACAGCTACCCCGTCGAGCAGGCTGCAGCCGTTGCGGTGAGCACCGTGCGCGAAGTCTTGCCGCAAACCGACATCGGGGAAGTGATCTTCTGCTGTTTCTCAGAACACGACCTCGAGGTTTACAGGAAACTGCTGGAAGCTGCATGAGCGAAGAGGCCGGCAAACTACGCATCGACAAATGGCTGTGGGCCGCGCGTTTTTTCAAGACGCGCCGCCTCGCCGTCGAGGCGCTGGAATCCGGCAAGGTGCTGGTCAACGAAGCGCGCGCCAAGCCGGCCAGGGCGGTGGCCGTGGGCGACATGCTCGACATCCGTGTCGGCAACCATCGATTCGAAGTCGAAGTGCTGGGCCTGTCCGGCAGACGTGGCCCCGCGCCGGAAGCGCAGAAACTCTACCGTGAAACCGATGACAGCAAGGCGCGTCGCGAAGCCATCGCCGCCGAACGCCGCGCGCAGCCGCAACCGGCAGTCAAGGGACGGCCGACCAAGCGCGACCGGCGGGAGATCGAGAAAGTCAGGGGTGAGAGAGGGAAGTCGGTTTGGTGAGTTCAGCAGTGATTTTGTACTTCTGTAAGGATGGCTGCTGTGTGCCCAAAGCTGCCATCAGGCATCGACTTTTCGCTTCCCCAAACCGGCCATTCGCTAGCTTTCGCAATCGACCCGAAGGGGGCATATGATCATCTAAACTCGCTGCCCGGCGCGGTCGTTGGTGATATACAGCTATCGACACAGTGGAGACGTTCAAGATTCTCAGCAGTGGAATGCAGAACGCATTCAGATGCAAGAGCTAGGCACTTTCCATCGATGAATCCCATATCATCACACAATTCCGCCCTGCGGATTTGGCCGCATAAAGAGCTTTGTCGGCGCGGTCTATGGATTTTTCAACTGAGATATCCGGCTCGAGGAGCGTCAAGCCGAAAGATGCAGTAATGCGGAGGGGTTCCTTTTCGCCGATGTCTATTTCCAACGCGGCAAGACCCTTATTGATTTCCTTTATCCGTTCAAAGCCTGGCCCTAATTCGGTATATGGCATGCACAGCACGAATTCTTCTCCGCCATAGCGGAACACCTTGTCGTAAGGACGGAGATGCTTGATCAGGTAGTGGACAGTTGCGGCCAACACTTTGTCACCTGCAGCATGCCCGTGAAGATCGTTAACAGCTTTGAAGAGATCCAGGTCCATCATTGCAATGTAGCAAAGCTGGGCATGACGCTTCACCAACTCTTGTTGTTCACGCAAAGTAGGCAATATACCGAAACGGTTGATCGCGCCAGTCAGCGCATCATGGTTGAACAACGAGTTTTCCAGTTCGCGCTCCAAAGCCGATATTTCAAGCCGCAGACGTTCCAGCGCATTGGCAAAGTTGTCGAAGTCGAGAGGAGTAATCAGGTTGTCGGCATCCGCAGAGATCAACAACAACTTGGCCATGTGATGCAAGCGCTGATGCTCCTCACCCAGAGCGATGAAACCGGGATGTTTGCGTAATTTTTCAGGCGCTTTACTGTAGTACCATTGACCAAAGCGACATTCCGTATGGGCTTTATCGCTGGTGTCGTGCTTGTCGCCCGGCAGTCCGCACACAAGCGTGCGAATCAATGCCCCATGCCATTGCTGGTGGTTATTCAGGGACTCTTTTAGTTGTGCAATGACGCCTCGTAATTCATCGCGCGTGACTTCGTGGAGTGCCATAGTTTGCCTTCCTGAATTGTTTGAATCACCCAAGCGAGGTTCGGTAACGCGAACTATTTTTCAGCAGCGATACAATTATATGGACGCTACATGACTATGTATATATAAACAGTATGTTAAACGATTCGATAGAAGGCTTAACTTGATAGAAAGGCTGTTATTGGCACAAACACAAAGTTCATCTTGCCAAACTGCCTTCCACAAAGTGGCCTGTCGCGACCGGCAGAAATTGGCCGGCAGCGGAAGTCTATCCCGCATTATTCACCACATCAAAGCTGCCGTCCGCTAACTTCCGTTTGTGGGACTAAACGGACACTACCAGCAGAAACTCGTACCCACAATATGCCAAAAGGCCTAGATAATTTGCATCAGGCCGGAAATGCAGTCCCGTAAATCAGCCAACCGGACGCCGGTGAGGGTGGCCTGAACGCAGGCGATTCGCACCAAAATATTCATGATTTTGCCCTCTAATTGTGCGCGAAACCGTTACAGATTTACGACGTTTTTAACAACACCCTGACTTGATTAGGGATGTTTTTCTGGCGTGGTAATTGCTTATAAGGTGAAGGTAGGCAAATGGCATTGTGCTGCCATTAACAAGCAATGAGTAGGGTGACCAATTATGGACACACGTTATCACGTTATATTCGACAAGGTTGGTAAAGGTGTGATGATTTTCGATTCGGAAACAGGTGCCGTTCAACACCCGGCCTGCTGGCAGGATATTGCTGCCTATTACTATTACCTTGTAGGTCGCGGCAAGATTGATGAGTCGCAAAATTTACTGGCTGAAAGCATGGCCGGCCATAAGCCGATTACCAATATGGTAGCCACATCTCAATCGCCATCCACTAACAACACCCCGGGTTAGGCTGGCCGTTCGTCCGGGGTGTATTTGAGATATACGCCGGACACGCATCCTGTGCCGCTCTGCTGGGCCTGGTGCATGGCGCTTTCGGCGCGAATGAAAACTTCGGATATGGATGCCGGCGCCTGTTCGAAACTGGTGTACCCGATGCTGGATGAGACGGGGAAGGAGGCTTCCTCCATTCGCTGCGTAATGCTTGCGGAAAGTTGTTGGCATAATGCCTCGCATTCGGCAGATTTCGTATTCGGCATCAGGATTGCAAACTCATCGCCGCCGAGCCTGGCGACTGTGTCGGAGGGTCTGCCACTTGCCTGTATGACGCTTGCCGCAAGTTTCAGGGCCTCGTCTCCCGCCAGGTAGCCTTTTGTATTATTGATCTCTCTCAGGTTGTCTATATCAATGAAGGCAAAAGAAAAGACGCCTCCATACTGTTTTTGTCTTTCGAGTTCGGTATCCAGTATGGACTCGAAACTCAAGCGGTTGCGCAGCCCGGTCAACCTGTCGAAGGAGGCAAGATGGCTGACTTCCATGAAGTTTGCGCGTGCGATTCTGGATATATAGGCAATCATGACGTTCGTTGGGAGCACCAGCACTGCAATGGCGAGTTTCGTCAGGATTGAAAGGTTGGCGTCAACCATCAGTATGAGGCCCTGAAGCGCCAGCGATAATATAACCGCGGCATTAACCAGGACCATCCGTTGGCAATGAAAACCGACCATGATCAGGGGAAATATATAAAGCAGGTGCATCTGGATTTTTGTTTTGGTGATCATGTCCACCGCAAAAATCAAAGCCATCAGAATATAGCTGCCGGTCGCGACAAAATTCTGCGAGAGCGCCCCGGGAATTGTCAGGCGCTTCCATCGCCTTAAACGTCCATTACTGATGAGTGCGGGATCAATATCTGACCGCTCGCGCAGCATGTTTTCCCGACATTCGCGTAAATCCTTGGATAATTCATCGGCATTTGCATAGCGGTCATCCGGATTTTTTGCCAGGCACTTGAGAACGATACGGTCCAGCATGTCCGGGATTTCGGAGTTCAGGGAACTGGGTTTGGGAGGAGCACGGTTGACAATCTGGAACATGACCGCATTGACACTGTCCCCGGAAAAAGGGGCGCGTCCGGTCAGCATCTGGTACAGGACTATCCCCAGTGAAAAAATATCCGAGCGCGCATCGAGCGGCTGACTTTCGATTTGCTCGGGCGACATATACAGGGGCGAACCTATAATCATGCCGGCCTGCGTAAGCGAAAGCGTAAGCGTAGACGCCATTCTTGCGATACCGAAGTCGGCAATTTTGACGTGGTTGTCGCCCAGCACCATGATGTTCGAGGGCTTGATGTCGCGGTGCACGATGCCGCGCTGGTGCGCGTAAAACAGGCCGGAGGCAATCTGCAGGGCAATATTTAATGTTTCTTCTATTGAGAGGCGTTTCCCGCTGTCCAGAATTGTCTGTAATTCCCGGCCTTCCATGAGTTCCATGGCGATGTAGGCCGTGTCGCCGCTCTCCCCCAGATCGTGAATGGTAACTATATTGGGATGGTTCAAGTGCCCTGCCGCCTTGGCTTCCTGATAGAACCGCGCCTTGTATTTTGATTTTTCCTTGTCGGGCAGGATTTGCAGATTGATGGTCTTGACGGCAACAAAGCGCTCGATCAGCGGATCGTGCGCCTTGTAAACAAGGCCCATGGCGCCGCGTCCCAGCTCATCAATAATTTCATAACGCCCGATATGACTGATCATCAGTATTTTTCCCGGTTTTCCCTGGGCCGGGGCAAGCCCAGCCGTGATTCCCTGTATAAATGATACGGGGGTTGCGGGTATATGGATAGACACCCTGCCAACAATATACTCGAAGACAGGAATGCTTCGTGTCCGGTAGATCCCGTGGATCAGGAAACGGGGTTGGCGAGGATGGCGCCGGTGACGATCACCAGGCCGCGCGCGAGCAGCAATGCCTTGCCCTGGCCGTGGTGCGTGGCGCGGGCCTCGGGGTCGCCCTTGAAAATTTTAAGTGCGCTGCCGATCTGCACGCCGTACAGCACGTACAGGGTGATGAACAAACCGAAGTGCATCCACACCAGAAAGGAAAAAATGTCGCCCTGCTCGAACAGGCGGTGGTACCAGTGGCGGTGGGTGTAAAGGTAGATCGGCATGCTGATATCAAACAGCAGGCACGAGATCATTACCGGGATGTGGAAGTAGCGATGGCGCGGCAGGTAGTACGCGGCCAGCATCAGCAAATAGGTCGCGGAAGAGGTGGTAAAGGGGGTCATCGGCCAGGCGCGGGCTGCTTGCGCCGGCAGGTGACGAAGTGGTATTCCAGCGGCTGCGGTTCCTGCTGGCTGCGCCGTTCACGCGATTCCTCGATCCACTCGTTGCGGTCGAATTCCGGGAAATGCGCGTCGCCCTGAACGTCCTTCTGGATTTCCGTGATGTAAAGCATCCCGGTTAGTGGCAGGGCTTGTGCGTAAAGTTCCGCACCACCGACGATAAAAATCTGTTCGTCTCCTGCGCAGGCGTCGATTGCCTCCTGCAGCGAATGGACAATGATGCAGCCTTCGATTTTCAGCTCCCTGTTGCGCGTGACCACCACCGTGGTGCGTCCGGGCAGCGGTTTGCCGATGGAATCGAAGGTCTTGCGCCCCATGATCATGTGATGACCCATGGTCAGCGCCTTGAAGTGCCTGAGGTCTTCCGGAATGCGCCACGGCAGGGTGTTGTCGATGCCGATGGTGCGATTGGTCGCCATGGCGACGATGATGGAAAGCGAGGATTCAGGATTCAGGATTCGGGATTCAGTGTTGGGCATGGTTATTATTCTGAGGCGGATAGAGACTTCTTCAGGCCATTGAGCATTTTTCCGATTTCGTTTGTGCGGGTTTGCAGTGCGGCAATTTCGTCTGCGTCGACAAAGCCGAGTCTCGGTGCGATTTGTAATTGGGTTTCGAGTTCCATCAACGAGCCGTAGGCAATGGAGAGATGGTTCAGGTATGCACCTGTCGCTTTGCGGCCATGGCCTTCTGCGATATTGGAAGGAATGGAAACAGCAGCCCTTCTTGCCTGTGACGCAAGGCCAAAGCGTTCTTCGGCAGGGAATGCAGAGGTGGCCCTGTAAATTCCAGTCACCAAATCCATCGCCTTCTGCCAGACTACCAGTTCAGTGTAATGCATCGTTGCGCACAGCCCCTGAATCCTGAATCCCGTATCCTGAATCCTGTAATGCTACCAGTGGAGGGCGCGCATGCGTGAACTCTTTTTCTGCTGATGGGATTGCATGCGCGCGACGACGTGGTCGAGCACGTCGATGGCGTCGAGCACGAATGGGCCCTTGTTCAGCATCACGCATTCGGCGCGCTCGGCCATTGCGGCATCGGTGACTTCGGCGCGCGAGGGCAGGTTCTGCTTGACCAGTCCTTCCAGCACCTGGGTTGCCCAGATCACCGGGACATGTGCGGATTCGCACAGCCACATGATTTCCTCCTGGGTTTCCGCAAGCCGTTCGTAGCCGACTTCCACCGCCAGGTCGCCGCGCGCGATCATCACGCCGAAGGGATGGCTGCCGGCGCCGCGCACGATGATTTCCGGCAGGTTCTGCAGCGCTTGCCGGGTCTCGATCTTGGCGACGATGCCCATTTTTTTCGCGCCGCGCTCGGCCAGCGCATCGATCAGCAGTTTCATGTCCGCGCCGGACTGGACGAAGGAGTAGCCGACGATGTCCGCATGCTGTGCGATGAAGTCGAGGTCGTGCCTGTCCTTGTCGGTCAGTGCGGGCAGCTCCAGTTTGGTATCCGGAAAGTTCAGGCCCTTTTCCGGGGCCAGCTTCGAGCCCTGGGGTTTTGCGCGGGTGATTTTCAGCAGGGCGCCGAGTTCGTTCAGCGATTCCACCACGGCGCCGATGTGGCCGTCGTCGATCAGCACCTGTTGTCCCGGTTTGAGATAGTCGAAAATCGAGGGCGGGGCACAGGAAATGTGGGCGGGGATAATGGTGTTGTCGCCTTCGTCGATTTCGGATGGTTCGCCGGCGACCAGTGCGCGCGTAATCTGCAGTATGTCGCCCTCGTGCAGCCGGATCGGCATCGGCGGGGCAAGCATCGGGCCGAGAGGGGTTTCGTATGGGGTGCGGCGAGGTTTGTCATGGGCAAAATGCAGCAGCGCAATGCCTTCTTCCAGGTAGGACGAGTTGTTGGTCAGGGCGACGACTTCCAGTTTCGACAGCCGTTCGTCGACTGTCAGTTTCCCGGCCTTCCCGCGCAGGTCGGTGAATTCGATGGTGTCGCCCTTGTTCAGGCGTTTCAGCCAGCCTGGATCTACGTTCAGCCGTGCGCGGTGTTTGTGGCCAAAGGCATCCTTGATGGCGTTGCGGCCGAGTATGCCGCTGCCGTCGAGAATGACGGCAGCCGGTTCCTTGAGGGCGCCCCGGCTGTTGCGTCTGGGTTTGAGGTGAACCACGCTCTGGTCGGGTATGACCGTGCCGGTACGCAGCTTGGGGCCGGCCAGGTCCATCAGGATTTTGCAACTGCGGTCGGTCTCGCGTTCCGCCTGCCGCACGAACTCGATCATTTTCAGCCAGGCATCGGGTGTGTCGTGAGCGCAGTTGATGCGCGCGCAATCCATGCCGCGCCTGACCAGTTCGCGTACGAATGCGTAGTCGGATGCAGCTTCGCTGGGGAAGGTCACCATGATGCGTACCGTGCGGTGCCTGGGGGCAGGGCCGAACAGCCGGTTGGTCTGTCTGTCGAGCAGTTGCCCGGCTTCGCTGTAGGCTTGTGCGCCGGCAAGGATTTTTTTCGGTGCCACGCTTTTTCCGCTCAATGCCTCCAGTGTATGGATCACGGCATCGAGGTTGGCCAGTACGTGTCCTTCGCTGCGGCCCAGCGAAGACAGGCCGAGCGCTGCGAGTTGCGACTGGATGTCGCACAGGTCATGGCGACGCAGCCCGATATAGGCACCCATGTTGTCGGCCGATGAGCGGAAGCCGTGCCAGTGGATGTGCGGGCGCCAGACCTTGAGGCATTCCTTCTGGGTCTTTTTCGATTCGGCGCGAATGCGGCGTAAATTGCGCAGCAGTGCGGATAACTGGCGCTTGTTCAGTACGCTGTCGTGGGGTTCCATGGAGTTTACCGGTACGTCCTGGAAAGGTTTCATACGGGATTATGCACGAAGAACGGCCGGCAAAAATTGCAAATTTATTACCGGGAGGGGTGGCTTACACTGCGACGGGCGCCTTGATCGCCGGATGCGGGTCGTAGCCTTCGAGTGTGAAGTCTTCGAACTTGAATCCGAAGATGTCTTTTACTTCCGGGTTGATCTTCATCGTCGGCAGTGGGCGCGGTTCGCGCGACAGTTGCTCGCGGGTCTGTTCCATGTGGTTCGAATACAGGTGCGCATCGCCGAAAGTGTGCACGAAGTCGCCCGGCTCAAGGTCGCACACCTGCGCCATCATCATGGTCAGTAATGCGTAGCTGGCGATGTTGAATGGCACGCCGAGGAAGATGTCGGCGCTGCGCTGGTAGAGCTGGCAGGAGAGCCTGCCGTCCGCGACATAGAACTGGAAAAAGGCGTGGCAGGGTGCAAGCGCCATCTGGTCGAGGTCGCTCACGTTCCAGGCCGAGACGATGATGCGGCGCGAGTCCGGATTGTTCCTGATCTGCTCGACGGCAATTTTGATCTGGTCGATGGTGCGGCCGTCGGGTGCGGCCCAAGAGCGCCATTGCTTGCCGTATACCGGGCCAAGGTTGCCGTTCTCGTCGGCCCACTCGTTCCAGATCGATACGCCGTTATCCTTCAGGTACTTGATGTTGGTATCACCCTGCAGGAACCACAGCAGTTCGTAGATGATCGAACGTAAATGGCATTTCTTGGTTGTGACCAGCGGAAAGCCTTGCGACAGGTCGAAGCGCATCTGGTAGCCGAACACGCTGGTAGTGCCGGTGCCGGTGCGGTCGTTTTTCTGGGTGCCGTGCTCGAGCACGTGCTGCATCAAATCCAGGTATTGGCGCATGGACGTATAATCGCGGAGTTAATTCAGAATCGAGGACGCAATGCTAGCACAACTCACCGTTTCGCCGACCCTGCCGAAAACCCTGCCCGGACAACACCTGCTGGTGTTGCTGCCGAAAACCAAGGCGTTGCCAAAAGATTTGCCGCACGGCGAACTGCTGGCCGCCGTGCTCAAGCGGCGCGGCATGAAGGTCGGGGAGCTGGCGAAATCGGCGGTCTCGGCCAATACTGCAAACAGTGCGCTGGTGGTGTGGGCGATGCTGGATACGGAGAAGGATGTTTTTGCACAACAGGTGCAGGTGCGCAAGGCGCTGCAACCGTTGCTCGACGAACATCCGGGCGGTATCACCATCGCGGTGCTCGGCGATACGGCACAACGCGCGGCCGAACTGGCGGTATATGGCGCGTGGGTGAACGGTACATCGCTACCGACGCACAAGAAGAAGGACGAGCGCAAATCATTGAAGAAAATTGTGCTGTACGGTCGGGTTGAGCGAAAAGTGCTCGACGCGCTCAAGGCGCAGGCCGTAGGCAACCTGTTGTGCCGCGAGTTGACTACACTGCCGCCGAACGAACTGACCCCCGGCATGTACCGCGCGCGCATCAAAAAGCTGGCCCAGGATAACGGCTGGAAGCTGGAGGAATTCGATCTGAAAAAGCTGCGCAAGCTGGGGGCGGGTGCCTTCGTCGCGGTGGCGCAGGGCAGCGAGACTGAGGACGCGGCCATCGTACATCTCAGCTATAAGCACCCCAAGGCAAAAAAGAATATGGCACTGGTCGGCAAGGGCATCTGCTTCGACACCGGCGGCCACAACCTGAAACCATCGCGCTACATGCACAACATGCACGAGGATATGAACGGCTCGGCGGTGGCGCTGGGTATCCTGCTCGCCGCTACACAAAGCAAGCTGCCGGTGAACATCGACTGCTGGGTGGCACTGGCGCAGAACCATATCAGCCCCAAGGCCTACAAACAGAACGACATCGTGAAGGCGCTGAACGGTACGAACATCGAGATCATGCATACCGATGCCGAAGGGCGCATGGTGCTGGCCGACACGCTGACGCTGGCGTCACGCGCGAAGCCGGACATGATGGTCGACTTCGCCACGCTGACCGGCAGCATGGCGGTCGCACTGGGGGCGCGCTACTCGGGGGTGTTCGGCACGCGCGAGGAATTGCTGCAGCACGCGGTGGCTGCCGGCAAGTCCAGCGGCGAACGAATGTGTGCGTTCCCGCAGGACGAGGACTACGAGGCCGAACTCGACTCGAAAGTGGCCGACATCAAGCAGTGCACCCTCGGCGGCGACGCCGACCACATCCTGGCCACGCGCTTCCTCAAGCGCTTCGTCGAGCACGACGTGCCGTGGCTGCACGTTGATCTTTCCGCCAGCCGCTGCGAGGGCGGGCTGGGTATCGTGGCGGGAGAGGTGACCGGATTCGGCGTGGGCTGGGGTCTGGAGATGTTGCGCTGATTAGAACCTGTCCCAAAATTACTGCGCTCGCTACATTTTGAAACAGGTTCTATAACTGGTCGGCCGGCGGTGCAACCTTGAGCACTTCTTCCAGTGTGGTGATGCCGGAGGAAACTTTCGTTGCACCGGAGATGCGCAGCGGTTTCATGCCTTCCTGGCAGGCCAGTGCGCGGACGCGGGCGAGGTCGGTGGCAGGGGTAATCAACTTGCGTAGTTCGGGCGACATCAGCAGGATTTCGTAGATGCCGATGCGGCCTATGTAGCCGGTCATGCGGCATTCCAGGCAGCCGACCTGATGCTGCAATTGTTGCGGCCGGGAAAGTTTCCACGGCGTGACCAGGTTATCCCATAGTTCATTCTCGTAGGCCTGCGGCGGTTGTGGCTGTTTGCAGTGCGGGCACAGCGTGCGTACCAGGCGCTGGGCCATGATGCCGAGCACGGTGGCGCTGATCATGTAGGGTGGGACGCCGAGATCGAGCAAACGAGTGATGGCCGAGGGCGCGTCGTTGGTGTGCAGCGTGGACAGCACCAGATGGCCGGTGAGTGCGGCCTGGATCGCCATCTCCGCGGTTTCCAGGTCACGGATTTCGCCAACCATGATGATGTCCGGATCCTGGCGCATCAGAGAGCGCACGCCGTCGGCAAAGTTGAGGTCGATGCCGTGCTGTACCTGCATCTGGTTGAACGCGGGTTCGACCATTTCGATCGGATCTTCGATGGTGCAGACGTTGACCTCCGGTGTGGCCAGGTGTTTGAGTGTGGAATACAGCGTGGTGGTCTTGCCCGAGCCGGTGGGGCCGGTGACCAGGATGATGCCGTTGGGCCGCGCGGTCATCTGCCGCCAGCGTGTGGTGTCTTCGTCGGAAAAACCAAGCTCGGAAAAATCGCGTACCAGCACCTCGGGATCGAAAATGCGCATTACCAGTTTCTCGCCGAAAGCGGTGGGCAGCGTGGACAGGCGCAGTTCGATTTCCTGGCCGTCGTCGGTGCGCGTCTTGATGCGACCATCCTGCGGGCGGCGTTTTTCCACCACGTCCATGCGCCCGAGCAGCTTGATGCGGCTGGTCATTGCGGTCATCACCGGCATCGGGATCTGGTACACCTGGTGCAGCACGCCGTCGATGCGGAAGCGCACAATGCCGACGTCGCGCCGCGGCTCGATATGGATATCCGAGGCACGCTGTTCGAAGGCGTACTGCCACAGCCAGTCCACAATGTGCACGATGTGCTGGTCGTTGGCGTCGAGCTGGCGGTTGGCCTTGCCCATTTCCACCAGTTGCTCGAATGAGGCCTGGCCGGATTTTTCCTGATGCTTGGTCTGTGCCGCCTTTTTCACTGAACGCGCAAGGTTGAAGAACTCGATCAGGTAGCGGTTGATGTCTTCCGGCGAAGAGATCGCGCGGCGGATTTCGCGCCGGGTCAGTTGCCGGATCACCGATTCCCAGTCGCGCAGGAACGGCTCGGAGGTGGCGATCACGATTTCGGTCGGCGTCAATTGCACCGGCAGGATGCCGAAGCGCGCGGCATACTCATTGGACATGATGTCGGTGAGCGCGGAGAAATCGATCTTCAGCGGATCGATGTGGAAATATTCGAGGCCGGTGCGTTTTGCCATCCATTCCGCCAATACCTCGGAATTCAGCAAGTGGTTCGGTGCCTGCTGTGATTTCCAGTTTTGTGCGGCGATAACCGTGAATGGATGACCAGCCATGCGGCGCAGACGCTGTTCGGCAATCAGCGCATCGGCGGCGGACTGGCTGACCATGCCGTCGGCGACCAGCATGCCCAGCACTTCCGGCAAGGTCAATTTGTGGTCCTTGATTTCCTGCGGTTTCATGCGTGGCTCCCTTTAGCGGCGTTAGGCTATACCGATATCGCGGCCATCGCAATCAGCCAGTAGCGGGCGAATTTGCCGATGGCCATGAACAGCGCGGCATACCAGGGGTTCTGCCGCAGCCAGCCTGCGGCCAGGCACAGCGCGTCGCCAAGCAATGGAGTCCAGGCCAGTAGCAGCGCGGGCGGACCATATTTGCGCGCCCTGTCTACGTGTTTCAATTGCTGCGTCATAGGCAGCATCCAGCCCATACCGAAGGTGATCATGCCGCCTATGGTATTGCCCAGTGTACCGAGCAGCAGTGCCGGCCAGAACAGTTCGGGATGCAGTTTCAGCACACCGAGCAGTACGGCTTCGGATCCGCCGGGCAGCAGCGTTGCGGCGAGCAGGCTGGAGATGAACAGCCCCCACAGGCTGAGGTCGCTGCCGATCCAACCGGTGAGAGCTTCCAATTAGCGCTTTTTTTTCTTGGGGGCGTACAGGTCGGTAATCGTGCCTTCCGCCATTTCCGCCGAAAAGCACAACGTTTCCGACAGCGTCGGGTGCGGGTGGATGGTGAGGCCGATGTCTTCCATGTCGGCACCCATCTCCAACGCCAGCACGCCTTCGGCGATCAACTCGCCGGCATTGACGCCGACAATGCCCAGGCCGAGGATACGGCGCGAGCCTGGATCGAGCAGCACCTTGGTCGCCCCTTCCTCGCGTGCAATGGACAGCGCGCGGCCCGATGCGGCCCAGGGGAATGAGGCTTTCTCGTATTCGATGTCCTGTGCCTTGGCCTGGGTTTCGGTCAGGCCCATCCACGCGACTTCCGGGTCGGTGTAGGCGACCGAGGGAATCGTCAGCGGTTCGAAGAATGCCTTGTGCCCGGCGATGACTTCCGCCGCAACCTTACCCTCGTGTACCGCCTTGTGCGCCAGCATCGGGTCGCCGACGATGTCGCCGATGGCGAAGATGTGATTCACATTGGTGCGCATCTGCTTGTCGACCGGGATGAAGCCGCGCTCGTTCACGATCAGCCCGGCTTTCTCTGCATCGATCTCGCGACCGTTCGGGCGACGGCCTACGGCCATCAGCACCTTGTCGTAGAGTTGCGGTTCGGTCGGTGCCTGGTCGCCTTCGAAAGTGACCAGCAGACCTTCCTTCTTCGCTTCGATCCTGGTGACCTTGGTCTTCAGCATGATCGCTTCGTAGCGCTTGGCGATGCGCGTGTGTAGTGGCTTGACCATGTCCTTGTCGGCGCCCGGCATCAGCTGGTCCATCAGTTCGACCACGGAGATCTTCGCGCCCAGTGCGTCGTACACGGTTGCCATCTCGAGGCCGATGATGCCGCCGCCGATGACCAGCATGCGCTTCGGCACATCCTTTAATGCGAGTGCGCCGGTGGAATCGATGATGCGTTCATCTTCGTAAGGGAAGCCGGGGATGCGCGCGACGCTGGAGCCGGCCGCGACGATGCAATGATCGAAGGTGACGACCTTTTCGCCTTCGGCGGTCTGTACCGCGAGCGAGTTGGGCGAAGTGAATTTCGCCACGCCCTGCACCACCTGCACCTTGCGCTGCTTGGCCAGTCCGGCGAGACCGCCGGTCAGCTTGCCGATCACGCTTTCCTTCCAGTTGCGGATTTTGTCGATGTCGATCTTCGGCTTGGCGAATGTCACGCCGTGATGCGATACCTCGTCCGCTTCGCAGATCACCTTGGCGACGTGCAGCAGCGCCTTGGACGGGATGCAGCCGACGTTGAGGCAGACACCGCCGAGCGAGGCGTGTTTCTCGATCAGCACCACCTGCTTGCCGAGATCGGCCGCGCGGAATGCCGCGGTGTAGCCGCCGGGGCCGGCGCCGAGTACCACCACTTCGGCATGGATGTCGCCCTTGGCAATCTTGGCTGCCGGTGTCGGCGCGACCTGTGGCGCTGCTGCCGGTGCGGCGGCTTGCGGTGCGGGTGCAGCTTTTTTCTTGGCCGGCGCGGTGGCGCTGCTTTCCAGCATCAGGATCAGCGAGCCTTCGCTGACCTTGTCGCCGACCTTGACCTTCAGTTCCTTCACCGTGCCTGCGGCGGGCGAGGGTACTTCCATGGTCGCCTTGTCGGTTTCCAGCGTGATCAACGATTGTTCCGCTGCGACTGTGTCGCCAGCCTTGACCAGTACTTCGATGATTTCGACGTCCTTGAAGTCGCCGATGTCCGGCACCTTGATTTCGATAACTTGACTCATGCTATTCCTTATTTACGTATCTGGCCGTTGCCGAGCACGATGTATTTCTGCGAGGTCAGCCCTTCCAGTCCGACCGGGCCGCGCGCATGGATCTTGTCGGTAGAGATGCCGATTTCCGCGCCTAAGCCATATTCGAAGCCGTCGGCGAAACGCGTCGAAGCATTCACCATTACGCTCGAAGAATCCACCTCGCGCAGGAAGCGCATCGCCCTGGTGTAATTCTCGGTGACGATGCTGTCGGTATGCTGCGAGCCGTAGCGGGCAATGTGGTCGATGGCGGCGTCCATGTCGGGCACCACGCGGATCGCCAGGATGGGTGCCAGGTATTCCTCGCTCCAGTCTTCCTCGGAGGCTGACTTCATTTCCTTCACGATGGCGCGCGCCGCGTCGTCGCCGCGCAGTTCCACACCCTTGTCGAGGTAGATCTTGCACAGCGGTGGCAGCACCTTGCCGGCTACGCCCTGCGCGACCAGCAGCGTTTCCATCGCGTTGCACACGCCGTAGCGGTGGGTCTTGGCGTTGTCGGCGATGCGGATGGCTTTTTCGATGTCCGCCTCGTCGTCTATATATACGTGGCACACGCCGTGCAGGTGCTTGATCACCGGAATGCGTGCCTCGTTCGAAACGCGCTCGATCAGTCCCTTGCCGCCGCGCGGTACGATCACGTCCACATAGTCTTTCATCGTAATCAGTTCGCCCACGGCGGCGCGGTCGGTGGTCTCGACGACCTGCACGGCAGTGTCCGGCAGGCCGGCGGCCTTCAGTCCGGCTTGCACACAGGCGGCAATGGCCTGGTTGGAATAGATTGCTTCCGAACCGCCGCGCAGGATCGCTGCATTGCCGGATTTCAGGCACAGCCCGGCAGCATCCGCGGTGACGTTGGGACGCGATTCATAGATGATGCCGATCACGCCCAACGGTACGCGCATCTTGCCGACCTGGATACCGGAGGGACGGAAACTCATGTCTTCGATCTCGCCGACCGGGTCGGACAGTTGCGCAATCTGGCGCAGGCCCTCGGCCATGCCGTTGATGACCTTGTCGCTCAGCGTCAGGCGGTCGATCGAAGCATTGTCCAGGCCATCCTTGCGCGCGCGTTCGATGTCGCGGGCATTGGCTTCCTGCAATGCCGCTTTGCCGTCCAGGATAGCCTGGGCGATTGCTTCCAGTGCACTGTTCTTGGCGGCGGTATCAGCCTGTGCCAGCAGGCGCGAAGCAGCGCGCGCCTGCTGTCCGGTTTGCCGCATATAAGCTTTGATGTCTTCCATCGTACTTCTTTCGTTAGCATAGGCCGCGTATTTTACCATCGCGCATGGGTTAAAATACGCGCCTTGGTTTTATGGTGAATTTGATGTCTGACATCCTGAAAAAAATCCTCGCGGTCAAGGCGCAG
>Ga0315540_10000261_pt1 | contig 29122 bp, 28 predicted proteins | sample SalMarSW160110MG_FD_203677 | JGI IMG/M metagenome (GOLD analysis project Ga0315540, IMG submission 203677) | Salt marsh sediment microbial communities from the Plum Island Ecosystem LTER, Massachusetts, United States - Salt Marsh Sediment SW1601-10 ...
CACCAGGGTATTTCACCGCTTTTCTTTTGGGTGTCAGAAATAAAACCGGCAACACGTTCGATATCAATGGTAAAATTTTGTCTGCGCAGGCGGAGATCCGGGTGCATCATCATATATTGTCGTCAATCAAAACGGTTCGGTTAATTTGTGATATTCGAGTTTAAGGTTTGCAAGTACTTTGATTTGTGCTAATTTACGGTCAACATTTTACCTGTTTTGTGAACTATACCATCGATGTTGATTAATCAATTAAAAAGCGCGCTGCGATTCTATTTCATAACCGAAGAAGATGTTCCGGGCTTCTCCCCCATACAACAAGTACGAATCGCCATCCGGGCCGGAGCAACCCTCATACAATACCGGAACAAGTCCTTTTCTTCCCGGTCTTTCGAAGAAGTCGCCGCCATAAGAAGCATCTGCAAATGCAACGCCGTTCCTTTTATCGTCAACGACGATATCCTTCTAGCTAAGGCGGTTTGTGCGGACGGCATTCATTTGGGACAGGAAGATGAAGATCCGGCGCTTGCAAAACGAATTTTGGGAGCTGGGACCATCATTGGAAAATCCGTGTCCAACATGGATGAACTTTATCATTCGGATCTGTCCGCGAGCGACTATATCGGTGCCGGTCCGGTGTTTCCAACTCACACAAAAAAAGATGCCAAAAACGCCATCGGACTTACCGGACTAAAAACAGTGGTATCGGCATCGCCGGTTCCTGTGGTCGCGATCGGAGGAATCGATCAAGTCACCGCTTCATCCTGTATCCAACAGGGTGCAGCAGGCGTTGCGGTCATCAGCGTTATTACCCGGGCCAAGGACCCTTTCCAAAACGCCGTGCAGGTTGCCTCGGCCTGCGGATGCGCGTCCCCTTCGGCAATCCTTTCGCCCTGGAATGACGAGTTTGCTTTGATCAATAAATTGATTCGAGACGTGCCCGCAAGTCCTTTTCTTAAAACAGCCCCCGGCGATGATGCGTGCCTGATGATGCCGCTGGACCGCCCGGTCATTACCACCGATGCACAAAGAGAAGGCGTCCATTTCAGGTTCGACTGGCAAACCCCTTGGGAAGTAGGCGCTAAAGCCGTAGAAGTGACATTCAGCGACCTTGCCGCTTCCTATGCAACGCCTGTCAGCCTCTTTGTCAACCTTACCCTTCCGGATTACATTTCAGAACAAGTTGTCGATATCATATTTCAGGGAATAAAAAACCGTCTGGCCAAACACGGCTGTGCACTGGGCGGCGGCAATATTGCCGCCGGCGCTGATCTTTCTTTAGATCTTTTTGCCGTCGGCCTCGGCCATGACGGCATTTTTCCAAAACGTTCCGCGGCGGTTCCGGGCTTTGGACTTTACTGCACGGGCCCACTGGGTCTTGCCCGCGCCGGCCTTTTGGCTTTGATCCGAAAAGACCATGGGTTTAAAGAACCCATATCCAAATTCATATCCCCGTCGGCCCGGTTTAACGCGGCCCGGATATTGGCAAAAAACCACGCATCTTGCGTCATCGACGTCAGTGACGGCCTTGCCGGTGATGCAGCGCAGATCGCCAAAGCGTCCAACATTTCCATATCCCTTGACTTAAAGCCCGACATGTTCCACCCTGCCCTTGTTTCCTTTTGCGAAAAATACCGCCTGAACGCCAAAGAAATCATCCTGACCGGAGGAGAAGATTACGAACTGTTGTTTGCATGCCCGGAAGATATATTCGAAAATGTTAAAAAAGATCTGCCCGGTGCATACGCCGTCGGTCGATGCCTTGAATTTCAAGAAAGGCACATGATCAATCTGCCTGAAAATATCTCATCCTTTCAGCATGGGAAAAAGCGAGACCTTTGAAAAATGCTCATTTTTGCCTGCCCAGTTAAATCCGTATTTACTATTTAACCGGGGTTCAAGTTCAAGGAAGGCGATAATTTTAACCGCAGGAATACATTGAGTATTTTGAGGATTAAAATTTGAGCCTGACCCCAGAGAAATAGGCTTCGCATTTCACGGGGCAGGCGCAGAAACTTGTCCGCCTCCGGCGGATTGGGCAAAAAGGGGCGTTTTGCAAAGGTCTCAAGGCGGGATGACTCTGAATAGTAAAAATCCAGGCTCGGAAGGGATTTGTTTTGTTGAAAGTATTTTAACGGAACGAAATTCCAAATATCAAATCCCAAATACCAAACAAATCTCAATGACCAAAATTCGAAAATCCAAAGAATGTTTCGTCCTTAAAGGTTTTGGTCATTGCATATTGGAATTTAAGATTTACCCGCCGGAGGCGCGTTAATTTGTGATTTGGTGCTTGGAATTTGTATTTTAGACACAAAACACCAAGGCAGAGCCACTTATCTCTGATCTACCTCAGAGGAACCGGATGTCAATGTTAGATTAATGGCGGCACTTGTGATAGAGGTCTTCATCCTCCGCCGCGTAGCTTTCCACTGTAGCTTTCATGGTGGAATGAATAATTTCCAAAATTTTTTCTTTGGAATACAAAGCGCCGCTACCGATCCCCGGACATTCTTCGGACACGCGTTTCCACTTTTTGACGGAACGAAGGTTCTCGAACCAGAAGGGATATGCCCGGCACTGATGGGGCCGAACCGGATAAATGGTGCATCCGCCGTCATAAAAAAAGCACCGCCCGTCCGAATGTTCCCTGACACCGTAGCCTGCTCTTATTCGATATAAATGGCTTTCGGCGAAAGAAGAAAACGGAATACAAAGATATTCGGCGATGCGCATTGCTTCATTTTTATCCGCATAGACAGTTCCGGGATCCCCGGTGCAGCAGCCGCCGCATCGCCGGCATTCAAACTGTATTCCCCGGTCGAAAAAATAAGGCCTGTTCGATAATCTTTTCACTTTTTGTATTCTCCACCGGGATTATGGGTAATTCACAAACGTGTGTCAAGTTCAATCATAACCCAAACCATTTCTGATCAAAGAAAGCCTATACAGTCTCGATGCAGCGCAGCGACGGTGTATATCTCTTTGCAACCGAATGACTGTTCGAAGGGCTTTAGCACGCGTTAGCCTGAACCGGATGATATTATGACAATAAAATTCAATTGGATAATTTAGCTGCAGATGTTTATAGAAAGCTTAGGCACGGTTCGGGCTTACGGGTGCTAAAGCGCAAGTTTCAGTCGGTTGCAAAGAGATATACGCCGTCGCGGAGCGTTTTCCTCTCGCTTGAATTCAAATGGTTTTGCCTTGAAAGCTTCTCGAGAGAATAAAAGGGGTCTGCTTGACATAAAATTCGGGTTTCATTATACTCTTTTTGGATTTGGTTAAATCGTTAAATGGCTGAATCGTTGAATGGTTTTTGATGATTTGATCAAAATGCCACCATCTTGAAGGGTTTCCAATACAGATGCGCTAAAAGGAGCAACCCCATGAAAATCAGTATCGAGAAACCGACCGACAAAGATCTCGAGGCAAGGGGCGTTTTATCCTGGCCCATATGGGAAAAAGAAATATCCCGTTTTGATTGGCACTACGACAGCATCGAAGAATGTTATTTGCTCGAAGGAAAAGTTGTTGTTCAAACAGAAGATGGGGATCGCGTGTCCTTTGGAAAAGGGGATTTTGTGACGTTCCCGAAAGGCTTGTCGTGTCACTGGGATATTAAAGTACCGGTGAAAAAACACTATAATTTTAAGTAAAGAATTTCATACCATTTATAGGCAAACCTCAATGAAACTCGGCATCATCGGTCTTCCCAGATCCGGCAAATCCACGGTATTTGAAGCGTTAACCCACAATATCCTTTCCGATGCCCATAAAGGTGAAACCAGAATCGGCACGGTTCGCGTTCCGGACCGGCGCGTGGATGTGCTCAGCGACATGTATAAACCCCAAAAGACCATCTATGCCCAGGTGGAATACTTTCTGCCGGATGTTTTGCGTCAAAAACAAGATCAGAAGATCTGGACCCAGGTCAGGGATTGCGACGCATTGATCCATGTGGTGCGCAATTTCAGCGGATACGGCTTTGAAACGCAGACGCCCTTTCAGGATTTAAAAATCACCGGCCAGGAGCTGATATTAAACGATCTTGTGGTCATTGAAAAAAAACTGGAACATGTCGATCTCGACAAAAACCGCGGTAAAAGAGTCGACCCGACGGAGCTATCACTGCTTCACCAATGTCTCGAAACCCTCGAAAAGGAAACACCGCTCAGAAACGCGCCCGAACTTGCATCAGCCCATCTGCTTAAAGGATATGCCTTTCTATCCGCAAAACCCATGCTGGTCCTGTTCAACAACGAAGATGACGACAATGATCTCCCCGACAGTGCGGATTCGACCCCCCCGCAAAACACCATGGTTATCCGGGGAAAACTCGAACAGGAGCTTGCCCAGATGTCTGATGAAGATGCCGAGGAGTTTTTAACCGAGTTCAACATTACGGCATCTGCCATGGACAGGGTTATTCAGCGATCTTATGAACTTCTCGGTCTTATTTCCTTTTTTACCATCGGCAAGGATGAAGTCAGGGCCTGGACCATAAAAACAAGCACTCCGGCCGTTGAAGCGGCGGGCGTCATCCATACCGACATAAAAAAAGGCTTTATCCGCGCAGAAGTGGTGTCTTTTGACGATCTGATATCCGCAGGCTCGTATCCTGAAGCCAGAAAACAGGGAAATGTCAGGCTGGAGGGTAAAACCTACGCGGTCCAGGACGGCGATATTATCGAATTTCGCTTCAATGTGTGATTTCTATCCGGGATTGTAATTGTCTTCATGCCCTTTTGCGAAAGGCTTTTATGCCTGTAAAACTTTCCACAAATTTTATGTAATTCAATTCTCAATTCCATTTTCTCTGCGACAAATCCACCCCGCAGGCATTGATTCGCAGCAATCCTATCTATTTGATTATACTATAATTCATCTATTTTGGTTCAGCTCTGTACGTTTTTGGCATCCTATATGCAGTAAATGATGTGAAATATTGCTAAAAATGGGTGGCTGGCTAATATGAAATCCGAAAAAACTATAAATCTCATTGTTCAAACATTATTTACGGGAATTATACGTCCCCTGGTTCTTGTCGCAATCATATGGGGCCTGGCGGCCACCCCCCGTCATAATTCGCCGGTAAAGGTCATGCGTTTCAAAATTTCGCCAACCGCAAATCTTGTCGTCCACACCGCCCAAGTCCCGTCGTCTGTCAGCGGCCACAAAGCAGAACATCAATACCACAATTTTATCGTTCAAGCCGCCAGCCAATATCAAATCGACCCGGCGCTCATAAAGGCCATCATCCTGGCTGAATCCGGGTACAACCCCAAGGCTGTTTCCAAAAGTGGCGCCAAGGGTCTGATGCAACTGATGCCTGGAACTGCCGAAGCACTGGGAGTGGAAGATATTTTCAATCCGAGCCAAAACATAACGGGCGGTGTCCAATATTTCAAACATCTGGTGAATCGATTCAACGGCGATGTGAAACTGGCCCTGGCGGCATACAACGCAGGAAGCAGATATGTCCGGAATTATAACGGCGTCCCTCCTTTCAAGGCCACCCGCTGCTATATCAAAAAGGTTTTCAAATATTATCAACAATACAAAAAACAAAAGTCCGAAGGGATCGACAAAACTTAGCTTAAGGCTGGCTAATCAATTCGATACATGGGACTCTTGATGTGTTCGTTCTTGCAGATCGGGCAGCGGCCGGGCCGGGTGAACCGTTTTCGCTTTTCAAAAACATATCCGCATCCCATGCATTCGGCGGGATTGATCACCAGTTGTTTTCCCTGGGATTTTATCGAACGCGCGATATGGGAAAGATGCCCATAAACTTCTTTTTCCCTGATGCCCAGGGAAGAAGAAATTTCTTTTGCGCTCATTTCACTGTCATTCAAAAGCACCATGATTTGTTGCCGCAGGGTTTTCATGTCTTTGATTTCAAGGGACTCACAGGGACCGGAAAACTCCGATTAAAAGGATGAACGAAACGGAAGGGTGCGAACGTGAGCGGGCCGGTTTGATTTTCCCGGAAAAGATGCATGCCTTAACATGGTTGTTTTCCCGGTCCGTCTTCCGGCCCGTTCACATAATATACTCACAACAATAATCGTTGGAATTGTGCCGCCGCTTTTTTATTTGTGGCGACCGCCGATTCTCTCTATGGATTCGGCAACAATATTTCCGCCGGGCAATCGATAAGCTTTCACGAGAACTCTTTTTTCCTCCCACTGAGACGCCTTCACGGAAGCAGCGTACGATATGTCGCCGTGCTCGTCCACGAAGGTGGTCTTGTAATGTTTGTCGCCCGCTTCAAAGTCCATTACATAGATCTTTTTTTCTGCGATAACAAGATATGCTTTGTTAAGATGTACCTCCATAACCAGCGCATTCAGCGTATAGTTTGGTTTGGAATGAACAATTTGATCGATTTCGGAACTTTTCAGTGAAAACGCCTTAGAGTCGTTGGGACACAGCATCAGACCCATGCCCAAAACAAAAACAGCCAAAAATATTTTCCCGAATTTGGTCTTTGGATTCATAACCGCCTCTCCTTTAGTTAGTAAGCTGACGCCAGAAAAAGGTTTCCATATTATGAGTGACATGGGGATCCTCTCTTTGCACGCCGCCTTCCACACCGGTATAGATCTGCGGGCCGCCCTCGAGAATGGCAACGACCGGCGCCGATGCAATGGAGGTACCGATAACCTTGCTGCGGTCCCATTTTCCTTTATTGACGGTATGCTGATCGCCGTCTTCTTCCCCGATATCGCTCCATTCAAACGCCGCCTCTCCGGTTTTGTAATTGAGGGCATAAAGACGGGCCTGTCCTCTGCCGGATACCACATCACAGTCATTGATGACGGTTTCCGTGCCGGATTCAGGCGTATAGGTGGTAAAATAGACCACGCCGTTAAATACCGTCATGTGAGATGTCACTTTCTCTCCGGCATTGACGTTCAGCTTAATATACCATCCATCCTTACTTGCAAGGGCTTCCCGCGCCGCGGTTTGTTGCGAAGCATCTCCCAATACAATGAGATCGTCGGTGGCATCATATAGATCGGATTCGGTAAGTGTTTCAAAGTCATTTATATTGCCCCAGTGGTTCTTAATCGCATAGATTCGATTTATCACACCGGTTCCTTCGGGATCGGCCCGGTCTCCGGTACCGAAAAAGATCACTTCTCCATACGCTTCCTCCACCGCATCCGGCGCATAAAAGATTTTCCTCCGTATGGGTTGTGTGGGGGTGGTCGTGGTGTAATCAATCGGAGCGGAAAAAAACTTTCTCTGGCTCCAATGGCCCGTACCATCGTCTTCGAACGCAAAGATGTTCCCCCCCAGGTCCCCGGCATACACCCGGTTGGTGATCCCGTTGCCGTTGGTATCGAATCCCGAAGCATCCACAATACAATGGGTCATGTCCGAATAGTATCCGGCATTGACATTCAGTTTGCCGACAGCTCCGGTCGATACATTGACGGTAAACACCGACCTTCCATTTGTATCACTATCGGTTCGATATAGCGTCATATCCGGATCCGGATCTGTTGGATCATAGACATAGATCGGCTTGTCCTGATTGGTGTCATACCCGCCGGCCATCAAAAATACGGTTTCCGTTGTCGAACTTGATGTCCTGATTTTCTGTACGGTCGGTTCGGACCAGGACTGGCCTAACGTGCTTTGGGGGTCGCTACCGCCTCCATTTTCTTGGCCGTCTAGAGTGCCATTTCCGTTACCGTCCTTATTGTCTAAAAACGTCGGACCGATATCATAAAGTAATTTCGGTATCCTATAGTCGGTGACATCCAGGGCGTAATAGTGGTCTCCACCCCGGCGCTCTCCGAAAAAGAGAATTTTTTGACTGCTGTCTTCATAGACTTTGGGCACACCATCCACAAAGTAGCTGTGAGTTGTGTCGCTGTCGGAAAGTTCTTTTAACCGGGGCAGCAGATCCGGCGGGATAAACCCCCATGCTTCGCTGCCGTCGCTGTCCTTAAAACAATGAATCATTCCGTCGTTGCCCCCGGTAAAAATAACAGAATCTTCCAGTGTACCGTTTCCATCGAGGTCGTAATGAACCACCGCGGGTCTGGAATGGAGAATATCCCCCAGTTTCCAGCTCCTGCCCACACCGTATATGTCATTGATGACATTGTTTTTTGCAGTATCATCGGCTACAGCCAGGGTGTCCTTTGTGATATTGGTATTGGTAGTAGAAAATGAATTGGTTGAATCCGTCAGATATTCCGATTGCGCCCTATAGGTATATAAACTCCTGTTGCTCTGATTCAAAAGGAGCGCGCCGATGCCGCCCGAAAGCACGTCGGGCCCATCCGGCGCGATAGACCAGTAAGACCGGGCATTGTCGTTTATCGAACCATTGGCCTGCGTAGCAGGATTCCCGTCGGCATCGACGATGACCCCCTGGTCGTTGAGTCCGTACTTTTTGATATTCCCGTCCCATCTCCCGTCGGGTTGGGGTTTGAAAAACCCGACGTAAAGGGAGTTTCCGGCATAGGTTCGGTTCATTCGGCTCACCGGCACCACCGGGGAAACAAACACGGCGCTTACATCCGCAATGTCGGCAAGAATCTCATGAAATGCATCGGAGAGGCCTGAAATGCTGTTGGCCGTATAATACAGCCCGCCACCGTTCTGGGCGGTTTCCGACAAAAGCTCCTGCTGGGTGGTGAAACCAATGGTATAAGTAGTAATATTCTGTTTTTCAAACGATTCTCCGGCCTGTCCCAAATCGGAATTCAAATCATTGTCATAAAGATATTTGGCCACATCATCCAGGTAATCCGAGCCATTATCGTCATAGTGTCTGGAGGACTCATTGCCGTCATTATCATAATCGCCGATGGTATCCCCGTTGATATAGGTTCCGGAGCTCAGTTTCGAATTCTTATCATAGGTCGGTTCGCCGTCGGTCATGATGATGATATAGTTTTTCTGGCAGCGTAACGTCATGGGGCTGGTATACTGGTAACATCCGTTTCCGTTATCATCACATTGGGAACTGTAGCATTCGATTTGGCCATTCTCACAGCCGGAACCGGTGTTAAACCAGCTCTTTTTCCCTGCAAAATAAAGTCCGGCTTCGGCCAGGGTCTCGGCCAGCGGGGTCCATCCCGAAGCAGGCATCGTATCCACAAGGTTGAGCAACGCTGCTTTGTCGGTACCGCAGGGTGCTATGAGACGGCCTCCCTCGTTATCGTTAAATCTCATGAGTCCGAAATTGACATTATTCGTTTCAGTGATGAGGTTTTTAATAACTTCTCTGGCCACCTCGTTCCGTGTTTTCAGCGTGCCGCCTCCGGAGAAATCGTAGTTTAAATAGTTCCCCAGATACAGGCTTGTCTTAGGACCTTCGCACTCATAATTTCCTGATTGATTCTTAATGTCATCTCGAACATGGCCTTGGCTTAGCAGGGCTTCTTTAACGCTTGCACAGTTCAAGTCATTGATGTCATCCGCAAACACCGTGTATCCGCGATTCGTACCGCTGCCCCAGCCCCACCAACTCCAACTTTTTATATAAACCGCATTTTTGGTAAAAGGGTTGTATGACAGTGTATATGTTTTGTTTGGATCATAATAATCTCCGGGAATATCTTGTGTGCTCATGCTTCCGGATGTATCAAAAATAATGAGCACATTCGGCGTAATCGTAACGGTCGTCGTTCCATAAATATCGGTATCATCCGCCCGGAGACCGGGAGTTACGACAAATACCAGCAGTATGATAACCCATAAATATCTTTTCATGACAGATCCTCCTTGCAAACAAAGAATGATCGAACATTCTATTTATTTTTAAACCTAAAATCCGCTTTACTAAAAGCGCGGCTCGGTAGAAAGCCGTTAAAATTTATTAAAAACCTTATATGCGCCGATTTGAATCCGGTTGTTCGTGTTGTTGGTTGTCGCGGTAATCCCGTATCTTCGAATTTCAAAATGTTTTAAGCTGTATCCGGAATTCGGAGGCGGGGGCGCGATGTGCTGCATCACCGGCAGATAATTAGCCTGATCGCTCACACTCCCATTGGTGGTCGCCGGAGACACGATGCATCGTATTTCAAGTAGCGTATCAGGCGTACCATCTCCGTCGAAGTCAAAATTCGTGTCTTTATAGTACGTCGTCGTCTCAGTGCCTGTCAGAAAAGTATTGGTCATCCAGGCGTTGGTATCTTCAAGGGCATAGTTATCTGCCGATTCAGCCTGATATAAATCCTTCACCGCCTGAGCTTCGTTTGAGGCGACCTGCACATCGATGCTGGATGTCCTGGAAACCGCCATCCCCAGCAGACTCAGCAGCACCACCATGATCAGGGCTAAAACGACCACGGATCCATTTTCGTTTTTGGGAAGAAATGTTTGTTTCATGGGTGCTCCTTGGTTCATATTGAATATCCCTCAATCTATAATGATCGGGCTTTTAGGCACGTTAGTGTAAGTCTTTTTCCTTTTCCGGTCACCGTCAATGTGATCCGTGTGGTATTTGGCACAGGGGTTCCTCCCACCGGCGGGTTCTGCAAAGTGACCCAGCTAACCGTAAAGCCGTCGTTCGTAATGAATTGATGCGGGTGGCCGGCAGGGTCCGTGCCCCCTGGCGGATTCCCGAGAGGATCCAGCCATGGATCTGTAATCGACAGCCCCATGAGGTATTCGAGCTGATCCATGCCGATGGAGGAAAGATCTGTCAAATGGCCGGCGGTTGAGTTCATCCGAATGGCCGAGGTCTGCATGGCCGCTATGGCCAGAAGGCCCACGGCAAAAATGGTTAGCGCAATGAGCACTTCGATAAGTGTAAAACCGCCTTGTTTTTTTAATGCTTTCCTCGAATTCGCTCTGTTGTTGGTTTTTGCAGTATCGGGTGTCATGATATCATCCTATAGACCTAAGTTTCGACTGTGAACCAAAGTGGTTATACGTCTGCGGCTGACGTTATCGCCTTGGGGGAGCAAAATCGTCGTATTTTGCTGATTACGATATGTCCTATTATTTGTAGTTCCATATAGCAATGGATCGTTCGTCCGGGCTACAATCGTAATTTCTACGGATCGGATGTTGCCGATATTCGTCCCAAGAACACTGCCGCTCACGAAGGGTATTGCATTAGAATTGCCGTCTAGGTAAACAAAATCAAGGGCATCGATGTTCCGGGCCACAGTCACACCATTCCTGGTAATACTGTCTTTAATTCCGTCTGCATTTGAGTCAACGAAATCATACGTTAGGTTTTCATCCGGATCCCCCACATCGCCGTCCGGCGAGTTTCGGATTGCTGCTGTGGCTCCCGTAGCGTCGCCTCTGACATCTTCAGTAAAAGCTATCTTAGTTTGTCCGGCCGTAGTGATGCCGAATGTTCCAACCCTGAAAGGGTCGCTGCCGGCCATGCGGATTTCTCTTTGCATGTAAAACATGGCGGCCCTGATGTTCTGCTGCATATCAGAGGTCTCTGACTGGACCTGATAGGATCGGTGCTGGGCCAAAAAGGTCGAATAGATCGCGGCCAGCGCCAGAAGCGATACCACAAGGGCGATCATGAGCTCGATCAAGGTAAATCCATGATTCGAGTATCTCAATGAGATAGGGTTTTGTTTGCGCTTCATTTCCATGAAGTTCCTCCGCTCCATCTTTGCAATTTTACTGCACCGGATGTCAGGGGGCCGACGCGGTAATACGCGGTTTTTCCTGAATTGGTCAGATACGCATAGCCCGAATTGCTGGTTCCCCTGGAATTAAACGTGATCACCGGCACGGCAAAGGTCTGATCATTCGGTCCCTGAAATCTGATGCCGCTTCCGTACTCCGAAAGCCTAATGTTTTTGTTTAAAAGATCAATCGCGTATCGATCCGGGTTTTTGAAATATTGAACCCTGCATTTTGTGTTGGCCCTGACCGCCGACATTTTGGCAAGCTGCAGGTTCGAATAAAGATCCCTGGCGGCACTTTTCAATCGGTATTTCGGCAACCAGCTCAAAAAATTAGGCACACCTGCGGCGGTCACGATTGCCAACAGGACCATCACCAGAACCAACTGCATCAGCGTAAAACCGGATCTATTCCGCATGTCTCTATTCCTGTTATTTGAGGTTTATTCAATTTTCATGCCAAGACCCTATTTTAAAAACAGATGTTATGGCACACCATTTCCAGGACACTGGGTGTCGAATATATCTATCCGTATTTATTGTTATTTTACGATATGATCAGCAGTATTGCGGTATTGATAAAATTGCCGGAACTGAAGCTGTCAGTTGTTATACTTGGGCGGGATTGTCAAAAATTGCCGTTAAAATATTTAATGGCTGTATTAAATTTTTTAATACTATCACCCCGATTGACCCTATCCCGATGAACCTGAGGCCGGAGGGAATGTTGGAATAATGGAAGGGTGTCCCATGTGAAACAAAAGTTAAAGCGGTTTCACGATGTATTCATTTTTATACCCAGTATTCCAATGTTCCAACATTCCATCGGAGAATTCACCCCTATATATTATAAGATATTTATAAATTCAATAAGATAGAGAAATTTCAACACGTTTATTTATTTCGAATAAACGTCACGGCATTCTGAAACAGCCGAATTCCCGGTGTGGGAACGGATTCGGTGTTTTCCCTGCTGCGCTTTTGTTTTTCCTTGATTCGCGGCCAATCCGGGTGATTGGTCGGATGGTTGAACGCCTCGGGATGGGGCATGAGCCCGAAGATGCGTCCGCTGGGATCGCAGATCCCGGCAATGTCATCTACAGAGCCGTTGGGATTGAACGGAAATTGACGCTCTGCCGGGTTTCCGCCGGGCAGGGCATATTGAAGGACCACCTGATTTCCATCCATCAAGCGATGCAGAACCGCTTCTTCGGCATAAAATTTTCCCTCGCCGTGTCTCACGGGAAGTTCCAGTGTATCCATTCCAGCGGTGAAGATGCATGACGTCGTTGGAAGGACCTTCAGTGTGACCCACTGGTCTCTGAAGTTTCCGCAGTCGTTAAATGTCAGGGCCACGGACCGTTTGGTGTAATTCCGGTCGAATCCCGGCAACAGTCCCAGGTTGACCAACGTCTGAAAACCGTTGCAGATGCCGAGAACCAGGTTCCCGGCATCGATGAACGCCAGTATTTTGTCTCCCAAATTGGTTTTCATGCGAACCGCCTGGACCACACCGGCGCCGTGATCGTCCCCCCAACTGAATCCCCCCCCGAAAACAAGGATATGAAAATCCTTTACGTTCACGGTGCCGTCAATCAGGGAATTGATGTGAACACGATGGGCTTCGGCGCCGGAAAGCTTCAGAGCATATGCGGTCTCATAATCGCAATTCAAGCCGTATCCGGTCAGAACAAGGGCTTTAACCGGTTTCATATCAAGTCTCCAAAGGGTTTTTTCCAGGCGGTCTTCAGAACGTATACGGAAACATCCATCAGATGGGTGCCGTCAATCCCTTTAATGATAAAACGGCTGTCTTCGGCCACGGTTCCGATGCGGGCAAAAGAAAGGCCGCTGAAAATGTGTTCGAATGCTTTTTGGTGTTGGGGATCGATGGTGACGATAAACCGGCCGGCCGATTCCGAAAACAGCAGCACATCATCGCGGTGGGTCTGATCTGCGGGCACCGCCCCGAGATCGATGGTCATGCCGAGATTTCCTCCCATGGCCACCATGGCCAGGTGCACCCCCAAGCCGCCGCGATAAATGCCGTGGGCCGATGCCACGATTTCCCGGTCTATGGCCGTTCCCAGTGCACGGTATAACGGAATAAACGCTTCCGGAACCACTTCCGGTACATTCAAGCCCACATACCCCAAATGGGCATAGTATTCGGATGCCCCGAGTTCATTTCGGGTGGTACCGAGGATATAAACCAGATCTTTGCCCACCTTGCTGTCCATGGTAATGCATTTGTTGATATCCTTGACAATGGATGTCGCTGAAAATTGAAGGGTCTCGAGGGCCGACACTTTGTGGGTTTCCCGGTATCGTCCTTGAAGATGCCCGTCCACATACATACTGTCCTTGCCCGAAAGCAGCGGGATCTCATACGCCAGGCAGATATCGCGCAAGGCCAGGCACGATCTCACCAGTTTGGCAGCCTTTAGTTTGCCGTCCGGATTATGTTGCGGATGAAACTGAATGCTGGGCCAGCAAAAATTATCCACCCCGCCGATTTGGTCGAGATCCGCGCCGACAGCCACCAGCCGGCGAACCGCTTCATCGATGGTGCAGGCGGTCATATGATAGGTGTCTATGGCCGAATAGGCCGGCAGCAGGGCCTGGGTAAAGGCAAGACCCCGGGAGGAGCCGAGTACCGGCCGTATAACCGCCGCATCGCCGGGAACATCACGCTGGGCTCCCACCAGGGGCTTGACGACGCTGGTGCCCTGGACTTCATGATCATACTGCCGGGATATCCATTCTTTGGCGCAGATATTGGGACGCGACAACATATCCAGCAATAACGTGCGGCAGTTACCGGGCGCTTTCAAAACCGGTTCGTACAGGCCGCGGCGTTTTGGCGGCAACCACTGGGCGTCGAATTCCCACTGGGGAAAACCCGATGTCGTCAAATCCATATCGATATAGGCACACGGTGCGTTGCCGTAAGTGATATGCAGTTTGCCCGAATCCGTGTAATGCCCGATAACCGTGCTTTCCACGGCATGCCGTTTTGACAGGGCTAAAAAACGGTCGAGGTCTTCAGGCCGAATCGCAACGGTCATCCGCTCCTGGGATTCTGAAATCCAGATCTCCCATTGATCGAGCCCGGCATATTTCAAGGGCACTTTTTCAAGCTGTATTTCGCATCCATTGCTGAACCGCGCGGACTCTCCCACCGACGAGGAAAGGCCTCCGCCGCCGTTATCCGTGACAAACCGGATCAGTCCCTCATCCCGCGCCGCCAACAGAAAATCATGCATCTTCTTCTGGGTATAAGGATCGCCGATTTGAACATGGCCTGCGGGCGTGTGTTCGGAAAAGGTCTCCGAGGATGCCGTGACCCCGTGGATGCCGTCTTTTCCGACCCGGCCGCCGCACATCATCACCAGATTTCCCGGAGATGTTTTCTTCTGTTCCGCAGGCTCTCCCATGATTCTGGCCGGCATCAACCCCACGGCCGTGACGAAAACCAGGCATTTTCCCAGATAACCGGGGTCAAATAGGACCTGTCCGAAAGCTGTGGGAATGCCGCTTTTGTTGCCACCGTCACGGACACCCTCGATGACGCCGTCCAAAAGTCGTCTGGGATGAAGATGGGGACGAAGCGCTCCCTGGTAATCCCTGGGGCCCACGCAAAATCCATAACCGCCCATCACCAGCCTGGATCCCTTTCCGGTCCCCAAAGGATCGCGGTAGACGCCCACGATACCGGTAATGGCGCCGCCGTAGGCCTCCATGTTGGATGGCGAATTGTGGGTTTCTCCGGTAATGACATAGTAGTGATCATCGTCAAAACGTGCGACACCGGCATTGTCCCACAACACCGATATCACCCAGGGCTTTTTTTTCTTGAGCGCCAGGGTGGGCGCCTCGATGCAGGCCTTGAAGAGATTGTCCACAACATTCGCTTCGCCGGTTTCGAGATCCCGGTATCGAAACAACCCCCGGAACGTATTATGGTTGCAGTGGTCGCTTCTGGCCTGGGAGATGTACTCCAGTTCGACATCGGTAGGATCCGATAATCCGATCAAGGCCCGCTTGGCAAGAACCTTTTTGTCTATAAAATAGGATCTGATAAAGGGAATGTCTGCCGGATTCAATGCAAGACCCCGTTCATCGCTGATCCGTTTAAGGGCCGTATCGCTGTGAACGGGAATGGTGGTCACTTTGGGCGTGTGGTTGAGGATCACTTTTGGAATGATAACGCCGATCCCTGATGCCGGGTCCCTTTCATCTATGGAAAAGATTTTCCATTGCTGGATAATATCATTGGCCAGTAGTTCGCCGGCAATGGTATTGACATCCTTAATGGACAGCCCTCCCCCTTTGAGGCAATATCGCTTGGAAGTATAAATCGATTTGTCCGGGGCGAACTTTAGACCCAGTATATCTTCAACCGCCTCAACGGCGGTGCTTCCGGGATTGTCTCTGACACCCGGCCGAAAGCCGACCCATATGCTCCAGTCAAAATCAATGCCAAGGGGATCATAAGAAGAAAGCTGCGTGACCGGATTGGTAAAAATTTCCGTTCGGATGGCTTCGAGCTGGTTTGCCGAAAGATCCGCATCGATGGTAACCACCTGAATGCTGCGAATGCTGTGAATTTCAAACCCGAAATAATCTTTGGCTTTCCGGCGAATCCCTTCTCCTTCGGCATCAAACAACTCGGGTCTCAGTGCAATTTCAAGTCGATGCGTCATTAGCTCAACAATATCCGTGCAATATCATTATAAAAAACATAGATCATCAACAGAATCAATACAAATATCCCGGCCTGCTGCGCCACCTCGCGCACCTTGAGGCTTACGGGATGTCCGATGGCGGCCTCAATAAAAAAGAAAAGAAGATGTCCGCCATCCAAAACCGGTATGGGGAGAAAATTCAAAATGGCGAGATTGATGCTGATCAGGGCAATGAAAAAGATTAAATTCACCATTCCTTCTTTGGCTTGCTGTCCCGCCATTTGCGCAATCATTATCGGTCCGCCCAATGTCTTCGGGGAAACAGCGCCTTCCACGAGCTTTACGACACCTTTTATGGTCAACGCGGTGATCTGGTAGGTCTGTTTGACGCTCTCGGAACAGGCCTGGAAAAAATTCAAATCTTTTTTAAATACCTCGCCCGAGGCGGTAACACCGATAACATAACGTTCCCTGTCCTCGTTAAATATATTTTTAAACGACTTTTCTTCGGGGGTAACGTTCTTTGTAAGGAGGGCGCCTTTACGGCGTACGCTCATCTCGAGTGTTTTGCCTTTGCTGGCCATAATCGCATTGGCCATATCTTCCCAGCTGGAAATGTTTTTGCCGTCTATGGATACGACATGATCCCCTTTTTGCAACCCTGCCGTATAGGCGGGCGTGTTATGATCGACACTCCCGACAATGGGTTTCAGTATCAAAAGCCCTAAAAATTGAAAAATGCCGAAGAATATGATGAGGGCCAAAAGAATATTAAAAAAAGGACCGGCCGCAACGATCAAAATCCGTTTGAAAACATGTTTGTGGGTAAATGAGAGCGGAATCTCCGAAGGATCCAATTCACTGTCCGGTGCTTCGCCGATCATTTTAACATATCCACCTAAAGGTATGGCGGAAATCCGGTATTCGGTGATACCGATGGTTTTGCCGATGATTTTGGGCCCGAACCCCAGAGAAAACCGCTCAACCCCGACGCCCATCAATCTGGCGACAAGAAAATGCCCCAACTCATGAAAAAATATCAGTACGCCTAAAACGACGACCAATGCAAATATGCTTACGCTCATATTGTCTTCTTTAGCTAAATTTATTTAAGGTTTTATCGAAATTACATTAACACAAACAAACAATAACAGTAAAGCCCGATGCCGGCCGCTGCCATAAATCAAACGTTTAACGTATCTATCCTGTTTTGTTGACGATCGATTCGTTTGTTAAAGCATTTATCCGTTCCATGGCTTCTTTTCTGGCCCATTGGTCGGCCTCAAGAATATCGCCGAGGGTCGGATCATGGACAGCCGTATGGCTTTCCATTGTTTTTTTTATGATTTCAGGTATATCGGTAAATGATATCTTGTTTTCCAAAAACGCAGCCACAACGATTTCGTTGGCCGCATTCAGTACCGCCGGAAGGGTTTTTCCAATTTCGCAGGCATTGTAGGCCAAAGCAAGACAAGGAAATTTTTCCACATCAGGTTTCTCAAAGGTTAATTTGCCGATGCGGGCAAAATCCGGTTCCGGCTGTTTTAAGGCCAGTCTTTCCGGATAGGACATGGCATAGGCAATGGCGCCTTTCATGTCGGGAATCCCGAGTTGTGCCATGACCGTCCCGTCTTTAAAGGAGACCATGGAGTGAACCACACTTTGCGGATGGATGACCACTTCAATCATCTCTTTGGAAACACCAAAAAGACACTTGGCCTCTATGACCTCAAGACCTTTATTCATCAATGTCGCCGAATCGACGCTGATTTTTTTCCCCATTTTCCAGTTCGGATGGTTCAGGGCGTCTTCGGGCTTGATTTTATCAAATTTCCCATACGGCAAATTTAAAAACGGACCGCCTGAAGCGGTAAGAAAGATTTTATTCAGATCTTCTTTGCGATTGCCCGCAATGCATTGAAAAATTGCGCTGTGCTCGCTATCGATGGGCAAAATGGTGACCTGGTTTATTTTTGCCTGTTCGATAACGCTGTCCCCGGCCATGACAAGGGTTTCCTTGTTTGCCAGGGCGATGTTTTTCTTGGCGGCGATCGCCGAAAGGGTCGGCATCAGACCTGCCGCCCCCACCATGGCCACGACAACCAGATCGGCTGATGCATGGGAGGCTGCCGCATTGTAACCTTCTTCTCCGTATAAGATGTCGACGCCGGTGCCTCCCGGCAGGGTGGTTTTCAGCAAAGCCGCGGCCGCTTCATCAAAAACCACCGCAATTTCGGGGTGAAATCTTGCAACCTGATCGGCCAGAACCAGAACATTGTCTTTGGCCGAAAGGGCTTTTACCGAGAATCGCTCAGGAAACATGCTAACAATTTCAAGGGCATTGCAGCCGATGGATCCCGTTGAGCCCAATATGGAAAGGTTTTTCATGACAACCGTTTGATTGATATAAAATTATCTTTAAACCGACTACCCGCTGAGTAGATATGCTTTAAAAATATACGCCACAGGTGCGGCAAAGAGTAGCGCATCGATCCGGTCGAGGACGCCGCCGTGACCGGGAAGCAACGTCCCGGAATCTTTTATACGGGCAATCCGCTTTAATTGAGACTCAAAAAGATCTCCCATCTGACCGGCGATGGTGATGGAAAGAAAAAACAAAAGGCTCAAACCCCACGGCAACCCGGACAATAGAAAGGATTTATACAAAGCGCCTGCGCCCAGGCCTGCGAGAAGTCCTCCCAATGCACCTTCAACGGTTTTATTGGGACTTACGCTCGGACAAAGTTTGTGCCGCCCCAAATAGGATCCCACATAATACGCTCCGGTGTCTCCAATAAACACTACGATAAGCAGTAAAAATATCCAGATTATACCATCGCGGCCGTTTCGGATAAACAGGAGATATGAAAGAAAAAGCGGCACATAAATTATGCCGGCGACCTGTTTAAAAACTATTTCGCAGACAGACGGGTCCGACTTGAATTTGAAAACAGAGAGCATGCCGGAAAACACGACGTTGAGAACAATGATGTCTAAAAGCGCACCAAAGGAATGGAGATATGCCGACCAGATAACAGCCGTGGCCGTAACAAGCGCTAAAAGAAGAAAACTCACTGCCGGCATGCTGCGATCGTTATTGAGCACGATGCGAAAATATTCCCACAACGCCACCATACATACGACATTGATCACAACGGCAAGCCACAATGTCCCCCCGAAGCCGATGAGTAAAATCAGAAGGGGAACGAGAATTATAGCGGTGATCCATCGTTTCAAATGCATGATTGTAAAAATCCTGGCCCAGAACACCAGGGTTCAATTTAAAAATGAAGTCAGGTTCCTACTTTACCGAACCTTCTTTCGCGATCTTGATAATTTTTAATAATCTTCAGTAATTCGTCCTTGTCGAAATCCGGCCACAGCGTATCGGTCACGCATATTTCCGTATAGGCGATTTGCCACAAAAGAAAATTGCTGATGCGCATTTCTCCGCTGGTCCTGATCAAAAGATCCGGATCGGGCATGGTTCCGGTATACAGGTGCCTTGAAATGAGATCAGGGGTTATCGAATCGGCATCAAGACCACCGGCTTTGATATCCCGGGCGATCTCCTGGATTGCTTTTACAATCTCGGCTCGGCCACCGTAGCTCAATGCCAGATTAAGGATCATCCCGTCATTTTTTTCTGTCAGCTTCATCGAGCGATCCAACTCCTGACGTACATCTTCCGGCAAGCGCTCGACCTGCCCGATGGCATTTAACCGGATATTGTTATCCAACATCTCTTTTCTTTCAGATATGAGGAATTTTTTAAGAAGGGTCATCAGAGCGGCAATTTCGCTTTGAGGTCGCTGCCAGTTTTCAGTGGAAAATGCATACAAGGTCAAAACGCGAATGCCGATTTCACGGCACGCACGAACAACGGTCCGTACCGTCTCGGAACCCTTTTCATGACCTCTAATCCGATTTAAAAGACGCTTTTTAGCCCACCTGCCGTTACCATCCATAATCACGGCGATATGAACCGGCAGGTTATGAGGATCAATATCTGTGTCGGTTGGGGAAGATGGATTAGAATTCAAGGATTTCTTTCTCTTTTTCTTTACAGACGTCATCAACGATATTGATATATTCGTCTGTTATCTCCTGGATCCGGTCTTGGCCCTTGAAAGCATCATCTTCAGAAATCTCGCCATCCTTTTTCAAACTTTTTAATAAATCATTGGCATCCCGCCGGACATTTCGTATCGAGACCTTGTATTCTTCGCTTTTCTTATATATCGTCTTGACAAGCTGTTTTCTTCTATCTTCCGTAAGCGGCGGAATGGAGATTCGTATGACTTTTCCGTCATTCGAAGGCGTCAAGCCGAGATCGGATTTCAATATTGCCTTTTCGACATCTTTGATGACGGACACGTCCCAGGGTTGTATGGCGATCATGCGGCTTTCGGGAATGGAAAGAGATGCCATCTGGTTTAAGGGTGTCAATGCGCCGTAGTAATCCACCCGGATGTCATCCAGAATCGAAAGAGAAGCACGACCGGTTCTTACTTTTTTAAATTCATTTTTAAGTGCGTCTATCGATTTTTTCATGCTGTCTCTGGTTTCCTGATATATCGATTCAATCATAGCCTTATCCCCGATTTAGTTCGTCCCGTTCACCACTTGAATGTAGGATTTGTTCATTTATTCTATGTTTTTTACGCCTGCTTCTCAATTGGTTATCTGCGTTCCAACGGTTTTTCCGCATGCCACTCTTTTAATATTCCCTTTCTTTGTCAAACTAAAAACAACGAGGGGAAGATGGTTGTCCATTGCCAGAGAAACTGCCGTCATATCCATCACGTGCAGCTGTCTCTCAATGACCTCCATATAACTGATTTTTTTTATAAATTTAGCATCCTTCTTTACAAGAGGATCGGAATCGTAAAGACCGTCGACCTTTGTGGCCTTCATCAGTATTTCAGCATGTATCTCCTGTGCCCGAAGCACCGCCGCCGTATCGGTCGTAAAATAAGGATTGCCGGTCCCGGCCGCGAAGATCACTACCCGTCCTTTTTCCAGGTGTCGAATAGCCCTTCGGACGATAAACGGCTCGGCCACTTCATGCATGGAAATTGCGGTTTGGACACGGGTGATAACGCCTTTTTTTTCCAGGGCATCTTGCAAGGCAAGGCTGTTAATCACCGTCGCCAGCATTCCCATTCTATCGGCGGATACCCGATCCATACCATATGAGGAAGCGGCAATTCCCCTAAAAATATTGCCGCCACCTACAACGACGGCGATCTGGACGCCCAGTTCAAATACCGAACGGATCTCTTCAGCCACATATTGTATCATATCCGGGCTGATTCCAAAACGCTGATCACCCATCAAAGCTTCTCCGCTCAGCTTTAATAAAATTCTTTTATATCTGGGTGTTGGCAATATATTTTACTCCCCGATCCTAAATCTTGCAAAGCGCTTGATTGTAATATTTTCGCCGATCTTGGCGATCATATCATTTAGAAGGTCTTCGATGGTCATATCAGGATCACGGACATAGGCCTGGTTCATCAGACAGTTTTCTTTGAAATATTTTTGCATTTTACCGTCCACGATCTTGTCCGCTATTTTTTCGGGTTTTCCCATTTCAAGGACTTGCGCGCGATAAATTTCTTTTTCCTTGCTGATGATTTCTTCGGGCACATCTTCCGGTCGAATGGCTACAGGATTTGTTGCTGCGATATGCATCGCAAGGTTTTTGGCAAACGCATTGAAATCGTCGTTCTTGGCAACAAAATCCGTTTCACAATTCACTTCCACCAATACCCCGAGTTTTCCGTCCATATGAACATATGACTGTATAACGCCTTCCGTCATGGCCCGGCCGGCTCTTTTGGCGGCAGTTGCCAAACCTTTTTTTCTTAAAAAGTCAACCGCCGAATCCATATCGCCGTTACACTCGGTCAGGGCTTCTTTACAATCCATAATTCCGGCTCCGGTCTTTTCGCGAAGCTGCATCACCATTTTAGCACTTATCGTTGACATCTCTATTCTCCAGAATTTTCTGCTTCCGCATCTTCCTGCAAATCGTTATTTTCAGCATCTTCATTGTCTTCGGTATCTTTTTGAACCGAAGCGGTTGTCTTTTTGATGATTTCGACCACCGGGCCGTCCGTACCGTCTGATATAACCTTTCGCTCTCCGGGTTTTAAATCGGCGCTGGCGGCTGTAACAACGGATACGTCTTCAACTTCTTTATCGGATTCGGCCTGCTGTTTTTCTTCCAGACGCGCTTTGCCTTCAATACAGGCATCGGCGATTCTGGAGGTGATCAATCGAATGGCGCGGATGGCATCATCATTTCCCGGGATGATATAATCGATTTCCTCCGGATTACAGTTTGTATCCACAATAGCGGCAATCGGTATTCCCAGTCGCTTTCCCTCGCGGACGGCGATGGCCTCATTTTTAGGATCAACAACAAAAATTGCGCCCGGAAGTCCGCTCATGGTTCGAATTCCGCCAAGATTGCTATCGAGTTTCACACGTTCTTTTTTAAGCTTCAACCGCTCTTTTTTTGGAAAAAGATTGATGGATTCATCGTTCACAATCGTATTGAGATAGTTGAGACGATCGATACTTTTTCTGATGGTCTGAAAATTCGTCAACATCCCGCCGAGCCACCGATTGTGAACGTAAAACATTTCGCACCGGTTCGCTTCTTCATAGATCGATTCCCGCGCCTGTTTCTTGGTTCCTACAAAAAGAATCGATTTGCCGCCGGCTACGGTACCGACGATAAAATCATAGACTTTTTTAAACATTCGAACGGTTTTCTGAAGATCGATGATATAGATCCCGTTCCTGGCCCCGAAGATATACGGTTTCATCTTGGGATTCCAGCGCCTGGTTTGATGACCAAAATGCACTCCTGCCTCGAGGAGTTCTTTCATTGTAATGTAAGCCATTTTCTCTCCCTTTTTGGTTGGTTTTTCTCCACCGCCCCCATCCACCCTGCTTCCGACCGCGTCAAAACGCAGCACCGGGAAATAGGTCCGGGGGCGTGCGATTTACTTAAACGAATTTTTATAACAAAATAAAATTTGATGCGCAACAAATTTTTCACTTCTTCCGCATTTGAACCACACGATCATATCCGCTGTAATCTTTGATACATACGATATGCTCATATGCGCCGCATCCATCAGCAATCCGCTCGACATCATTTTTCTGATCTTCGCCGATTTCCAGCAAAAGGGCCCCTTTCGCTCGAAGATATAGATGCGCATGACCGATAATATGGTTTAAACACGAAAGCCCGTCTTCTCCGCCGTCAAGGGATGAAATCGGTTCATATCCGGTAATTTCAGGCTGGAGACCGCCGATTAACCGGCTTGGAACATACGGCGGATTTGAAAGAATCATGTCAAAAGCACATGGCTTGGGGCTGAATGGCGCAAACCAGTCCGCACAAATCAATTCTACGTTGTTTTCAAGTCCGTGACGGACCGCGTTTTCCCTGGCCGTCCGGACTGCAGCCCACATTCGATCCGTCGCGAAGAATCGATGGCCGGGTCTCATTGAAGCAAGGGCTAAAATTACAGCCCCGGATCCTGTGCCGAGTTCCAATACGTGTCTCGGTGTCAAAACAGGATCGGACGTTGATCCGGCGGGCAAAAGATCCAATGCCGCCTCAACCAGAAATTCGGTCTCGGGTCTTGGAATCAATACATCTTTTGTCACTGCAAAATCCATGGACCAAAATTCCTTGATCCCCACAATATATGCAACCGGTTCTCTGTTGATGCGTCTTTTTACGAGTTCTTTGAACCGCTTGAGGTCTTCGTCATAAAGCGGCTGATCGTATCTTAAATACAGATCTATTCTTTGTAATTTCAATGCGTGGGAAAGAAGGATTTCGGCTTCAGCCCTGGGTCTTTCGATATCATGGGTATTAAAATAAGACGTGGCCCACTTGAGAAGTTTTATTATAGTCCATTTAGCATCAATGGACGCCTGCCGATTTTGCATTCTGTAATGCCTGGGTTTGATAATAGGTAATAAGTCCTTCTATGAGCTCATCGATTTCACCTTGCAAAATGCTTTCAAGCTTATAAAGAGTGAGTCCGATTCTGTGGTCGGTGACTCTGCCTTGGGGAAAATTATACGTTCTTATCCTTCCGCTTCTGTCGCCATCTCCGATCTGACTTTTACGCTCTTGAGATCTTTTTTCGTTTTGCTCTCTCGTCATACGGTCAAGGAGGCGAGCGCGAAGAACCTTCATTCCCTTATTTTTATTTTTCAACTGGGATTTTTCATCCTGGCATGTCACGACGATGCCGGTGGGGAGATGGGTGATACGTACCGCGGAATCGGTGGTATTGACGCTTTGACCGCCCGGACCGGTGGATCGATAGACATCGACTTTAATCTCTCCGGGATCAATATGAACTTCAACATCTTCTGCTTCTGGCAATACCGCAACGGTAACTGCAGACGTGTGTATCCGTCCCTGGGCCTCGGTCTCCGGAACACGCTGAACGCGATGGATACCGCTTTCATATTTTAAGAAACTATAGGCCCCTTTACCGTGGATCAGCGCAATGATCTCCTTTAAACCGCCGATTCCGGTTGCATGATGGCTTAACACCTCGACTTTCCAGTTCTTGAGTTCCGCAGACTTTGTATACATCCTGAAAAGATCGCTGACAAACAGTCCGGCTTCCTCTCCGCCGGTGCCGGCTCGAATTTCGATGATAACATTTTTTTCGTCATTGGGGTCTTTGGGTAAAAGCAGCCTTTTAAGATTCTTTTCGAGATCTTCTTTTTTGAGCGTCAAGACTTCGACTTCATCCCGTGCCATTTCTTTGATCTCCGGATCTTTGTCCCTCAACAACTCCATGCTTTCTTCGAGTTCGGTTGCGGTTTGTTTGTACTTTCTGAAAACCGATACAATTTTACCGAGATCCGAATGTTCTCTCGTATATTTTTGATAGGCTTCCCTGTCCTGAAGAATCTTGGGATCGCTCAAAAGCTTTTCAACCTCCGAAAAGCGCTCTTCCACACCTGTCAGTCTGTTATACATGGTTTGATCTTGGTTTTTATTTTTAATTTCAGAATGTTAAATGTTATGCCCAAACGGAAATATCGCTGCAAATACAAACTGCCCATCACTTATCCGTTTGAACAACGGGGCTTACCGGAAAGGGTGAATGGGCAGGCTACTGATCCTGAAATTTTTCGTATTTTTTGCGGAAACGCTCGATTCGACCTGCGGAGTCTATGAGTTTCTGTTTGCCGGTGAAAAAAGGATGACATTTCGAACAGATTTCCACGCGGATATCCGATTTCGTGGATCCGACTTCAAGCACATTTCCACATGCGCACTTTATGGTTGTTACGGCATACTCCGGATGAATATTCGCTTTCATGTATTGCTTTAATCCTCCTTATTTTAGGTATTCATTGAATCCAAAAACGTTTTATTATCTTTTGTTCCGTTCATTTTATCAAGTAAAAATTCCAAACTGTCAACAGGATTTAATGAAGACAGCAATTTTCTTAAGATCCATACCCGGTTCAATATTTCCTGGGACAGGAGGAGCTCTTCTTTACGAGTGCCCGACTTCTTAATATCTATGGCGGGGAACACCCGTTTGTCGGCAAGTCTTCGGTCGAGTTGGATCTCCATGTTTCCCGTACCTTTGAATTCTTCAAAAATAACCTCATCCATGCGGCTGCCGGTGTCCACCAAGGCGGTGGCGATGATGGTGAGGCTCCCGCCTTCTTCAATATTCCTGGCAGCCCCGAAAAACCGTTTTGGCCGCTGAAGCGCATTTGAGTCGACGCCTCCGGAAAGAATCTTCCCGCTGGGCGGGATAACGGAATTGTAAGCTCGCGCAAGCCTGGTGATGCTGTCCAGCAGGATAACGACATCTTTTTTATGTTCAACCAGGCGCTTGGCCTTTTCAATGACCATTTCCGCAACCTGAACATGTCTTTCAGCAGGTTCGTCAAAGGTCGAGCTGATCACTTCTCCATCGACGGACCGGACCATATCCGTAACCTCTTCGGGCCGTTCATCAATAAGGAGTACAAACAAAATAATATCCTTATGATTATGACTGATGCTATTGGCGATGGACTGCAAGAGCATTGTCTTACCGGACCTGGGAGGTGAAACGATCAAACCTCTCTGTCCAAAACCGATGGGCGTCAGAAGATCCATGATTCTCATGGAATAATTATCGGAATCGGCTTCAAGCATCATTTTTCTATCCGGATAAAGCGGTGTCAGGTTGTCAAAGAGTATCTTTTCTCTGGCCACTTCCGGATCTTCATAGTTGACGGCTTCGACCTTTAGGAGGGCGAAATATCTTTCCGTCTCTTTGGGCTGACGTATCTGCCCGGATACCGTATCTCCGGTTCTTAAATTAAAACGGCGAATTTGGGAGGGCGACACATAAATATCATCAGGTCCCGGCAAATAATTATAGTTGGGCGCCCTTAAGAATCCAAATCCATCCGGCAGTATTTCAAGGGTGCCCTCCCCGAATATCAAACCGGTTTTTTCGATTTCTGCCTGCAAAAGGGCAAAAATTAGCTCCTGTTTTCTCATTCCGGCGGCCCCGTCAATTTTAAATTCTTTGGCCATCATGTTCAGTTCGCTGATCTTTTTTTCTTTGAGTTCAACTATATTCATTAAAAAATTGTCCCTCCTGTGGTGTCAGTACCTTAAAAAAACACACCCGTGTTGGCCTCTGAATGAATGAAATGTTGACAACCAAGCCATTGTATTCACAAGCCTTTCGCAACTAAATGCGCTGATGGCGCGGGATTTCGGCTTCGTGCCAAAAAGGCATTCATGCAATGGTTCGCGGCTGTTGGCCTTTTTATTTATTAATCGGATACCCAAATTGTAATCGCTAATTCGAAGCACTCAATATTAAATGGATCCGTGTCGGCTTTAATGGAAGAGTTTAATTTTTCAGTGAATTAAAATTGAAGGTTTAGGCATTCTCTCCAAATGGCGGGATCCAAAAAGGTATGTTTTTATCCTGTAGAAAATCTTTATATGATGATTTACCGCCTGTCAAGAGCTTTTTCTTTTTGTTGCCGTATTGGAAAGATTTTCGAATAAAACATCAACGGATCTTACCAGATCCGCCTTAGAACCTTCGTTGCGGACAACATAATCTGCCCCTTCAATCTTTTTGCTATCCGGCATCTGGAGCTTGACAAGCTTTTCAGCAGACTCCCGCGATATGTTGTCCCGTGCCCTCAATCGCTGAATCCTCGATTCCCGACTCGCACTGACCACAACCACCCGATCATATTGGTCTTGTAAATCCAGTTCAAAAAGAAGCGGTACCTCAACGACCACTATTGAGCGGCCCTCTTTTTCCAGTTGCACGACATTTTTTAAAATAAGATTCGATATTTCATGGTGGAGAATGTTTTCAAGGTTTTTTCGTGCAGCATCATCCTCTGTAATTATTTGCCGCAACATTTTGCGATTTAAGCTGCCGTCCGGCAATAATATTTTTTTACCGAAAATACCGGCGATCTTTTGCAGCGCTGCAGACCCCGGAACAACCGCCTGCTTTGCTGCGTCATCGGCGCTGATAACATCAAGGCCGAGCGATCTTAACCGCCTGCAAACGGACGTTTTACCGGAGCCCGCCCCTCCTGTAACGGCAATCTTAACCATGATTTTCAATTGGACCACGATCATGTATTCGTGGTACGGTTTTATGAAACATACTATCGGAAAAATCAAAAAAATGATAAGGCGAAATCATGCTTCAGTCCATTAAAAATATCCTCCCCCAACAAAAAGGGACATACATCATCGGCGGATCCATCAGGGATCTTCTTTTGGGCCGGGTCCCCGCCGACTATGACATTGCCTGTGACGGAAATCCAGAAAAATTTGCAAAAAAAATTCTGGCCCAATCCGGCGGGCATTTTGTCCGACTCGGCAAATCCGACCAGGTGATTTTCAGAGTGATATCAGACGGCATGATTTTCGATATTGCGTCGCTAAATGGCGCATCCATAGAAGAGGACCTAAATAAAAGGGATTTTACCGTCAACGCCATCGCATACGACCTTTGCTCGGAAAAAATTATCGATTGTCTTGGCGGTCTTAAGGATCTTGCCGATAAAAAAGTACGGATGGTGTCAAAAGAAATTTTTAAAAAAGATCCGTTACGGCTGATCAGGGCTTACAGAATCGGGGCCTGCCTCAATTTCAAAATCGAATCCCGGACAACCGAATCCATCGCATTTCATGTAAAACTATTAAAAAACATCGCAGGGGAACGCATTCGATCAGAACTCCTTTCAATGCTCGACGCATCGGCATCCTATCCTTATCTAACCCAAATGGCGAACAACGGCCTTTTAGGGGAGATTTTTCCCGGCTTTGGCCGTCTAAAGGGGTGTTTTCAGAATAATCACCATCAGTTTGATGTGTTTGAACATACACTAAGAGCTTTTGAACATCTTGAAACCATACTGAATAAACCGGAAGCCATTTTGCCGGATATTTCTATCAAATTTTGCCGTTATATCGAAAAAACAAGACCCGCGCTGCTCAAATGCGCAATCCTTATCCACGACACGGGAAAACCTTTGACCAAAACTTTGGACAGCAACGGCAAATGCCGCTTTTACGGTCATGCTCCAAAAAGCGCCCAGATGGCTCAGGCCATCGGTCAAAGACTGAGATTTTCCAACCAAGAACAGCGGTTAATCCATTGTATTGTCCGGTATCACATGACGCCGATGTCTCTTTTTTCAGCGTATGAAAAAAAACCGGCAATAAAAAAGGGCATCATACGATTTTATAAGAAA
>Ga0315540_10000262_pt1 | contig 29013 bp, 29 predicted proteins | sample SalMarSW160110MG_FD_203677 | JGI IMG/M metagenome (GOLD analysis project Ga0315540, IMG submission 203677) | Salt marsh sediment microbial communities from the Plum Island Ecosystem LTER, Massachusetts, United States - Salt Marsh Sediment SW1601-10 ...
GCAGAAAACGTAAATTCAACCTTTCAAGTAAAGGTAACCTATTATGCCCAATATCAAAGCAATATTCTTTGATCTCGACAATACCTTAGTTGATTTCTTGCACATGAAGGAGGAATCGTGCAAAGCAGCCGTTCATGCAATGGTTGTGGCTGGATTGCAAATGGAAGAATTAGAAGCATACGAACAGTTAATAAAAAAGTATTTTGACGTAGGAATCGAATCCAACATCGCCTTTTCAGAATTTTTAAAAGGTATCGGTCAATTTGACCATAAAATTCTTGCAGCAGCCATAAACGCTTACCTGGATGCAAAAAGCAAATGTCTGAAACCTTACCCCAATGTAAAACCGACTCTGAGCAAATTGAAGAAAAATGGAATTTTTCTATCAATCGTCACGGATGCACCCAAAACCAAAGCGTACCAAAGACTGATGGGAATGGGTATTGAACAATTTTTTAGTTTTGTTGTCGGGTATGAAGATACAAATAGTTTGAAAAGCACCGGTTTGCCACTGGTGTTGGCGCTCCAAATGCTTAGAAAAGAGTTACCGAATGTAGCAGAGGAAGAAATCCTTATGGTAGGTGACTCGGTGGAGAGAGACATTAAACCTGCAAAAAAAGTTGGTTTAAAAACAGTTTTGTCTAAATATGGACAAAAGAAGTTGATTCCTGGGAAACCTGATTATGAACTAACCGATTTTAAGGAAATATTAAAAATCTGCAATTAGTAAATGAGTAACTTACTCGTCTTCTTTGATTTCTACATAAATCTTATCATTTTGAACAATACAACGATAAGTTGTCAGTGTAACTTCAGGAATTTCGATGTATTGCCCGTTGCGTAAGTCGAATTTCCAACCATGACACGGACACATCACAACAAAACCATTAAGAATACCACCTTGAAGTTCACAGCCCATATGTGGACATTTATTTGAAACCCCGAAAATTTGTCCATCAACTTTCGCTAGAAGAATAGAGTTTCCTTTAACCCACACAGATTTCATTTTGCCATCTTTAAGTTTGCTCTCTTTTATTGAGGGCACAAAGACCATATGCGCACTTCCAACCTTTTGTCACTTTGTAAATAGTATTTTTGTTAATTAAATTTATTATTTTTAGTAAAACTACAAATGCTTATTTTAGCAGCAGGATAACCAAACCCGTTATTGTTTCTTTTTAGTTTTTTTACCCTTTTTTGTCCGCGTTCTTGGTTGCTTCTTCACAAGCGATGAAACCATTGAGATTCGATCCTGGATAATTTGCTTGGTTTCAAGCATTACAGGAGATTCATGAAGGGCTTCTTCCAACTTGTCTTTATTTTCTTCCAACTTGTAAGTGAACTCTTCTGCAGAGATTTTGCTTTCGTTTCTAAGGTGGCATGTTTCTTCGATAGAAGCACTAATAGCGCAGAGTTTCTCTTCCACTTTAACTTCGGGTTCAGATTGATCATGTTTGAATTTGCTCTTGACATACCGAGATAATATTGGCACTTGAATCGTTATTGATACGAATGCGACACCTAAAGCCATGGTGCGTATTATAGATATATCAGTTAACGAGATGACTGCAGAAGTGGTAATCGTTGCTGCAAGCACAATCGACAAAGCTCCTCTGACACCGCCAAGAAAAGCAATACTGCTCCATACTATAGGTATTTTTTCACCTCTTCGACTAAAGAAAGCGAATATCGGATAAACAGCCGCGGCGCGAGCAATAGTCACAGCTAAAAACGCTGCAGCTATAAGCCCAACCGATTCCCAAAGGGTAGGCAAATCACTTTGGAAACCAATGAATAAGAACGCAACTGAGTTTGCGAGAAAAGCAATTACTTCCCAAAACATCTTTATTGTATGTCTGGTCGCAGATTCCATAGCGGTTCGCATCGTGAAATTACCGAAGTATAACCCAGTTACTGCAACGGCGATAATGCCTGAAGCACCTATACCGGTGGCAAGTGCAAAAGAGCCATAGACAGCAGAGATCGTAAGTATACATTCAGCTACTCTATCTTCAATTAAACTAGACAACAATTCTGCTACGAAGCCTATACCCAAGCCTACCAGTAGACCACCGATAAGTGTGAAACCAAAACTGCCTGCTGCTTCAAGAAACCCAGCTTGATGTAAAGCTGCTGTTGAAAGGATTATCGTGAAGACGACTATAGCCGTTGCATCGTTGAAAGCAGCTTCTGTATTTAGAAGAATAGTGAGTTTTGGGGGCACTTTTATCCTGCGGAAGACTTCCAAGATGGTAACAACATCTGTGGGGGCTATTAGCGCAGCAAACAAGAAAGCAACGTAGAAAGGCAGCCCAACAAGCCAAAGCACTAAGCCTCCTACTAAGGTAGCGATTATAACGCCAAGTGTAGCTAATGCAACTGATGGTCTAATTACAGCTCGCAAATCTCCGGCTCGAATATGCATCATGGATTCAAAAACAAGTGGCGGCACGACTATTCCGACAAAAAAGCCGCTTCCTCCTCCTTCGAGAAGCAGATTATCAAAAGATCGGATTTGGTCTATTATTGCGGTTGAGATTCCTTGAAAAGGGCTTCCGTTGAAGGTGAGCAAAGTTGCAATAGCTGTCACACCGACACCGATTAGAACCAAAACAAGGGTATAAGGAGTTTTAAACCGTAATGATATGATGGCTGCTACAAAAGAGGCGAGTAGAAATACGGCTATAATTAGCTCTATATTAGCAGCCATTTTTAATCCTCGTTTCTGGTTCAGCGTCTAAACGCATGTTCTTTGTGTGTTTTGATTTGCATACTATGCAAAAAGGTTTTTCCTAAGCAAGCAGGCAAATTGACAATCAATTTAGTATTGTAAAAATAAGAAATGAAAACCAAGTGAATGCCGAAGAATTACCACTTCGAAAACAATTAATTTGTGGATTTTCCGCTTTTGTTGTGAAACTCTGCTAGTCGGATAATTGTTTCTTTGTAGACTTCGATCGAGTCTAAGTATTCTTTTATTTCAATGTGTTCATCGATTGTATGGTCGAGGTGTGAATCTCCAGGTCCGTATGTGACTATAGGAAGGTTCATGGCTTTTCCAAGGATGTTCATATCGCCTGTTCCAGTTTTATGAAGCAGTGTAGCTGGTTTGTTGAGCACTTTTCTAACAGAAGACGCCAACACATGAACGAGTGGTGAAGCTTTGTTAACTTCGAACGGCTCAACGGTATCAAGAACTGTAGCTCTAACTGACACGTTTTGATTTGCAGTTTTGTATTTGGTAATTATCTTATTTATTTGTTCAAAAACTTGCGACGTTGAGAATTGTATTGGCACTCGGACATCTATGTTCATTTCAGATTCGAAGGGAACGACTGAAGTAGGTCTGCCTCCTACAACTTTGATTAAGCAAGCTGTGACTGCGTTGTAGGGACTTGCCGATGGGTCCAGAGATGGATATGAAGAGGCGTTTTTTATTTGTTTCCAGAGTTCATAGGCTTTTTCCAAAGCATTATCATAAAGCCAAGGTGTTGAAGCATGTCCAGTTTGAGTTTTTATAACTATTTTGAGTTGAATCTGACCTTTGTAGCCTATGGTCACGTTTTCTACTCCGCTGGGTTCCCCGAATATTGCGTAGTCTGCTTTGATTCCTTGAGTGATTAAATGCCGAACTCCACGGCTGGTAGCTTCTTCTTCAACTACGCTTGCAACTAAAATTTTTCCTTTGAAACCCGGTTCTTTGGCGGCGACAGAGGCTGCAACAACCATTGCGGCAAGTGGACCTTTGGCGTCTACTGCGCCGCGGGCAAATATTTTCCCTTCTTCAATTCGAAGTGGCATATGCCCAGCTACAGTGTCCATGTGTCCACATAAGAAAATTACGGGTTCGCCTTCTCCCATCACGCCAATTACATTGCCTATAGCGTCGATGCCGACTTCGTAGCCCATTTTTTCCATTTTTTGAGCCAAAAAGTTGGCTATTTCTTCTTCTTTTCCTGATGGGCTGTAAATGCCTAATAAGTTAGTTAGGAATCGTACTGCTGCCTCGCTCATTTTCTTCTTCCCTCAACGCTTTATCTAGCGCTGTTATAATTAGATCTATTTGTGGCCTTGTAATAATTAGAGGCGGTAACATCCGAATAACTGTTCGGCCTGCGTCTATAACTAGAATACCGTTGTTTAACATCTTTGTTATTATACCATATACGTCGTAACGGAGTTCTATGCCGAGCATTAAACCTAAGCCGCGGATTTCTTTTATTATTTTATGTCTTGTCGCCAAATCTTCTAGCTTGTTTTTAAAGTATTTGCCGTCTGAGGCTGCTTTGTCAGCGAGTTTTTCTTCAAATAGTACGTCAATGGCAGCACATCCTGCAGCACACACGATTGGGCTTCCGCTGAAGGTTGTTGAGTGCTCACCAACTTTAAAGGTCGACATGATATTTTCTTTTGCGACTGTAACGCCTATGGGTAATCCTCCAGCAAAAGGTTTAGCTAAACACATTATGTCTGGCGTGACATCCCAGTTTTCGCAACCAAATAATTTACCTGTGCGTCCAAAACTAGTTTGAACTTCATCTAGTATTAGTAGAACGTCGTTTTTGTTGCAGATTTCTCGTACTCTTTGAAGGTAACCGTTTGACGGAACGCGAATTCCTCCTTCTCCGCGGATCGGCTCCATGAGAACTGCAGCGGTTTTTTCAGTTATTGTATTCTCTATTTTAGCGGCGTCATCTGGTGCAACATGTTTTATGTCAGGTACTAGAGGCATGAAGGGTGCACGGTATTTCTTGTCCCATGTTGCGGATAGAGCACCCATTGTTTTACCATGATAAGAACCCATAAGGGCGATGATTTCAGTTTTTCCTGTGGCTTTGCGTGCTAGTTTTATAGCGCATTCAACGGCTTCTGAACCGCTGTTGGAGAGAAACGCTTTGTCTAAGCCTTTAGGTGTGATTTTGATTAGTTTCTCTATGAATTCTGCTCGTTTATCGTTGTAGTAGCAGCTGTGGCAGGTTATGAGTTGGGATGCTTGAGCGTTTATTGCTTCGACAATTTTGGGGTGACAGTGCCCCAGTGCAGCAACACCGTAGCTGCTTGTGCTATCTATGTATTCTCTACCGTTTATGTCCCAAACAAGAGATCCTTTGCCTCGGGTGAGAACGACTGGTTTTTTGGAGAATACGTTTGCCAGGTAACGGTTTTCAATTTCCTTTATTTCGTTGTCATTCACTGGTTATCACTGTACCAACTTGATGTTTAAGAACGGAGGTTATGGGTTGTTTTGCTGTGCCTGAGGTGATTAGAACTTCTTTGACTCCTTGGTTTAAGGCTTCCAATCCCGCGTGAACTTTGGTACTCATGCCTCCTCCGATTATAGAGAGGACTTCTTTAACTTCTGTTGGGGAAATTTTGGGTACACGTTCTCCTTTGAGCATCAATCCTTCAACATCTGTGAGGAGGATTAGTTTATCGGCTTTTAGTGCGCCTGCGACTATAGCTGCAGTTCGGTCACCATCCACATTAAGGGACTCGTTGTCTTGGCTGAGTGCAATCGGAGTAACTATTGGAATGTAGTCTTTTTCCAGTAATAAATTAAGAAGTTCAGTGTTAACTTCGGTAATTTTGCCTGTGTATCCTCCGTCGATGACTTTTTTTCTACCACGTTCATCAACAATGATGAGTCGAGTTTTTCGTTCAGCTTTGAGGATAGCAGCGTCAAGGCCGCTTAGACCAACTGCGGGTAAACCTTGACTCTGGAGCGCCAAAACTATTTGTTTGTTCATTTTGCCTGCCATAACCATAGTGTAGATTTCGATGGTTTCTTTGTCGGTGTATCTGCTGCGAAATCCTTCGGGGGACGTTATGAATTTTTGTTCTTTGCCTAGTTTACTGGCAATTTCTGTGACTTCGGCGCCTCCTCCGTGAACAAGCACAATTTTGTTGGCTTTTGATACTTCTTTGAGGTCATTGATTAATTCGCTAGAGGCGCCTTCTTTGAGAATGCTTCCGCCCATTTTAATGACAAGCAACATAGCGATCAGACCGGATGGAAACCAGTGCTTTTAAGACCTGTGGTTTCGTCTATTCCCATAAGTAGGTTGAGGCATTGGACGCCTTGTCCTGCTGCGCCTTTTGTCATGTTGTCGATGGCTGAGAACATTATAAGGCGGTTGGCATGTTCGTCGATTTCGAAGCCGACGTCGCAGAAGTTTGTGCCTATGGTGATTTTGGGGTCGGGCAGTTGATAGGGGCCTTTTTGATATTTAACTAAGCGAACGAAAGGTTCATTGCCGTACATTCCGCGGAGTGCTTTCCAGAGATCTTTGCTAGTGACTGATTGTTTGGGGAATGTGTGAATTGTGGCTAAGATACCTCGTACCATGTTTACGGCATGTGGAGTAAAAGAGATTTTGACTTGTTCATTTGTTAGAGCGTTTAGTTCTTGTTCAACTTCAGCGATGTGTCGGTGCCCGCAGACTTGGTAGGGGCGCGCTCCGCTGGAGCGTTCCGGATGGTGCGATGCGAGGGTTGGTTTGCTTCCTGCACCTGAAGATCCTACTTTGAGATCAACTACAAGTTTACTGTTATCCACTAGTCCGGCTTTTACAATAGGCGCTAAGCCCAGAATGGCGCTTGTTGCCATGCAGCCGGGGCAAGCTACTAGTTTTGCTTTTTTTATCTCTTCGCGATGCAGCTCTGGCAGTCCATAAGCGGCTTCCTTGAGTAGTTCTGGGTGGGCATGTATCCAGCCATAATAAGTTTCGTAGTCTTTGGGGTTTGTACATCGGAAATCGGCGCTCATGTCTATGACTTTTAGACCTACCTCTAGAAGTTTGGGGACAAGGTTTACTGATCCACCGTGTGGAGTAGCAGTAAAAATTAATTCACAGTTATTTTGTAATTCAGCCATGTCTTGAGAAACAAATTTTAGTTGTGTTAAGCCTCTTAGGTTTGGATGAACGTTGAAGACATATTCTCCTGCGCTTTGTCGTGAAGTAACCGTAGTAACCTCTACTTCTGGATGCATCAAGAGCAGTCGCAGTAGTTCGCTTCCAACATATCCTGAACCGCCAATTATTCCTATTTTCATTTTTTTCCCTCTTTTGTTATTTTAATTGTCGATTAGGCTCTTAGCCCCCTTCAATAAAGGAATTGCCACGTTGAGCCCTGTCGCGAGTCGGGTATTCTCCCAGAATTCTGGGCAAGAATTCGCCTCATGGAACACCAGCGCGCTCTTATTTTTTTCTACACTTTCTTCAATTATGTCTTTAATGTTTTCGTATGCTGATGTATTCTTGTAGGTTTCAAATGCTTTTTCTAATTTTCCAGTCCAACCTTGGAAGTCAGTTAGTCGTGTTTCGTCTGACTTTACTCTCTGAACTGAGAGAAATGCTTGTGTAGCTTTATCCAATTCTTCTTTCAGATAAGCATCATCGGTGTTTTTGTTTTCACCAACGTTTACCATTGCATCTAACGCGAAGATCCAAGCCTCGTTATCTTTGCTGAGAGCTTTGCCGCATTTAACGGCCAACTCCTGAATGTAGAAAGGCAATTTTGCGTGGAAGACTAAGTTGCCAAGAAAAGTGTTTGTTCGGAAATCTTTGAAGCCTGCTCGAGCCATTGCTGTTTGGAAACAAGTAGGTTGTTTACCTTTCTCTTTGGAAACGATTATTCGTAAATCGTAGAACCATTTTTGAACGAGTTCCTGGGCGACCACACCAATCGGATTAATGATCGTGGGTTTTGTTTCTTTGATATGTGCTTCTAGTTCTTCGCGGTTTTGAGAGAGCATTATCATTTTTCCGTGAGTACCTGCGTCGGCTTTGATTACAATACCTTGAGACAGGGGGATTTCTTGCTCGAATAGGTCAGCGATGTCTTTTTGGTTGTGAATTTCTCTGCCGTTTTTTAGGGTATCGGTTGCATCACAGGGTACGAAGATGGTTTTTGGGATAGGAATATCTTCTTTGTGCAGGTTTAGGAGAGTGCGGAGTTTGCTGTAGCAAATGAACTCTATTTGGGAGGAGTTTAAGGTTTTTTTGCCTAGTTGCTCCATAATGTAGGAAGCTTGGAGTCGCCGATTCTTACTCTGAGCTCGATTAAGAACAACAGCTGTGTCTTGAATTGTCGAGGTGTAGTCTTTGCCTTTGGTTTTAGCACTAAAACCTTCTTTAGAAATTGAAAGAGCAATTTTTCGAAAAGGAATAAAAACTAAGTCTATTCCAAGGTCTTGGGCGGTGAGTTTTATGCCATTTTCATCGCTTTCGGAGCGTTCATAGAGAAGTGCGATGCTCATCGCTTTGTCCTCAGACTTTATTTTTTGTTAAAAAGATTGTTCAATTTGAAAGGAGAAGGTTGTAGATACTGTTTATTCGCCCCAGTCTTCGCCTTCAATAGTTAATTCTTGAAGGTCAACGCATCCGCCACTTACCTGCTTAACTTCTAGTTCCAAGCCACAACCTGGGCAACTTAGAATTTCACCCTTTTCGGTGTCACATGGAACATCAAGATCTGCATCACAGTCTGGGCATTTTGCTTTTGCATTTGGCTGGTTTGAGTTTATGGGTTTAATCATTTTTCGTCACTTTTGTTTTTTGGAAATGTCTTTCTGATAAATTCACCTTCATTTTTAAACATTGCGACTAATTTGTAACAAGTTGGACTTTTAATGTTCCATTTGGTGCAAGCTTTCCCATAACACGTTGAGGAAAATCGCACTAAATCGCATTAGAAATGGCGAAAAGCGTATTCTGCATTGAATGTTAAATATGGAAAACGTTAAATTTTTCAAAACTATTAAACAAACGGCTAAAATAATGGATGAGAAAGACAAGCAAATATTAAAAATTTTGAAAGATGACGCTAGATCAGGGTACGGCGACATAGGCACCAAAGTAGGGTTATCAGAAGGCGCCGTACGAAAAAGAATTAAAACGCTGTCCGATGAAAACGTAATTAGAAAATTCACGGTTAAAATAGGTGTTGGTGAAGGCGCCCAAGCTATAACATTGCTGGCAACCAACCCAGCTTATCCAACGGTAGAGGTTTCCAAGAAAATCCAAGCCATGCCCAATGTTGAAACAATTTACGAAGTGACAGGTGAATACGATATCGTGGCAGTAATAAGCGGATTGAGTGTTACGGAAGTCAATGAGTGTATAGAGAAAATTCGCCGAGTTGAAGGCATTATGAAAACCAATACAATGATTGTGCTTCGAAGCTGGTAAGAAAGCAGCTAACTTTAGCTTGATTATAACTTGTTTATTTTGCGGTTTTACTAAAAAGAGTTATTGGAGTTGTTTTTTACAGTATACATTATTATTTTCGTGGGAGCCCTTATAACCAAGATTTTGCTTTTCCACTATTGTGAGTTAGCATGTGTGAATTTAACATAATCTTAGACGGTAAAATCCAATTTAGAGATGCCATATACTCTAAAGTTGAAGGCGACAACGTGATAGTCAAAAATATCATTGGTGAATCTAAAGAGTTTAAAGGCTACAGAATCGTTGAGGTTGACGTGCCAAATACAAGGTTAGTACTCTCTGTTGTTTAACAAATAATAAGTGGCAAGTCAAGATCAAGCTTGAGTAAATAGAAAGCTTCGACATATGTTATGCAAACTGTTAGCGAAATCTATCAATCGCAGCTTAAACTATGCAGTCCAGAAATAGTTAATGCTGAAAAACCTTTTGCTAAGTTTTTCGGGCTATCAGTCAATCAATTTATGTGTTTTCATTTTTATATCCTTAAAACAAATAGTCAGGTAATATAATTAACAAGCTGATAGTATTAGCAGGTAAAACGGAATGAGCAACAGGCAAAAATTTGAGCAAGATCTAACTACACTCCTTTGCAGATTAACCTCGGATAGCAGTTCGGAAGTTGAAAATAAACTTAACATGCTAAAAGATTGGCTAATCAAACTGCAGAAGGAAAATGTCGTTAAAATCAACCACTCCGTTATGGAGTTGGTGTGTGCCAAATATCTCATCCAGAAGGGTTTCGAAGTGCAAATCGAGTATCCCCTCAATGATATTTTAACTTGCGACTTGTATGCCATTAAAGGCTACGGAAACCTTGTTGTGGAAATAGAAACGGGATATATACCACCTGAAAACGCTCTCGCACCTTTGACCTACACTACAGCAAGACTAGCTAGCAAAATAATCCGCTACAGCAGTTTCTCAGGAAAATTTGTGTTAGGAGTTCCCCCACATTACATTCTACCTTTCCCGCAGACATTGGCTAAGCCGCCTAGAAACCGTTCAGACCAAGAGATCGCTCAAATCAAACGGCTCTGTGATGTATACTACCAAAAACCGCCTATTACCGATGAAGAAATATGCAATGCACGTATACAAGAAATATACATTATAGATGTTGACAGAGCGAAAGTGCAAGAAATTGACCCTGAAGCTTACCTTAGAAGGGCTATGCAGAAAGGCGTAGTCTACGATTACGTCCCAAATAATGTCATGGAGTAATAAGCGCCAAATGGTGTTCTACGTTTACATACTACAATGTACAGATGGAAGTTTCTACACTGGTTATACCAAGAATTTGCCTGAACGGACAAAACAGCATGAAAATGGAAAGGGTGCAAAATACACTAAATCTCATAAACCCCAAAAAATTGTGTATGTGGAAGATCTTGATTCAAGAAGCCAGGCAATGAAAAGGGAACGTGCAATAAAAAAACTGAGCCGCCAGCAAAAAATCGATCTTATCAATTCGCAAGAAAATAAGTCATGTTAGATAAGTAACGTCAGCGCTAAGCCCGTTATTATTGGCACAAGAATATTATCGTTTATTGGTAGAGGCAAGACTTCAATAGTCATAGCAATCGCTGCTCCAACCAACGCCAAAAGTGGAGACACAAAAAAGGTTCCAGCCAAAAAAGCAAAGAAAAACCCAGCCAATGAACCCTCCCAAGTTTTACCTTTATTAAACGGCAAAGAAGTTGAAATAAGCCCCCCGAATAATGAAGCAGTGCTATCACCTAAGCAAAAAATGGCTATTGCTGCAGCTCCAGCGTTGGAGGGGAAAAGAACCAGAGTAGCCAATATTCCCGCTGCGAAATATAGTGGTGCCGCTGCAAATCCATAAAGTTCCGATTGGGAAGCAGCGTGGCGAGTAATTGTGGAAACAAAGGGCAATTCGCGTCCATCTAGACGAAAGAGTTCAGATGTGGTGTAAATGATGGCTATTAGCAGTATAATTGAAGCAACAATGGGGATGCCGATAAAACCAGCGATGACAGGCATAAAAAAACCCGCCGCGTGAATGTCTTCTCTGACTAAATCATTAGCTGATGGAAAAGAGCGTTGATGAGCTTCCCCATCGATGATGGGCAGAACCGATGAGAGCTTGCCATTTACGACTCTGTCTGCTTTGACTCTAATTATGAAATCCGGGTTGAAGCCGATTTTTAGCACCTCTGGCATAAAAATACAACTGTTATTGCGGTCATCTGCTAGAACTATGCAATCAGCTAGTTGCAAACCCTCTTGATTGAGAATTTCACGCAAAATCTTGAGTTTTCCACTCTTCTCAATTACATCGCCCGCTATTTGACCGGTTAGTTTTCCATTGTTGGTTTCAACTTCGATTCCATAAGCGTAATCAGCACCAAGGATATCGGATAGTTTCTTAACGATAATTGATGGGAGCCCTGAACTTATTAGGGCAATTTTGCAGTTTCGGGACTTGAGTTGACAGAAAAAACTCTGAAGGTATGGTGTAGCAGGGATTTTGCTGAAGATGGTTACTAAAGTTTCTAACTTTATACCTTTCAAATCTTTAAAAATGTGCTTAAACGTTGAATCAAGCTTTAAAATACCTGATTCGTATAGAAATCCGAAGAAAAGAATCTTGATCAATTTTAGAAGACCTAAACTTTTGCCTACTTCAAAAAAGAATCGGTTTTTAGGAATTAGCACTCCTTCAACATCGAAAACCACTAGCCTAGTTTTTTGCGTCAAACCCATTCTCTATCGAAAACCTATAACACCTTTTTCTTAAGAAACAGTGACAACAGCTAAAGATAAAATTATCCTGTACGAGTTTGATTGTTTTCTTTGTTTTGAAGTTCCAAGGGGCATCCGCCACCGCAAACCTGTAGCTGGTTGCACTTTTTGCAATTTTCTTCAACGTATTCTCTTCTGCGTATTTTTTCAGCTAAAGGGTGATGCCAGATCTTTTCCCATGGCTCGGTGAGGATGTTTCCTAAGCTTTCAAAGTAGCTTTGGCATGGGTAAACGTCGCCGTTTGGTCCAACGCAGGCATTAATCATCGCGGCGGTGCAGGATTTGACGCCTAAACCGAGGCTTACTGGGTCGAAGTTGCAGTATTGTGTTGGTGTGTACCAGAGGAACTTTAGGCCAATCATTTGTGCCTTGTTTCGGATACTGGGTAAGAGCGTTTTCAGGTCTTCGGTTGGTAGTGCGAATTCTTGGCTTGCATCTGTAGCTTTGCCAGAGTAGATCAGGCTGTTGCAGCCAAAAGCGTCTACACCTAAGCTTTTGATGAAGTCGATTGTCGATAGGAAGTCGTCGGCGTTGTTTTTGCTTAAGGTTGTGTTAGTTGAGACGTAGATTTGTGATCGAACCGCGTTTTTGATTCCTTCAATTGTTTCTCTCCAACTTCCTTTTGTATTAGTCATCTTATCGTGGATTTCTGATATATGCGATTCTAATGTTACTTGAACGAAGTCTAAGCCTGATTTCTCAAGAACATTGACATACGTCTTATCCTTGAGTTTTCGGCCATTGCTGATTAGTCCTGTAACCATGCCCTTGTTTTGTGCGTACAAGAGCAGTTCAGGTAAGTCTTCACGCAAAGTTGGCTCGCCGCCAGTGAATGTCAAGATGAATATGCCGATTTCGCTGAGTTTATCGATTACGCTTTTCCATTGGACCGTTGTCAATTCAGGTGTTTCGTGAGGTCCACCAGCGTAGCAGTGAATGCAGTCATTTTGGCATTTAAACGTTAAAGCCAAATCCATACGTAGCGGTGCGGAATACTGATATGTGAAGGGCTCTTCCTTCTCAATTTCTAAATATGTAATCGGGTCAATTTTTTCTGTCTGCGCCAAGGTGCTAATCGTGTATACAAGTTTTTCATAATCTGCTTTGGCTGTGTCGATGTTCACACGATACATTCGGCGTATTTTATCTAAAACTTCTTTTTGTTTCAAGCCCTGCATGAAATAATAGGCAAACGCGGTTGCTGTGTGGTTTAGATGCAGAACGGTGTTTGCGTTGATTACCATGACTCCTTGTCCGCTTTGTTCAACGCGCAACTGAAGAGACATTCCTGCAAACTTGTCCTCACCACGGTACATATATCGTCCCGGTGGAACTGCAGGTTTTTTTAGGATTTTTTTTAGAAAATTCATTTAGTGCCCTCCTCCACCTGCACATGCACAGGCACATGAAACGCACGCGCATGCACAGGCGCATGCTGCACATGCGCAAACGCAGTCTGATTTAGGATGTGCGGGGTGATGGGAAGTTTTGGGCGGTGGCGGAACGATTGCGTTTGCGAATTTTTCGAGATTAACCACTATACTGTTTGAAGTGTTCTCGACAGCTGTTGCAATGTTGTTTGCGAAGTCAGCACCTGGAATTGCCGGCGGTGGACCTGACTGCGAGGGAACATTAACGTTTGGGGTGTAAGTGGGGTGTGGATGATAAATTGTGTAGCCGTACCACCACCAGAACCATAAGGGGTTTGGCTGGATAACGCGGTCTCTAAACACTGTTTCTGTACGTGCTCTCTGGTTAGGGTCAAGCATAAGCCAGAGCAGTTGGTCATCATAAGCGTTAGATGCCAATTCAACGGTGCCCGCTTGCTCCACCTGGGTCCAAGCCTGTGAGGTAATTTTTCTGTAGTAATCTTCAGTGTCTTTTCTACTGTATCCCTGCAATTTCTGCTCCATTGTATCGCGAAGAAACATGATGGCATTAGCTAATTTTTCTTCGTTAAGGGTACCGTCAGCTTTGATCGAGTTTAAGAAGTCAATCTCATAGTACCGCAAGGGATTATCTTTTGGGCCAATTTTGTTATCAAACGGAGGCAAAACTTGGAGTTTAAGTGCAGGTTTAGTCTCTTTTGCCCAAACAGCTCTCTTTTTTAGCAAGCTATAGAGAATTTCGGTTACGATTTGTGTGGGTTTAAAAGCAAGAAGATATGAAGCTTCGACTGCAGTTAAACCACGTTTAATGCCTAAAGTTTCCATACCGACCCTAGGCGATGAGTAGGAACTTTTACGAATAACCCTAATTACCAAGACTATTACGAAAAATGCAAACAAAACCCCTGCTAAGCCTAATATTGCACCAAAAACTCCAAAGTCAAAGCCTCCGCTTACCTGACTGGGCACGTAGTTGGGCATGAATCTGGATGGAAAAGAAACCCCTACCAAGAACTTTTCATTTGCTTGTATGACCGGGATTTCCCAGTAAACTGCTACTCTTCCCTCGACGCTTGAGGTGCCGTTATAAAGGTTCTGGGTAGTTTTCACATCGTCAACTGTGACTTCGGGTGGCAAAACAATCTGCACCCGCACATCGCTAATAGGCACATCACTTATCCATTGTGGGATGAACTGCATTCCATAATTACCGGGGTTTGTGGTATCATTTCTTATCATGCCTGCGACATTGGTTGTTGCTTGGAACCAAATCGAGTTGCCAGCAGTCAGGGGCTGGTTTAATGTAACATCAACTCTGTAGTCGCCGCCGTTGCTTGCGTCGACAACTTGCAGGTTATTTCCATATTGGTCTATTGCTTGTCCTGGTGTGAAGTCGCTGTTTGGTTGACCAACATAAAACCCGTGCATAGTTCCCGAGGTAACTGTCACGGTTATGTTGTAAGCTAAGTCGATAGTACCGTCTTGGTTGATGAAGATTTGCGCCCATTCATGATCTACAGAGTAGACTAAGTTTTGGGCGTTGACATTACTTACCAGTGAACCTGACAAAGTAAAAGCGAACAGCACAATTAGGACTAAACTTGTTGGTTTTACCATTTTGGTTCCTCAGTAACCTCAAATGTCGTGCCGCAATAGGGACATTTAACATAAGGAACGCCCGAAACAATTTTGATTTGGTTAGCATCGATGCTGCTACCACAATTGGGGCACTTTATTTGTGCAGCTTTCATAGGACCTGAAACCTCTAGGCGTTGGATTATGGTTTTTGGCTTGCGAGTGGTGAAGTAGATACCTGCAATTACTGCTAATCCCACTACGAAAAGAATGCCGCTGGTCAATAGTCTGGTTTGAGCTGCCTGTGCAGTGAGTGTTGGGTAAGAAGATGCTAAGGCGAATATTATCGCAAAAAAGAATATGATTGCAACTGCGATGGCGCCAAATATTGTTATCAGTTTCATGATTAATTCTGGGTAATGCTTGTGGATTTAAACTTAATCCTTAAAGGAGAAAATTAAATCCGAATAAAGCAAGTCATTCTTCATAACCTTGCAATATTTATTTAAACTTGAAACGCAACAAATAGGCATTATATTAATTAATATATACATGGTGCACAATCAAAATACGAGGATGGCAAAGCTTGGCTTGGTATGATGATCCTATAACAATAGCGTTACTGTTGTTAGTGGTAATCATCGCAATCGGTGCAGTAATTGTTGCAATGAGAAGATTTGGCGGCAAGAAATCCGAGCCTCAAAAGAAAGCTCAACCAACTCAAGAAACGGATCTTGAATACTCCAGAGTTCCGTTTAAGATTTCGAAAAGTATCCAAGGAACGATGGCAAGCAGTGCCAAAGATGAACTACGTATTCTTGATTTAGAACGCGACATTTTGGGAGATGCAATAAGACGTTTATATGAAGCGCACGCTGAAGGTAAAATTACTGAGCAAGAACGCGAAAAGTTAGCAGCGTCGTACAAGATGCGAATGAACTCCATCAAAGAATCAATCTCCAAGGATGAAAACATAATTGCTTTACATGAGCTTGAAGGCATGCAGGAAGACCTCATGAAACTTTTCAGCGAACGCTTTGGTGACTTGACTAGCAAAGTTGAAGACCTTAGGACAAAAATCGATGTTAAGCCCATTAGAGAGATCCCCATAAAGTTGCCTCAGCAGACTCCACAGCAGATTGAGGAAGAAGACGAAGAAGAAGTCCCTGAAAGGAGCGGAGAAGATAAACCTAAAAAGAAACGTAAACTCTCAGAGGCGAAACCTGCCGCAAAAACGGAAGCGGAACGACGGATTGAGTCTATTCGAAGTGAAGTCGAGAAAGTGCTAGACAAATTGGGGCAGATGGAAATTGAAGACTAACCTTGATGCTATTCAACGAGCCAAACAGAATGCAGCTTTAAAAGCGGTCAAACATGTTAAAGACGACTTTGTTGTAGGCTTGGGCAGTGGAAGCACCGCAGCATTTGCAATTGAAGCACTTGGCGAAAGAATTAAAAATGAAAAAATCAGCATCATGGGTGTTCCTACGTCTTACCAAGCGTTCCTATTAGCCGTTGAATACGGAATCCCAATCACAACTTTAGATGAACATCCCCAAGTTGACGTTACCATCGATGGCGCCGACCAAGCAACTCCCGAATTGAATCTTATCAAAGGAATGGGGGCAGCGATGGCAAGAGAAAAAATCGTGGCAGCTGCATCAATGCTTAATGTAATAATCGCTGACCACCAGAAAAAAGTTAAACATTTGGGCGAAAACGGACAGGTTGTGCCTATCGAAGTTTTGCCCTTCGCAATTTCGCTGGTAAAGCAAAAAATCATCGACATCGGAGGAAAGCCCACAGTTCGTGAAGGTAAAGGTAAATTGGGTCCAACAATAACTGATAACGGCAACGCTATCATGGATACTTTTTTTGGCGAGATAAAAAATCCGGTTGAATTAGCAATTAAGGTCAAGATGATTCCGGGCGTGGTTGAAACAGGCTTTTTCATTGGATTAACAGATATCATGTACATTGGGTCAACTGATGGCACTGTAGAGAAAATCGAAAAGAAAAACAAAAAATGACGCTTCTCAAAAATTCTGCTTGAAGAGTCCAAAAGAAATTTTTGCTTTAAAGCCAACTTAATCAGCGAACCCAGGGGTACCGACGGCGTATAACTTCAACCACTAGTTGAGGGGCAATAATGCCTTCTTCACAAATTAAACCGTGTATGTATCGGTTAGGTGTCACATCGAAAGCTGGATTACGTACATTGAGTATTTTGGGTGCTTCACTCCAGACTTCATCTGGGCTGCGTTGCTCAATTTTTTCGTATTCGCCTCTGAGTGTTTCAGGGTCAAATTTTAGCAGTTCAGAAACCACATAGAAGGGTTTGCGTGCTTCGTTCGCTAAAACGGCGATGCCTCCAGTTCCTATTTTATTCACAACGTCGCCTTCAGATGTAATTGCATCTGCTCCAACAAGAACAATATCAACTTCATTTATGAATGTCCTTGCAGCGGAATCAACAATAAATGTAGTTTCAATGCCTAAGTCGGTAAGTTCACGGGCAGTTATATGACCCTGAAAAGCTGGGCGCGTCTCTGTGCATATTACTCTGAAGTTTTTACCTTCTGTTTTGGCTTTTGCAAGCAAACGAGTTACGGTTGAGGAGTGACAATGAGTAAAGACTATTGAGTTGTTTCGGATGCGTTTAGATCCTATCTCTGCGGTGCGTTCTCTTGATTTTTCTAAATTAGAAAGAAAGTGATCTGCGTTGGAAAATAGGAGCTTTTTTAATTCGGCAACTTTATCTGTTTTTGCATCTTGTGTTTGGGTAACTATGAAGCTCATGGCATTGCGCATAAGTGGTTCAGTTTCTCTGGACTTGGCCAAAATATTCTGTGCTTCTTTAAGTTCATCTATGAATTGGGCTTTGTTTTGATTTTTTGTATTTTCTGATAGAGTTTGGATTGCTTTTACCGCTGCTACTGCGACGTTTCGTGCTCCTTGAATTTGGAGTTGTTTGATTTTTTCTGCTGTTGTTTTAATTGTTTCTGCCATTTCTTCTAGCCCTGCGTGTGAGGATGCGTGGTTAATTTTAATTAGTGGAGAAGAATATAAGCAGATTCATCGAGATTATGTGTAGACGACTATGATGGCTAACCAAGATAGTATCAACAATATCCTAAAGCCCTTCATTCAGCCATGGTATGATTCTCTAGATGATCCTGCCAAAGCTCAAGAAAAGGTCTTGGTTGATTTGTTGTCGAAGTATGGTTCAACCGAGTACGGTAAAAAGCACCAAGCGTCCAAATTGAAGAATATAGCTGAGTATCAAACTAATTTTCCTATAATTGACTATGCAGGGCTTGTTCATTATTTCAAGCAGGTAAAAGAAGCGGATTACTTGACGTTTTTGTTTGAACCGCCTGAATGCTGGGTTATGACTCGTGGCTCAACGGGCAAATCTAAGGTGCTCCCTGCAACCCAAACTCATCTTAAACAAATCTTCAACTGTGGCGCAAGAGCAATCATAAACTACGCTATCAGAAAACAAAGCTACGACGTATTTTTGGGCGTCATTCTTAACCTGAATTTTCCCTCAAGCGTCCAAACAATGACCTACGAGGGAAAAGAAGTAACCTACGGCTACAGTTCAGGGACCTATGCAAGGCTTAATCCAATGTTCGACCGTGTAAGTCTTCTACCTCGCCAAGAAGAAATAGACGCTTTAGGCAACGGAATAGATAGAAATGATTGGGAAAAACGCTTCGAACTAGCTTATCAAATGGCAAAAGATCAAAATGTTACCGCAACCATGGGCGTGACTCCCGTGATTTTGGCATTTGCACGATATCTTAAAAATACACATGGAAAAAAACCCTCAGATATTTGGAGCCCTCAAGCCCTATTCTGCACTAGCGTACGCAAAATCCACCACAAGTACGGTCCAATCCTCAAAAAATACTTCGGAGATGTCCCTATCGTTGAAATGTACACAGCTACCGAAGGCGTGTTTGGTCAACAAATTGACGATTATCCATACATAACCCCAAACTATGATTCGTATATTTTTGAAGTAGCAACTGCAAAAGGAATTAAAATGCTTCATGAACTTAAGCGAGGCGAATGGGGAAAACTAATAGTGTCTTCCTGCATGTTTCCAAGATACGACATTGGCGATTTAATTGAAGCAGCGGGCAAAAACTATTACCGCATATTTGGAAGAAACAACCCTTTAACGATTGTGGAGCACAAGTTCTATCGAGCGTTATTGGGATGGTCACTCTAACTTGGTTTAGGCAAATGCCGACGTGCGATAAAGGCAACGTAGACGGCCCCGATTATGATGATAACTCCAATTACCAGCAACATAATTGCCCAACCATTGTCGGCAGTGTAGATGTTACTGAATCGGAGAATCGAAAAAAGACCGAACGTAATCAGTATCAAACCACCGATTAAATAGCCTATAAAGCCCTGCTCGCCTTTTTCTTGATTTTCACTTTTCTCTCGTCGCTCATTCGTCTCTTGTTTCTCGTTTTTCTCTGATTTTTCATTTCTTCTTTGATACGGCGGGGCAGGCGATGGTTGCCCGGTTGGTTGTTGAACACCTTTTAGTGATGCTCCACAATGTGGACAGAAAACCATTGTTTCATCCACTTTATTGCCGCATTTTGGACAATACGACATTCCAATTAATTCCTCTTAAATACAAATTATCTGCTCTGAGTATTTAAAATATACATGTGCACATTCGAGAAGAAACATATATTTGTTCAGAATTCTATACTCGAATGGAGAATATTATTTGAGTAAACCATCCTTCGCTCAAGGCTTGAGTGAAAAAAGAAAAGAAAACTTGCTCACAGCTCTCTACGTAGGATCAATGTTCATAATACTTGCAATTGTCTATTTTGTGAATATTTCAGCGAACCTTTGGGATTCGCTTGTAGAATTTTTCACATCATTGACTCTTGCACAAGTTCCCGGAGCAGGCATATCTTTGCCTGCACCAGCAAACCCCGCCAATTTTATTGGACTCTATGCTGCCGCATTTCAATTCGCCATTGGTTTAGGATTTATGGAAATCATAATTCTGTTTTTAAGAGTGTATTTACATTCTCCCGTTTCTCGTATAGCAGAAACCATTGAGAACATTGTCTTCTGGCTCGGAGCAGGCTATTTGATAAGTACATACCTCGTAAACATGACGTTGCCCACTGAGTGGTTTGTGTTCTGGGCGGGAATAGTAATGATTTTCGGTTTATCACTTGTAGCTCGATCTTTTGTCTTAATAGCCAAGCGTTAAGAGCTATCTTTTCTTTATTTTCATTTTCCACCAAAGTCTCATTATTTGGCGGAACATGTTCCAAGAGTCTTTAAATAAATTAACTTTGGTCCCCTTGCCGCTCTTCCATTCTACGGCAATCTCTTTTACTTTTAAGCCGTGGTGTTGGGCTCTCACTAATATTTCTGTGTCCCAAAACCAATGTTTTGCTTCAACTTCGTCGAGCAAACCTAAAACTGCTTCTCTATTAAAAGCTTTAAAGCCGCATTGATGGTCCCGAAGTTTAGAGCCTAATATGTGCCTGACCAAGAAATTATAAGTTTTAGAACTGATGCTTCGCCTGAAAGTGCGCTCTGCCTTGCTTTCTGGCATCATCCTTGATCCCGTGGAAAAATCATAGTTTTCAAGAGTTATTGCTTGGACAAGAGGCTTAAGGAATTTTATATCAGTTGCCAAGTCCAAATCCATGTAAACTAAAACTTGTCCTCGGCTTTGCTTGAAAGCGTTGTTAAGAGCAGTTCCTCTACCTAAGCGTTGATCGCGGTGAATGCCCCTTATGAACGGGCTTTTTTTGGCTATCTTTTCGGCGTGTTCAGCGGTTCCATCGGTGCTTCCGTCTTCTGCAATAATTATTTCAAATGACGCCGCAAATTGTTTGAGTGCTTGAATGGTTTTTTCAATAGCTGGGTCTAAGCAGTCTATTTCGTTGTATGCAGGAAGCACCAGTGAAACTTGGATTGTTTTGTCGTTTGTTATGCGTAGGCACCCCAACTTGGGAACCATCTAAGATAATCGTTGATGAATGAAGTTGAAACTGGTGCTCCTGAAATTACTGGATAAAACAACAGAAACATTGCTACTGCGGCAGCAAATACGATTAGTGCGGCAACTTTTCCTTTGCGTGTATTCCAGTATTTGTTAATGAAATAGGTTGTTGAGAGACAAATGAGGGGCACGCTGATGTAGAAGTGGTATATGTAGGTGGCTCTACCTATGAAAACGTAAGGGAGCCATGAGAAAATGAACACAACCGCTATGAAAATGGCTGGTACGTCCCAACCTTCGCCTCGAATACTAATTTGTTTGTTTAGAGATGAGTTGGAGAGTCGGTTTTTCAGATTTGTAAGTACAGCTTCGATGTGAAATGCATTGAATGCAAGGATAATCATGGCGGTAAAACCTACCCACCAGACAACGGGGTTTCCGAAGACACTTATTGTCGAAACTACGTTGTTTGGTAGGTAAGTTATGTCGAACCATCGAGGAACATTCATGCCATCGGGTCGAAACATTAAGGGCCAAGACCACCAAGGAGCCGAAGAGGTGTCAACAACAGAACCTGAGTGGAATCCCAGCATTGCGAATTGGAGATTTACAATTGTTGGGAAAGAGTCGCCTAAAAGCATGTCAGGAATGTAGATTGCAAAGTAAATTAATGCTACAATACCAATAGAAGCGATCAGGAGCAAGAATGGGTGGTCAAAGAACGCGAGGTATTTGTCGGATAGGCTGCTTTTTTGTCTCCAAACTTCTTTAAGTCGAACTGCAGCAAGCAAAGCAAGTAAGCCTAAAGCTGGGAAAAGAGGAAAACCGAACTTTGTGGAGAATCCAAGAGCGAAGAAGACCACTGCTAACATTAATGGCAAAATGGATGTTTTCTTCCAGCCATCTTTGATAATTTTCATGAAGTAAATTAAGAAAAATAATTGTGAAAGCAGAGTGAAAAATATGAGGTAGGTGTCTACTGTGCCGATTCGAGCCATTGTAAAATGCATAAAGTCGAAAGTCATTAGAAACGCTGCGGAGAATCCGCCTATCCAGGTTCCGAAGAGTTTCTTGCCTAAAAGGTACATTAGTGCAACAATAAGTGAACCAAATATTACACCCATAATGCGCCATCCGAACGGTGTGGGACCAAGCACTGCTACGCCTATAGCTTGGATAAGTTTGCCAAGGTCAGGATGGGTTCTTTCCAAGGGGATTTGGTGATTGACGAACTCTATCGCTGAACGGGCAAAATAGACTTCATCAAAATACATTTTTGACATGTAAGTCGGGGGGATTTGGAGTAAATCCTGTTCGTCGATCAATTTAGTTAAGGTTGCGTCAGTGTTGTTTTCACCCGTTATCTCAACGATTGCAATTTGTGCGCTGTTTGGGTTTGATATACCGATTTCGGAGATTTCTATAGAGGGGGAAGGTAATTTGTCAGTGGGATTTGGAACTGACCAGTAGAAGTTGGGTCGTGAATCGTATTCGACGGCGGTTAGGTTGAATTCTAAGTATTGTGTTGTTACGTCTAAATCTAGGCTGGGTTGAACCATGTAATCTGTTGCTCTAGATTGAAGGCTGAATTGTTTTTCATAAGTCCAGTTTCCAGGAGAGCCAGTAGAAATTTCGGCTGAAGCATTACCACTTGCAACCCAAAAGTAAATTGACTTAACATGTTGAGTTGAACCCAAATCGATATAAAAGCTCTGAGGTGTTGTACTTTGCCAATTGGTGGTGGGGAAGTTAATTTCGCCCACGTTCCAGGTTGCGATTCCAAAAAACACTATCGATAGTAAGACCATTGTAATAATGTCTTTTCGGGTAAGGTTGAGTTTGAAGTCTATGTTAACTCACCATTCTGGGCGTTTTTCTGTGGAGGAATCTCTGAGGGCTTAAGCAAGGATCTTGCTTTAAGTTCAGCCCACATGATGACTGAACCATAAAGGAATGTTATTAAATTAATAACGCTTACCGCTAGAACAATTAAATCTCCACTCGGAATAAAGGGATTAGGCGAGTTAAGATAGGACAGCACATATGCTTGATTAACAAATAAAGTGGCTGTTAACACAAAGTAAAAGATGCGGGTTCTTTTTGCAATGGGAAACAGTAGAACTAACATGCTTATTGCCGGAAAGAGGTACCGTTCATGAATTCTCGTGGGCAGCATGAAAAATGCAAATAAAAGCATGAAGGCGCAGAAGATCGCTAGAGTGTTTCCTGAAACGTTAAAGCGTTTATGCAAGACATAAATTGAGAAAATAACGAATGCTCCAAACATCATCCAACCGATTAAGAAGAAGTTAGCGTCAGGTAGCCATAATCCGAACATGCCCCAGAAGTTAAAAGCGTTAATCGATGTGTACGCATATCCACTATATGCGCCAAAGTAGATGTTACCTAGGAAAGTTATCGGGTTGCCATTCCAGTCAAATGGTAGAATTACAGCAAAAACTGTCGCTGCAAACACTGCTACCGAGATCAGCGTGTTCTTTAGACCGTTTTTTCTGAAAATCAGATAGGCGACAACAGGTAACATTGCAATGGCTTGTGGTTTAGTTAAAACAGCTATGGCAAAAGCAGCGGCGGAAAGTTTAGGTTTACTTTTAAGCGCTAATATAAGCGAAATAACCAAAAAGAATGTGTAGATTGCGTCAAACTGACCCCAGACTGCCGCATTGAAGATTATTGCTGGGTTAAAGGCATACAGAGCGGTTCCTATGAGACTCTGTTTAGTACTTAATTGTCTTCTAAGGAAAAAGTAGATCAACGTTGCGATCGCCATATCAAAGATGTTTGGGACCAACTTTACGATGTTTGCTGCATCTATACCCCAAACTGACATAACTTTGGATAAAGTGCCAAAGATCCAGAAAATGTAAACATTGAACGGGGGATAATCAATCCAGCCTACTTGTTGAAGCACCACAGTATAGAAGGGGCGGATTCCATTTTCGGCTGCTGTGTTAAACCAATACTGGTATGTCACCAGGTCGTTATGGTAACCTTGCAGAGGAAACAGGAGAACTCTAACTATGAAAGCTGCAGCAATCAAAACTGCTAAAAAAACAAGCTCACGTTTCTGAGGTGAGAAGTTAAGCATGATTCCTCTCTTCAGAAAGATAACTCGTTGCTTTGACATAAGAAGCTTTTCACAAAACATTTCTCATGAGTTTAGAGCCTTCGGCGATATTTGGACCGCCTCATCATATCCTAAATCGTTAACCTAAAAAAACACTAAATACAACCGCCACATACTTTTGTTTGTGGATACTTTGAGCGTTCCTTATTTTAAAAGGAAACTAAAGTTGCTTAAGGCTGAGCTAAAAGAGAACTTCAAAGTGAAAACAATAGGCCTTTTCGGTTCTTATGTGAGAGGTGAGCAAAAGAACAACAGCGACCTTGACATCCTAGTCGATTTTTATGAACCGATCAGTCTTTTCAGGTTTATTGAGCTTGAAGACTTCCTAAGCCAGTGGCTTGGCGTTAAGGTTGATTTGGTTATGCGAGATACCCTTAAGCCACGAATAAAAGACAGTATATTGAACGAGGCAGTTTACGTTTGAAAAGAGACGTTCGCTTGTATCTCGACGATATTTTCGACGCAGTAGAAAAAATAGAAAATTATATTGGGGTTCTCACTTTTGAAGAGTTTTCGCTGGATAGCAAAACGATTGATGCGATTGTGAGAAATTTTGAGATTATCGGTGAAGCAACAAAGCGTATTCCTCAGGAAACAAAAGAGAAGTATTCCCAAATTCCATGGAAGATGATGGCTGGCACTCGGGACAAACTCATCCATGAATATTTTGGTGTAAGCCTGCAGGTACTCTGGAAAGCGGTAAAGGAGGATTTGCCTCCTCTGAAACGTTCGCTTAAGCTATTACTTGAAAAAATGGATAAAGAACTCATGGATTTGTAAATGGAGCCTTCGGCGGGATTTGGACCCGCGACCATTACCTTACCAAGGTAACGCCCCACCGGACTAGGCTACGAAGGCAATTTTTTATTCTTCCCACAAACAACATGCGATAGGAAATAAAATGCTTGCGGTTCAGATGTCGTCAAGGAAAGAAAAGCATCAAACAAAAAATTGAACCTTTACATTAGACTCGCGGCATCCTTCATATCGTAAGAATAGAGCCTCCAACATGCCACACACTCACACTACTATACATAGAAGCAATGATGACTGAATCAAACAACCCCTCTCCCCACACTCAGAACGCAATGGAAAAACAACCTAAACCAAAAAAGCAAACAAACCCAAAGCCACAAGTGTAGTGTGCAATCCTACGACGCCACACCCACACAAAGAGAAAAACAAAGAAACCCTGTGGCAAATAAATAATTATGTTGGTAATTTCCTTGATAATTATAGACACCCATAAGCATTTAGCATCCCAGATCTGGAACTGTTTGTTATGATAGGTCGTTCATCTAAGATGCAGATTCATCAATATATCTGGAAGAAAGCCGTTCAGACAGTAAAAGTGCCAAGTGCAAGAAACTTTTCGAAAAGGCGATGTAATTTTCAGGTATAGCTTTTTGCATTGCTTATTCAGTTATGTTAAGAGTGTTTTGAGCAGAAAGCTAATTCTAGCAACATTTAGCAGTTATGCGCAGAAAAAGAAGGGTTTGCTGAGGCTCTGGCCAACTAAATGGAGAAAAGAGAAAATGCAAAGCTCTCTTTCAATAGCCTTAGCTATTTTGTGAACTGTAACCAGAGCCTTCTCAGCCCCATTCTACTCCAATGCAAATATATTGACTAAAAAAAGGGAAAGATTGTTTTTGTTGTGTTTCTTATGGTCTTTTTCTTATGAGCAATAGAGCCAGTACTATCCCGACAATCACTATTGCCACAATGATGCCTGCGACTGCTGGAACAAAGTATGCGTCAGCCATGGATGATATAGGTGCTTCTGTTGGTGCGGGGGTTGCTGGAGCTGGATCAACTGCGAATGCATTGACAGCGTGTGATGGCCAGTAAGATTCGCTGCCTGTGAATGACGCGTAGACTACGTATTTCCCTTCAATATCGGGCATCCAGTTCAAAGCAAAGAATCCATCAGCATCGCTTGTCGCTATACCTATGTCCCTATAGTTGCCGTTTGCATCAACAACGCTGATAGTAACGGGAACTCCAACTGTATCCATTGGGCGAGGCTTTTGCATGTAAACATATTCCATCCAATCAGCCATGCTTTCATCAGATACCGCTGGGACACCGTTGGGAAATCTTGCGGCTTGTTCGTCCTGTCTTGTGCCTGCGGCGATGTCAGTGACTGTACCTTTGATGGTAATTGATGAACCGAGTGCAACTGCAGCATCAGGTGCTGTGACGATTATGGCGCTTGGTCCTCTGCCGACACAGTATATCTGGTCGTCATAGCCGTTCATGAAGGTTGTGAAGCCATCTGCTATAGCTTGAGTCCAACTTGAGCCGAAATCTGAAAGAGTATATACTTCAGTACCATCAGTGGCGTTGATAGCCCGCGTTCTTGCACCCTTGTAAATCGGTGTATTGACGGTATGCTCAATAACTGATGTGTAGACTACTCCGTTTCCGATAGCCTCTATCATGGTCGGATAATGCCCGTAAGCCAGTTGTGCACCAGAGTTGGTACTGTTGCCTTCACCGCCGTTACCATAAGTCCACAACAGATCCCCAGTTTTGGAATCAAAGCAATATACAATACCTGCCGTTCCACTGTAATAGAATTTGTCGTAAGCCATGAAAACAAGCGATGAGCCGCCAAAGTCGTTGCCGTAGTAATCAAGCGCTAGTGGGTTTGGATCCCCAGTTGGACCCCACATTCTTTCGCCTGTTCGAAGGTTGTATCCTATCCATTGACAAGTCTCCTTATAACTCTCAACGAAAACACCAGCCATTGGGTCAGCTCCGGATATAAAGACCGTGATGCCACCTGCTGGCGCTTCATATGTCTTCTCCCAAAGCACCGAACCCAATTGACCCTTAGTTTCGTTCAGATTGACAGCAAAGTATGTGTAGGGAGCGTCGCTTATTGGTCTGCCAAATGTAGAAGGCGAATCGCCTGAGGGCAATATACCGTTGTAGCATAGCATTATATCGCTGCCGTAAACTGCAGCTACAGTAGGTGCTGAGGTCACAGTATTACGCCATGGTATTGAAACGTTCCAGTCATAAGGATTTGCTGTTGTTGCGTTGATTTCGCCTATAATTTGGCCGTTTGCCATTCTGCCAGTTGTTCCAAGTTTAGATGAGTTCCACTGTAGCAAACGGTAATCGGGATCATCACCGGTGCCTGCATTACTGATTAAGTACTGCAAGTATTCGCCTTGGTCACCCTTTGCTTTTGAGCCTGAGGGAATATCTGTTATGTTAAACAGCCAGTTTCCTGTGTCTGCATCATATCCTACCCACATACCGGCAGGTATTGGACTACCTCTCCCTGAAGTTGCGACTAGAACTGGTTGCATTACCCCGTGGAAATCCAATGTCTGGTAGGAGTAGATATAACCGAATGATGGCATGGGTACATCACTACTTGACCAAAGAAGTTTTCCTGATCGCAAGTCAATGCAGACGGTTGGACCACTAGCGGAACCCCCGTAGTTCAGCGGTTCCTTGTAGAATAGTTTTCCAGCCATTATTATCGGATTTGTAAATCTCTGACTGTATGCAGTGCCTTCAAAGTATGTATCTCCCGGTACGATAAAATCGTCATCTCCGACAACTCCCCCAGTTTGAAGCGGCCTAGTCCACATTATATGGGCAGTTTGAGAACCCACTGCACCAGAAAATGCAACGTTGTATGCAAAATTAAATGATTGGAACTCCGGAGAGCCAGTGCCTAGCCAGTTTGAAGAGATTGCCCACCAGTCGGTGTTCTCGCCGTAAATTGGGCGCGTCCAGTACTCGGTTGGAAGCGGATAGCTTGTTATAGCAGTTACTGGTTCTTGCTGGACTGTAAACGTTGTCGTTGCACTGCTTGCCAGATAGGTGTCGTTCTGGTACAGTCCGTCCCAAGTGTACACTTGTTCAGGGAAGTCGAACTTCAGCGTGTATTCGCCAATTTTGGCTGGAACATAAGAACTGTACTGTGAGGATGTTGTGTCCACAATGATATCCCAATTCTTTGTTGTTATTTCACCGTCTGGGTCTGTAATAGTGAGTTTGTAACCATGGAATCGGACGTCATTGGCTGCTGCTGCCGCGCCTCTTCCTCCAGGTGTCTTGTCAACCCACATTATAATGTTAACTTGTTGACCTACACCTACAGGGTTGGGTGCAACATTGATGAAAGCGAAAGTATGAATTTCAATTGGGGGGGTACGAGCGGTAGTAGTAGGTATTTCAGCAATCGGAACAGTTATAGCAAACATCAGAAACAAAACGAATGCAATTTTCAGTTTTTTCATTTATTTTTTATTCTCCTTTAAACGCGTTTTTTATTTTCTTAGTAAATAGTATATAATTTTTTTTCTATTTATTAGTTAAAATATGAAAATAATTTAACCAATTTGAAGGGATAAGGTTAAAATATTAGACATAAAACTCAGAATAGGATCAAGATTAAGCAGCTAAAGAGGCCAAGTGAATTGCTAGACCACACCGCAATAGATGAAATTGATGAAAGGATTATGAAAGTACTTCTGAAGGACTCTCGAACTAGTTTCACAAAAATCGCCAAAGAATGTAAAATCTCAGTTAATGCCATCAGAAAGCGATACAGTCTTTTGTGGAAAGCAGGCATAATCAATGGAGAAATTATGCTTGTGGACCCGCAGAAATTAGGTTATAAATGTATCGTCACCGCCGAAATCATGACAAAAATAGAAGACGAGCGTAAAGTCATGGAATTTTTGAAAAGCAAACCTTACATTCGCAAGATATTCAAAAACTCATTGGAAAAACTAAACATAGGTTGCATAATTAGCTTGCAAGGTATCCAATATCTATCAGAAATAATACAGGATATTGAAGCCAATCCATTAGTCAAATATGTGAATACTATTCTGTGGAAGAAAACAACAAATAATGATTATCCAGAAAACCTAATAT
>Ga0315540_10000263_pt1 | contig 28864 bp, 25 predicted proteins | sample SalMarSW160110MG_FD_203677 | JGI IMG/M metagenome (GOLD analysis project Ga0315540, IMG submission 203677) | Salt marsh sediment microbial communities from the Plum Island Ecosystem LTER, Massachusetts, United States - Salt Marsh Sediment SW1601-10 ...
TATATCAGCAAGCTGATACGGAGGAACAAGTGGCACGTCTGGTCGGTCCCGACTTCATCGCTCTTCAGGTCAGTGATCTCGAGACATCGAAGCGGTTCTACGTCGATGTCCTCGGTCTCGAGGCACTGCAGGCGTCACCGCCGGCCGCTGTGTTGTTCGACACCGAGCCGATTCCGTTCGCGGTTCGAGAGCCATTGGTCGACCTGGAGGCCAGTAGCCGACTTGGCTGGGGCGTCTCGCTCTGGATGAACTGCGAAGACGTCGATGGCCTCCATGGCCGTATCGTCGACGCCGGCGCTGCGGTCACCCAGCCTCTGAGCGATGGTCCGTTTGGCCGCCAGTTCGCGTTCTTGGACCCTGATGGCTACCAGATCATCGCACACCAGAACTCATGAATGGCTTTGAGCTCGAGGTTGCGGGACCGTTCGACCTGGAGGCCGCGGCGAGGTTCTTGGAGGGGTGGCCGCCCACCGCCCAGGAGGTCGACCATCGGAAATCGCTCCGCTGGTCGGCTTGCATCGAAGGGACCTGGGCACCGATCTCGGTCGAAGTCCTGCAAGAGGGCAGCACGGTGCTGTGTGAGTACGAGGGGACGGCGACGGTCGAAGAGGTCGCTGCCCACGTCTCGCGCGTTCTCTCGGTCGACGTCGATGGCAGCGGGCTCGAGGAGGTCGCTTCCAGAGACTCCGTTGCAGGCGAGCTGATCCGAATGGCGTGGGGGCTGCGTCCTGTCTGTTTCTGGACTCCTTACGAAGCCGCAGCGTGGGGGGTGATGTCCCAGCGGACATCGATGGCGGAGGCGTCCATAGTGAAACAACGTATCGCACGGGAGCACGGTGAACCAACGGCGTATCGAGAGACGTTCCCAAGCCCACTTCGCTTGTTGACCCTGGAACGGTTCTCAGGGCTCCCGCCAGTCAAGATCAACCGGCTCCGCGCGATTGCCCAAGCAGCACTCGATGGCCGTCTCGATGCCTCCCACCTCCGATCACTCGAAGTGTCGACGGCGATCGAAGACCTCCAGGAGATCGAAGGGGTTGGTCCGTTCACCGCTGAGCTGGTCCTCGTCAGGGGAGCGGGTCATCCCGACGTGTTCCCCCTCCACGAACGCCGTCTTCACGCAGCCATGCGACTCGCGTACGGGCGTGGCGATGCTGATGTCGAGGAGCTCGCGAAGCTTGCACAGGCTTGGGCGCCGTACCGCTCCTGGGTCTCGTTCCTGTTTCGCTCGAAAGCTGCACAGAACGGGTGAGAGACCGAGTGGGGACATCCGAGTCTTCAGGCCATTGGTTCGGAGATGTCGAGTAGGGGACGCTGCATCGTTCGATGCCGCTCAGGTCAGCGGCGGCGGCCCACCACCCAGGCGGCGAGCGTCCACGACAGCACGGTCCAGATGCCGAGGACCAGCCACGAGATGCCGACGGAATCGGCGAGACCGGTGCTGAGTCCGGCTCGGATCACGTTGGCCATGTGATAGAAAGGCAACACTCGCTGTACCGCCGCCCACCAAGCTGGGAACCGATCGATCTGCACAACGATCGGCGAGAACAGCAGCACCATGAACACGATCATGTTGGTGATCAGATTGGTGATCCGAGGCTCGGGTATGGCGTGCGCGAACGCAAACCCGACAGACGTCGCCATCAGCGAGGTGAGCACGATCGCCGGCACGACAGCCCACGAGACGTGGAGTGTGACGTCGTAGTGAAGGTGGGCGATCAGCAAAGAGATGATCGTTCCTGGGATGGCGAGCGTCGTATACAGGATGAAGGTGGCGGTGGCCGATGCCATGCGAGGCACCGGCAGCGACCAGACGAAGTCGTAGGTGCCGCGGATCTTGTGGTCCATGATCGCATTCGGAACCAGTACGAACCCCACCGGGATCAGGGCAAGTGCCGGTATTCCGGTCACGATGAACGTCCTCACGGTTTCGGGGACAACCCCGAAGTAGAAGCCGTACATGAAAGCCATTCCGCCGCCCATCAGGATCTGGATGACGAGGGCAATGCTGAGGAAGGAGCGCATGTTCACGAACTCGAACCTGATCATGTTCCAGCATGAGGCGAACCAGTAGCTGGGCCCTGCGCGGACCTCGGCGGTCGCTGTTGTTGTCTCGGTGGCCATCGTCACTTCCGCCTCCTCAAGACCAGAGCAGTGATCGCTGCCGCCGCCAAGGACCAGATGCCGAGTACGAGGTAGGAGTGTCCGACGTCGGTGACGAGACCGCTGACGAGAGAACTCCGAACCACATCGGCCATGTGAACGAATGGGAGGTACTGGTGAACGGTTGCGAGCCACGCCGGCAGGTTCCCGGCGGGGTAGGCGATCGGCGCGAAGCCGAAGATGACGAAGATCAGGACTTGGGAGACCAGGAACGTCACTTCCGGCTTGGGAATGGCGTGTGATAGCGCATAGCCGATGAGGGTCCCGGTGATGAGCGTGATCAGCACGGCGGGAATCACCATTGGGCTGATGTCGAAATGGACGTGATAGCGGAGCGCGCCCGCCAGCAGCGCTGCAAGCATTCCCGGGATGGCGATCACCGTGTTCAACGCCACCCACGCGGCCGCTGCCGCGCTGCGCGGAACCGGCAGGGACCACATGTAGTCGTATGAGCCTTCGATCTTCTGCTGGGCGACCAGTTGGGGGCCAACCGACGTTCCCACCATGATCAGTGACACGACGGCGGCACCAGTGACCAGGTACGCCGCGATGGTTGGTGGCAGTGACGGCATGAGCAGGCCGAACCCCAGCACGAGACCGGCGCCAGACAGGGCCTGAGCGAGCACCAGCAGCGGCAGGATGAGCCGCGTGTTGGTCAACTCCCAGCGCAGCATCGCCCCGTACGACCACAGCCAATAGGAGAGACCGCTGCGCTTCGCGGGGAGGACGCCTGGCGCTACGAGAGCTTCCGTGGTCATAGATCGAACTCCGCTGCCGAGGCATGGCCGGTCAGACGCACGTACACGTCCTCGAGCGTGATGGCGCCGATCGCGTACTCATCGGCAGTGCCGGCAACCATTTGATCGCGTGCCCACGCGATCCCGGTTGCGGCGGCGCTCTCGTCGATGACGGTGATCAGGTTGTTGCCTGCCCTGGTGTCTCTGATCACGAACTCGGGCAGGGGTGGCGTCTCCGCACCAGGGCTGAGCATCAGCTGGAGGCGGACATGACCCCGATCGTTCGTCTTCAGCGAAGAAGGTGTGCCCGACGCGACGAGTCTTCCTTCGTCGATGATGGCGAGACGATCTACAGACTTCTCGGCCTCCATGACATTGTGTGTCACCAAGAATACGGCGACTCCGTCTTGGGCCAGGTTGCGAATCTGTTGCCACATCAGACGTCTCCGCAGCGGATCCACGTCGTTCGTGGGCTCGTCGAGGATGACCACTTTGCCCGGCCAGACCGTCGTCATGATGAAGCCGACCAGCCGACGAACGCCTCCCGACATCTTGGTGCCCAGAGTGTTCCGCCACTCCTCGATCTCGAGTGCAGTGATCATCTCGTTGGCTCTGCGGAGCACCTGATCCCGAGGTCCGCCGCGTATCGCCCCGGAGATGATGATGGCCTCCTGAGCCTTGAAGGAATCGATCGGCATCTGGGCCTGGGGGAGGTAGGAGCAGAGCTGGCGAGCGACGTCGGGGTCGTCGACGAGGTCGTACGGGCCCAACGTGATCGAACCCGACGTGGGTTTGAGCAACCCGATGACCTGCTTGACCAACGTGGTCTTCCCGGCACCGTTTGGACCGAGGAGGCCGAACACCTCTCCCGGGTGAACCTCGATCGAGATGTCGTCGTTGGCCAGCGTCTTTCCGCCGTTGTAGCTCTTCGTGACGTCGGTGGCTCGAAATGACCACGGCCCGTCGAGTGGTTCACCGATCACGTTGAAGCCCTTTCAGGATCGACATCTGTATGACATCAGAATGATGTCATACAGATGTCAAGATGTCAAACGGGCAGAACGGTCTTGGCTTGGCTCGGTCCCTTTCGAGTGCGCCCCCCCGGCCACGGCCCGTGGGAGTATCAGTCCACGACCGCTCGGCGAATATCGCGCATGGCAGCGGCAAGGGCCTTGGCGCGATCGCTTCCCAGCGTCTCGAATACGAGATGCCGAACCTGATCCAAGTGGTCGACCGAAGCGTCGCGAATCAGCACCACACCAGGCTCGGTCAGGGTGACTTCGACGCCGCGTCCATCTGTTGTGCTCCGGGATCTGCGGACAAGCCCATCCCGTTCAAAACGCGTGACAGCATGGGTGAGCCTGCTGGGGGAGTAGCCGATGTCGGAAGCCAGATCCGACATCCGCAGTGTTCGATTGGTGGCGCGATGTAGGCGGCTCAGGATTTCGTAGTCATCGTGGCTGATACCGGCGTTGGTCCTGAGTTCCTGGTCGAGCGCATTGAGTAGTGACCGCATTCCTTCGATCACCCTCAGCCAACTCCGCAGCTCTGCTCTGCTCAACATAGACGGGCCTACCCGGGATAATTGAATCTTCAAGTACATTGTAGTGGTCAGAAGGAGCAGAAATGCCGATCCACAGATTGAATCATGCAGTGCTGTACGTGCGAGATGCGGACGCATCTGCCGAGTTCTACTCGAGCGTGCTGGGGTTCCGGCGCCTTCCATTCGAGTTCCCGGGAGCGGTGTTCATGCAGGCGCAGGACTCGCACAACGACCACGACCTCGGGCTCTTCTCCATCGGGAGCGGCGCTGCCGCGTCGCCGGCCGGCCGCGGCTCCGTGGGCCTCTATCACCTGGCATGGGAGGTCGACACGCTCACCGATCTTGCCGAGATCGCCACGCGACTCATCGAAAGCGATGCGCTCGTCGGTGCCACAGACCACGGAACGACCAAGGCGTTGTATGGACGCGACCCGGACGGGCTCGAGTTCGAGGTGTGCTGGCTCGTGCCCGCCGACCTCGTCCCTGAGGGGTCCACACCGACCTCCCAACGGCTCGACCTCGATGCCGAGATCGCCCGCTACGGCGCCGACACGCGCGGAGGCATTGGGGTCAGCCGCGTGGCAGCCCGATGAGCGATGCGCTCTGTCACAGGCGAAGATGTTTCCGCACATAGGTGCTCAGCCGGGCGCGACAGCGCCAACCTCCGAGTGCCCAGCAGGTGGTCTCGACCTGCCGCATGATCGGTGGCGAAGACCGCCGTAGTCGTCTGTGAGCCGACCGTCCTGATCGATCTACTCCACCGCCGACTCATAGCTGTCGCATACGCACTTGGGCACGGTGCATCGCTCGTCTCGGTGGTGTTCCCGCCGTGGGTGACCACATCGCGTGCAACGCCTTCGCAAGCCATCGACGCGTCTGATGTTCTTGGCTGACACGTTCACCTCCCGGCTCACGGCTCTGTGCCGTCCTCGGGCGCCTCGATGCCCAGTTCGTCGAAGATCCGTCGACGCCCTAGTGCGTAGGCTGCATCGGAGACTCCACCTTCGGCATGTCGTTCGCTCAGCAATCGGAACTCGGTCATGAGGCGAGCCTCTTGGTCTCCGTCAAGGCTCTGGGCTTCGGCCGCCAGCGTTTCGCGTCTGAGACGCTTGGCCTCCTTGCGCTCGGTGCGGGCCTTCTCTCGCTGACGCTTGCCCATCGCCTCTCGTGCGCGGGTCATCTCGACGAGTGGAGGGTCAGGGCGACAGCGTTTCCGCAACCTTCCCGGATGAGAAGCACTACCTGCGGGCCGTGCGGGGCCTGGCCTCGTTGACGGTCAGGCGCCGGCCGTTCCAGTCGTAGCCGTCGAGACGCTCGATGGCCTTGGCAGCCTGCGCGGCATCGGTCAATTCGATGAACCCGAAACCTCGCGACCTGCCGGTCTCGCGGTCGGTGATGACATTCGCCGATTCGATGCTGCCGTAGTCGGCAAAGAGCGATCGGAGGTCGCTTTCGCGCGCGTCGAATGGGAGATTCCCTACGTAAATGTTCATGGATGTTCCTCTCCGTGGTGGGAAACGCTCTCGTTTCCTCCTGTGTAGTTGTTCCGGACCGACTCCGCCGCAGTCCAGTCCGAAGAAGGAGAGAGTGAGTCGCCGCCGAAGCAGCTGTCAACAGTGTACCAGACTCGGTCAGGGTGCAATGTGGTCCTGTGGCCGGGGTTCTGGATCGGGGTCCGATGAGCTGGGCCGGGGGCTCGTCTTCGCATCCCACGGGCAGCGCCCTGATGATCGAACCGTCGGGTCTGGAGAGCCGGGGACTATCCCCCGCTCTTGCTGCGCCGGAACATGGTCCGGATAGCCGAATTGTGGCGGATGTTTCCGAACCGCCGCCACTGCCGTTTGCGATCGACCTTGATCTTGGTCGTGGTCGCCTCTCCCGGTGCGCCCAGGTACTCGGCGAGCGACCGGAGGGTGTGTTGCCACATCCGATCTTCCTGCCGATTGCCGCCGAACATGAACCCGAGTTCGTACACGGGATCGTTGGCCCTGAGCAACGCAAGCACCTGAGCGTGGGTGACACCATCCTCCTCGTCCGCGCTGAAGGTGATCCAGCCTGCGAACGGGTGGCCCTCGGGGGTCATGTACGTGAAGGAGACGTCATCCGCGTACAGCACCATCACTCCGGTCGAGAGGCGGACGGGACCCGATGCTCCCTTGATCAAGCCGATTTCGCCGGGCTTGATCCCGGCGATCGGTGCGTAGAACTTGTTGTACGTTGGCCAGAACCGACCGTACTCGGCCTTCCACGTGGAGATCACTTCTTCGGGCGTGTGTCCTGGCACCGGGATCCGGTACGTCTTCTGCCACATCTGTCCGAATCCTTGGAGTGGACTCATGAGCCGCCGTCCCGCGACGGTATCGGAGCGAGCTCCCTCGGGGAGACCTTCCGATGCGAAATGCTCGACGTGGTCCGCCCAGTTACCCTTGTCTCTTGGTTCAGTCATGAGCGTTCCTTTCAGGCGGCGACCGCCGCCTCTTCGGATTCGAACACGGCGATGGCCTCATCGAGCCGTGTGAGGGACAGGATCTGGCGATAGTGGTCGCTGAGGCCGCACGCTCGCAGTGTCTGGCTGTTGCGCTTGGCTCTGATCAACATCGTGACCAGGAGGCCGATCCCGGAGCTGTTCATGTAGTCCAGCCCGGAGAAGTTCAAGACGACGATCCTTGAACCCTCTGTCCGAGAATGCGCATCCTTCAGCACGGCCTCGGACGCAGCGGTGATCTCGCCGACGATGTCGATGATCGTCACCTCGGGTGCCGCTGATCGAGTGCCAAATGAGTTGGTGGCTGTGTCCATGTGCTTGTGTTCCTCCTTCACGTCTGTGCAGGGTCCTCGATGGTCAGAAAATCCGACAGCCGGGTGATGTCGAAGATCTCCCGGTAGTGGTCGGTGAGCCCTCTGGCGATCACCGGTCGGTGCGCCGCTCTTGCCTTGGCGAGCAGCGAGACAATCAGCGCAATGCCGGTGGAGTTGATGAAGTCGGTGTCGGAGAAGTCGATCACGATCGACTCGGTCCCACCCTCGATCTGCGCATAGGCGGCTTCGAATCCGGACGCAGCTGTCGAGTTGATGTCGCCGTGCAGGACCAGCACCGCGTCGTCCTCACTCGATTGCACATCCCATGAAAAGGTTGTTGTGGTCATGTCTTGGCCTCCAATCTCATGACCAGCTCGACGACATTCCCGTCGTCGGTCTGTGAAGTGATGACCTCATCGACGAGCCGTTCGATGAGAAACAAGCCCCACCCTCGTGGGGTGTCCAGGCCCTCGAGCTTCGCTTCGAGGTCAGGCTCCTTGACCGCGGTGAGGGGGGCCGGCGATGTGCCCTTGTCTGCTATCGACACGTGCACCGCCCCGTCGTTGACGGCGACGAACACGGAGACGGTCAGTTCCGGCCGGTTCTTGTTGCCATGTTCGATCGCGTTCATGGCTGCTTCCGCTACGGCGCTGCCCAATCGCTGAAGCCGGTCAGGCTGCATCCCGACCGACGCCACCATCTCGAGAACCCGATCCATCACGACGCGTTCGCTGCCCGGAACGCTGGGTATTTCGAACGATCCGAGGTCGGTGACACCGCTGAACGTGGCGGCGCTGCTGCGCGCGGACGACGTATGCCGGACAACCACGAGCGTGACATCGTCTTCCTGCTCGACACCCTGGCTGAAGCGGTCGAGGTCGGTCAGGATGGACTTGAGAAGGTCGGTGTCGGAGTATGAGTGTTCCAGCAACTCGCGAAGCCGGCCGAAGCCGTACATCTCCCTCTCCGGGTTGTGTGCCTCGGTGAGACCATCGGATGACAGCAGCAGCGCCGTACCGGGTTCGATCGTCGCCTCGACGACGTCGTACTGCATGTCAGGCATCAGACCGAGCGGCATGCCGGTTGCGCGCAGCTCGGTCACGCCGTCGGAGGAACTCGCGTAGGGCAGGTTGTGACCTGCGTTGGAGAACCGGAGTGTGCTGGTGTCAGGGTCGAGTACAGCGCAGAGGCACGTGACGAACATGTTGGGCGGGATGTCGACAATCAGCGCTTCGTTCGTCGTCGCAAGGATCGCTCCTGGATCGCTGTGCTGCTGAGTTGCAGACCGGAGAATCGACCGGCAGCTCGCCATGACGAGCGCGGCCGGTACGCCGTGGCCGGTGACATCGCCGATCAGAATCACGTACCGGCCGTCCTCGAGGGGAACGAAGTCGTAGAAGTCGCCGCCGACCGCCTGAGCCGGGCGGTAGTAGGCGTCGATCTCCCAACCGGGTATCTCGGGAAGGGTCTTCGGGAGAAGCGTCTGCTGGATGAGGGCCGCAACCTCGAGTTCGTGTGCGATTCGCTCACGTTCCTCGGCTTCCGCTTGTTGCTCGGCAACGAGCTGAGCAAGGCGAATAGCGGGAGCGACTTGCGATGCCAGTCCGGCGAGCAGCTTTCGGTCGTCCGTCGAGTAGGGCTGGTCGGACAGGCGTCGGCCGAGGTTGATCGTGCCGACCAGTTCACCCTGACTGATGAGCGGGACAACCAACATGACCTGAGCCTCTTTGAGTGCGCGGAGGGCAGGGGAATCGAGATCGACCTTGTCCAGTTCGACAGGGCCTGCGGCGGCCAGCAGATAGGCCGCGAGGGGGTCGTTGTCGGTTATCTCGGTGGGTTCGGAGAAGGAGGTGATCACCGTCGCCTCCTGTGGTGCCGAGGGCTTCTCTGTCCTGGATCTGCGCCGGAAAGGATTCATGTCCACACCGTTCTACGGCTGCGTCGTTCCGAGATCGTTACGGAGTCCAAGCCCTGTTCGGGTGCCGAGCGTTACGAGATCGTTTCGCTGTCACGGTAGGTTCGCTTCTAGCCGCACGACGAGGGTTACGATGCGGGGACGCCTCGGGAGTAGTAGCGGGATGTCGTTGCATGTGGAATTGATCGGGCCGCCGGTGGTCACCGTCGATGGAGAACCGTTGATCGTCGATACCCGCAAGGCCACAGCTCTGTTGGCGTACCTGGCGGCCGGCGAACGGCAGCGACGCCGAGATCACCTTGCCGCGATGCTGTGGCCCGACTCTTCCGAGGAACGTGCAAGGGCAGCGCTGAGGCGAACGCTGGCGGCGCTGCGGTCTGGGCTCGGAGGACGGTGGGTCGAGGCAGATCGGGAGACCGTCACGCTCAGCGGAGATGCGCTCAGTGTGGACGTGGATCGTCTGGCAGTGGTCGCCGACTCGATGCATGAACACGGTCACTCTGCCGACGAGGTCTGCGATTCCTGTATTCCACTGCTTCGTCAGGGGCTTCGGACGATTCGCGGCGAGTTCATGGAGGGGTTTCACGTCAACGGATCGTTCGCATTCGATGACTGGGTTCAGGGCACTTCGGATCGGATCAGGGCCACGGGGGCGATGCTCATGGATCGACTCGCCGATGCCGAGACTGCCCGCGGTGACTTCGACTCGGCAACGGTGACCCTTCGCCGTCGACTTCGACTGGATCCACTTCACGAACCCACCTATCGACGCCTCATGCTCCTTCGGGCGTGGACCGGTGACCGGGCCGGCAGCTTGGAGGTGTATCGCGAGTGTGTCGGCACGCTTCAGGCCGAGCTTGGCGTGAGTCCACTCGAGGAGACCACAGAGCTCTACGAGGCGATCCTCGACGAGGATCTGCCGCGGGCACCGAGTCGGCTCAGGGAAACGAGAGTGGTGCCGGCAGCGACCCCGGCTTCACCACCCGAACTCGCGGGCCGAGCCGATGAGTGGGAACGCCTGCGGCGCGCTGTCGAGCGTGGCTTCCACGTTGCCGTGAAGGGAGTCACTGGTATCGGCAGGACCCGCCTCCTGGATGAGCTTGCCGAATCACTTGCGGCAGAGCACAGGCCCGCGCTCGTTGCCAGGGCACGGCCCTCATCTCGGGACATAGGTTTCGGACTCCTACAGGAACTGCTGAAGCAAGCGCTGAGACTGGTCGATGCCGACGACCTGCCGCAGTGGACGAAGTCGGAAATCGGCCGCTTGGTCCCTGATCGCTTCACGCCTGCATCTGGAGCAGACCCGACGGAGGGCCGTCGTCTGGTGGATGCCGCCGTCAGACTGCTCGGTGCCACCCACGCCGTGGTCATCATCGACGACGCCCAGTGGTGTGACGGGGCTTCCGCCCAAGTGCTTGCGAGGGCGGTCGACGAGCTACGAAGCTCGATTGTGGTCGCCTTCAGAAGCGATGAAGTGATGTCCAACAACGAGTTGGTGGACACGTTCGAGATGCCACGGGGCCGGCCGATCGAGTTGATCGAACTCGGCCCACTCGACCGGCCGGCGGTCGAGGCACTTGCAGCCGGCAGAGAGGGTGTCGACCTCGAGAGCCTCTACCGGGTGACGGCCGGAGTTCCGCTGTTCGTCGTTGCCTTTCTCGATGCCGGTCCCGATCCCGAAGGGGACATCCCACCCCAAGTCAGGTCGCTGTTGCTTCGCAGGGTGGATGAGCTTCCGACTCTGCCGAGGCAGGTTCTGACGGCAGTCGCTGTGATCGGCAGACCCGCGTCCTTCGATCTCATCAGAGACGTGAGCGGTCGCAGCGAGACGGAAGTCCTCGACGCCGTGGATGTGCTACTCGATAGGCGCATGCTGCGGGAAGGTCATGATTCCGGTGATGTCGAGATCGAACATCCCCTCCTTGCCGACACCGTTATCGAGAGTGCCACTCAGGTTCGTCGCAAGATCCTTCATCGGAGAATCGCTGAGACGCTTGCCCATTCGTCTGTGTCAAGCGAACTCGCAGCGACATTCGAGATAGCGCATCACTTCAACGCGGCGGACGAGCAGCCCCGCTCTTCCGACTGGTACGTGAGGGCGGGCGAGGCAGCACGGGAGGTCTACGCCCACGAGGAGGCAGAGCAAGCGTTCAGAGCAGCTCTTGCGAACGGTCACGTCGACGAGAGCCGGATGCATGGGGAGATCGGCGATTTGGCGGTGTTCGATGGTCGATTCGCCGAGGCACTCGTTGAGTACGAGACGGCGGCGCGGCTGTCGACAGGGTCCCGGCTTGCGCTCATCGAGCATCGGCTCGGCGACCTGCACCGGCGACTCGGGAGGTGGGAGGCAGCGCACTACCACTTCTCTCTCGCCGAAGCCGATCACCCGAAGCGGACTGCCTTGTATGCGGATTGGAGTCTCCTCGCGTGGCGTGAAGGAGACGCGAGGCGTGCTCTCGAGCTCGCCGGTCGATCGTTGGAGGAGGCCGTTGAGGACGATGAACGGTCGCGTGCTCACAACGTGTTGGGGATCGTCATTTCGGACGACGTCGATGCCAGGACGCATCTCGAAGAGGCCGCGGCTGCCGCCGGAGACGATCCTCACCTCCGAATGGCAGCCCTCAACAATCTCAGCGATCGCGTCGGAAGGGCCGGGGATCTCGATACGGCGCTTGCTCTTGCACGAGAGGCCTTGACGCTTGCCGTCGATGTTGGCGACCGGCACCGGCAGGCGGCCTTGCACGACCGCTTGGCCGGCCTCCACAAAGCTGCCGGGGAGCTGCAGGAGTCTCAGGCAGAGTCGTTGGAGGCCATCGAGATCTTCGCGAGCCTGACCGGACCAGATGCCTGGGAACCGGAACTCTGGCGGCTGGTGCAGTGGTGAGGGGCACCGCACATGTGGTAGGTGCCGGCCCCAACGGGCTTGCGGCGGCAATTGTCCTGCGACAAGCGGGCTGGTCGGTGACCGTTCTCGAACGTGCAGAGACGATAGGTGGCGCTGCACGGTCCGAAGCAGTCACTATGCCCGGATTCATCCACGACATCGGTGCCGGTGTCCATCCGTTTGGCGCGGCCTCACCTTTCTTCCGGTCGCTTCCGCTGGGCGAGCACGGGCTCGAGTGGGCTCAGCCCGATATCCCCCTTGCCCACCCTCTCGACGGCGGTCGGGCCGCAGTCATGTACCGATCGCTAGACGAGACCATCGAGGGTCTTGGCGAGGATGGAAGCGTCTATCGACGTCTGGTCGGTCAGGTCGTTGAGCACTGGGCCGATCTCGAACCGTTCATTCTCGGCCCGCTGGCTCAGATTCCTCGGCATCCTGTGCGACTCGGCGTGTTCGGTCTCACCGCACTGCAACCGGTCTCTTGGGTGTTGCGCGGGGTCCGCACCGAATCGGCGCGGGCACTGTTCGCCGGCCTCGCCGCTCATGCGCCGATGCCTCAGGACCGGTTTGCCAACACGGCGGTCGGAGCGGCACTCGCAGCGTGCGCTCACCGTGACGGATGGCCCGTCGCTCACGGGGGCTCCCAGTCCATCGTCGACAGCCTCGCCTCCTACCTCCTTTCGATTGGTGGGGAGATCGTGACGAATCACGAGGTTGCCGACCTGTCCGGTTTCGAGGGAACAGTGCTGTTCGACACCGGGCCGAGAGCCGTTGCCCGCATTGCCGGCAACCGCCTTCCAGACCGGCTTCGTCGGCGTTTCGCCACCTACGAGCACGGTCCCGGGATCTTCAAGACCGACTTCGCCCTGGCAGGACCGATCCCATGGGAGTCGGAGCCGTGCCGGCGTGCAGGCACGCTTCACATCGGCGGATTGGCAGAGGAGATCGCCGCCGCAGAGCGGGCCGTCTGGGAGGGTCGCCCACCAGAACGACCCTTCATCGTTGCTGCCCAGCCGACGGTTGCCGACCCGAGTCGCGCCCCGAAGGGTCGACATGTGCTCTGGGCGTACTGCCGGGTACCGAACGGTTCCGAGGTCGACATGGCGGACGCCATCGAACGTCAGATCGAGCGATTCGCACCCGGCTTCCGTGATCTCATCCTCGACCGCCACGTCATGTTCCCGATCGAGCTGGAGCGATGGAATCCGAATCTGGTCGGTGGGGACATCGCCGGGGGCCGCACCGATCGATTGAGAACGGTCTTTCGGCCGAGACCCGCGATCGATCCCTACCGACTGGCTGACGGCTTGTATCTGTGCTCGTCGTCGGCCCCGCCGGGACCGGGTGTCCACGGCATGGCGGGTTTCCACGCCGCGCAGTCCGTACTTCGGCACGCCTAGACGGTGTTGCCGCTACGGCTGCCTGGTCCAGACGGTGACTGATTCGGGTTGAAGTGTCGTCGCGAGGACTCCAGAGACGTCGGTAACGACGTCGGTGATGGCGGTTCGTTCTCCGAGGCGACGGCCGAGGTCGTCGAGTTGGTGTTCCATGTCGTAGCGGGTGCGGTTGAAACGCCTGTCGATCACGGTCTGGATGCGTTTGCGTGCTGGGTTGAAGACGGTGGCTGCGGCGAGGGTGGAGCCCGCGATGATGAGGTCGCTCGATTCGCCGAGGAGACGTGGGAGCAGGATGACCGGGATGGCATAGACGGCAGCGACCAGAACCGCGAGCAGACCGTAGCTTGCGGTGCGTCGAACGAGCTTGTCGACCCCGTACAGGCCGTGGCGAACGACCGCGTAGGCGAACACGATCGGGAGTGCAGTCCAGCCGACCAATGCTCCCAACCAGGCAATGTCGCCGACGAATGCCGTCAGACTGATCCCCACCACGAGACCAGTCACCAGCAGAACGAATGCATACAGAATCAGGGTGTAGCGCCGACGCTCCTCACCTTCGGCATGGCGCTGGCGACGCCACAGCCACACCACGCACCCGACAAGGATCAGGAAGACCGGGATATACGCGAGGTCGCTGACGATTGTCGGTAGGAACCGAACGCCAAGGGGATTGACAAACGAAACCTGAGTGTTCTCCCAGGTGGTGCCTTCCACAGGGCTGGTCAAGGCCGACAGTACGGTCAGCGTCGCCATCGTGCCGATGATCCTGTGTCCGATCCGCCGATCCGGTTGGGATCGGTGGGACAGTCCATCGGGGAAGGCGACCAGCACCGCGGCCACGATCGCGTAGAGGTACTTCCCTCCCCAGCTGCTGATCCACGTGAGCCACGGGTACCAGACCGGATCGAGCCTCGACGCAGTGGGTGTGATGCTGGTGGTGGCGAGTCCAAGACTGAGCAGGATGAGCAGCCAACCGATCTGATGCCACGGTCGTTTCGCCATCACAACGAGACCAGGGATGATGTACCAGATGGACGTGGTGTTGAAGATGGCACCGACGGTGACGGGTTGGTTGTCGAAGAGAAACGGGATGAGCGCGACGAAGATCGCTGCCGTCACCAGCAGCACGAGCCCGATCCAACGTAGAAGCTTCATTCCAACCTCAGATTCTGTCTTGTCGGCGTGACGGGATCGTTACGGGTCCAGATGGTGACGGATTCGGGTTGGAGTGTTGACGAGAGGATCACCGATGTGTCCGCGACAATGTCGGAGATCCGGGTCCTCTTCGTCAACCTGTGTCCGAGATCAGTGAGTGACCGCTCCATGTCGTAACGCGTTCGGTTGAAGCGGCGGTCGACCAGTCTCTGGATGCGTTGTCGTGCGGGATTGAAGACGGCGGCGGCGACGAGGGTGGAGCCGGCGACGATGAGGTCGCTCGATTCGCCGAGGAGGCGGGGGAGCAGGATGACGGGGATGGCGTAGATGGCGGCGATCAAGACGCCGAGGAGACCGTAGGTGACCGTCCTCGAGACGATCCGATCGATGTCGTACAGCCGGTATCGGACGATGGCAACCACGAACGAGGCCGGAATCAACATGTACAGGATCAGGGCGACACTCCAGACGACGTTGCCCGTGGAACCCGCTGTGAAGGCCGGATCGACGATGAGCCATCCCAGCAGGATGAGAATGAACCCTCCGAGCACCGCCATCGTGGCCAGTACCGGTTTGTAGCGCAGCCGAAGCTCCGCGGTTGCACGCCGCCCCCGAACTACTACGCCGATGGCGGCGGCAACCAGAAAGACGGTGATTGCTGCGTTGGTGACGGCGCCCGTGCTCACGGGAAGCCAGCTGAGACCTGTCGGGTTGGTTCCGATGATGATGCTTGGGTCGTTGGTGTCCGTGACCGTTGGCGTGAGGACATTGCCCAGGATGAGCGCTGTTGCGAGCCAGCCTGCGGTCATCCATCCCTTCGGGGCGTAGCCGTCCGGGAACAGGATCAGCAGCCATGTGAACAGGGCGAACATCATCGAGAACCCCCAGCCGAGGAGCCAGTTGACCCAGAGGGTCGACAGCCATGGCAGCGAGTCGAACACGGTGATCTGGAGGATGACGCCGATGGCGCACAGCAGCCATCCGATCGGGTGGGAACCGACCTTCCTGAGGATGAGGTACCCGGCCGCGTAGAACGGCAACGCGACGAAGAACGAACCCGAAGGCCCTTCCAGCTTCACGACGGTCGCGATCGCGAGACCCACCATGATGAAGAGCAACAGCGTCGCCTTGCGTTGGGCGGATCCCATCATCTCGGCCGCGGATCCGGAGACCGATACCTCTCGGGACCGATGCGGTGCCAGACGTCCTCGGTCGGGCGAGTCGAAACTGGGGCGTCCATGGGGCTCATCATTCACCGGGAGCGTGACGAGAGCGTTACGACGGAACCACGTTGACGAGTCTCGGAGCGCGAACGATCACCCTGGCGATGCCGAATGGCGTCGCACCCTTGACCTTCGGCCGACGGAGCACGACGTCTCTCAGCGAGTCCTCGGTGATGTCGATCGGCACCTCGACGCGGTCCCGTACCTTGCCGTTGATCTGCACGACACACGTGACCGTCTCGGTGGCGAGTAGAGCGGGATCAGCGGTGGGGAACGGCTCGTAGGTCAGTGTCTTGGGGTGGCCTAGCCGGCTCCACAGCTCCTCGGCGATGTGGGGTGCCAGCGGGGCGACCATCAACACCAGGGTCTCGGCCGCCTCGCGCGGCACCTGATCGAGTTTGGTGAGAGCGTTCACGAGCTCGGTGAGACGCGCGATCGCGGTGTTGAACGACAGATTTGTGTAGTCATGCCGAACCGCATCGATCGTCCGGTGAAGCATCCTGAGCGTCTCGGCTTCAGGCGGCTCGTCGACCACGGTGACCTGGCCACTGTCTTCGTCGACGATCGTCCGCCATAAGCGCTGAAGGAACCGCTGACTTCCGATGACGGCTCTCGTCTCCCATGGCTTGGACTGGTCGAGAGGGCCCATTCCCATCTCGTAGAGGCGGAACGTGTCGGCGCCGTAGGCGGCGTACATCTCGTCGGGGCTCACCGAGTTCTTCAGCGACTTGCCCATCTTCCCTGGCTCCAGTGTCACCGGCTCCCCACGCCATGTGAAGACACCTGGCACGCCCTCCTCGACTTCGTCGGCGGGGACATACTGGCCCCGCGAGTCCTTGAATGCGGGGGCAAGGATGTAGCCCTGCGAGAAGTACCTACGGAACGGCTCATCGCTCGACAGGTAGCCGAGGTCATACAGCGCTTTGTGCCAGAACCGCGCGTACAGCAGATGCAGCACGGCGTGCTCAACACCGCCGACGTAGAGGTCGACACCTCCGGGATCTCGAGTGTCGGGCACAATCGGCTCGGGACGCGGCCCCATCCAGTACCGCTCGTTGTCGGGATCGACGAGCGCTTGATCGTTGTGGGGGTCGAGATAGCGCAGGTAGTACCAGCACGAACCGGCCCACTGGGGCATCACATTGGTGTCACGTCGGAAGTGCCGCCGCCCCCTGCCGTCACCCAGGTCGAGTTCCACGTGTACCCAGTCCTGATTGTGGGCGAGTGGCGTTTCGGGTTCGGCGTCCGCGTCATTCGGGTCGAATGTGGCCGGGGAGTAGTTGGGCACATCGGGGAGTTCAACAGGCAGCATCGACTCCGGTACCGAGTACGCGACACCGTCATCGTCGAACAGCACCGGGAACGGTTCTCCCCAGTACCGCTGACGCGCGAACAGCCAGTCCCGCAGCTTGTAGGTGACCGCAGCTTCGCCAACTCCCTTCTCGACCAGCCACACGGTGATCTCGGCCTTGGCGTCATCGACACCGAGACCGTTGAGACTGACCTCGCTGTTGGCCGAGTTGATCGCAGGTCCCTCACCAACGTAGGCCAGGTCCTCCGGATGCCCTTGGGGAGGTTCGACGGTGCGCACGATCGGCAAATGGAACGTCTCGGCGAAATCCCAATCACGCTGGTCTTGTCCAGGCACGCCCATCACCGCACCCGTGCCGTAGCCCATCAGGACGTAGTCGGCAATGAAGACGGGGATTTGTTCGCCGGTCGCCGGGTTGGTCGCGTACCCACCTGTGAATACGCCCGTCTTGTCCTTTCCTTCGGACAGCCGTTCGATGTCGGTCTTGGAGGCGGCGGCCCGCCGGTAGGCGGCGACGGCTTCGGCGGGAGTGGGTGCTCCACTTGTCCACGACGCAATGGTTCTGGCAGGCCACGGGCCGGGTGGTGTGAGTTCGTCGACGAGCGGGTGTTCCGGGGCGAGCACCATGAACGTCGTTCCGAACACGGTGTCCGGCCGGGTGGTGAACACCTCGATCGGGCCGCCGTCTGAGGGAAACGTGATGCGGGCGCCCTCACTGCGGCCAATCCAGTTGCGCTGCATGATCTTCACGTGTTCCGGCCACTCGACTCGGTCGAGATCGTCGGCGAGTCGATCGGCATACGCGGTGATCCGCATGACCCACTGCCGGAGGTTTCGCTTGAACACGGGGAAGTTGCCACGGTCGGAACGCCCGTCGTTGGTGACCTCCTCATTGGCCAGCACGGTTCCGAGACCGGGACACCAGTTGACTGGCGCCTCTGTGGTGTGCACGAGCCTGTACTCGTCGATGAGGTCGGCCCGCTCGACAGCCGTCAGATCGACCCAAGGTCTACGACCTGGCGTGGTGCGCTCGCCCGATTCGAACTGGGTGATCAGGTCGGCGATCGGCCGGGCCCGCCCGATCCCGCCGTCCGGGCGGATTGCCTCTTCGTCGTACCACGCGTTGAAGATCTGCACGAAGATCCATTGCGTCCAGCGGTAGTACTCGGGATCGATGGTTCTCACCGAACGCCGGTCGTCGAAGCTCAGACCGAGGCGCCTGAGCTGGCGGGCCATGATCGAGATGTTCTCTTCGGTGGTGTCACGAGGATGCCGGCCCGTCTCGATTGCGTATTGCTCAGCTGGGAGACCGAACGCGTCATAGCCGAGGCAGTGCAGGACGTTCTTGCCGAGCATCCGGTTGAAACGGGAATACACATCGGTGGCGATGTAGCCGACCGGATGACCGACGTGCAGGCCCGCTCCGCTCGGATAGGGAAACATGTCGAGAACCAGGAGATGGTCGTCGAACTCCGAGACGTCGCCTGCCCAAGGGCCGGCCGGGTTGGGCGCGTGAAACGTTCCCTCGGCCTCCCACCGATCCTGCCAGGCGTTCTCGATGCGGTTCGCCAGTTCAGCCGTGTAACGATGCTCAGTCATGTCACTCCAAGAGAAAACCCCTCCAGAGGAGGGGTGTGCCGCGCGTGACCGTTCGGTCAGCGCGGCCGTGGAAGAAGCAGCGTGTGTGCCATCAGAAGACAGCGTACCCCGGGTCGGCAGTTCGGGGTGGAGTCGAGAGCCGAGGGAGGGTGAACTGACCAGAAGACCCGGACTCGCATGAACGATGTCCGGATCGTCGGCGGCGGGTGGCGACATCGAATTCTCCAACGGCGATGAGTTCATCCGGTCGGAGTGGTTGGGTGGTATTCCACTGGCGACGAGCTGGATCCTCGCTGGACTGGTTCTCGGTCTTGTGTTCGGTGTCGGCGCCTTGGTAGCCGGGGTTGGGGTGCGTTGGAGGACGAGGATCAGCCGCCCGCAGCGCTAGGTTTTGAGGCATGGCGGGACTGTTCGGCCGAAGGATCCGAGGGAGCCTGTTTCTGCTTCCGCTTTCGGTGATCGCGATCTGCGCGGTCGCGGCGCTGCTCGTGTTGGTGTTCGAGGGGACCGAGACCCGGTTTCCGTTCCTGCTGTCGACAACGGTGGCAGGCGGTCGCGTGATCGTCACGACGGTTGCAGGTGCCACCATCACCGTTGCAGCGATCGTGTTCTCGATCACCGCCCTCTCGACGCAGATGGCCGCCAACCAGTACTCGCCTCGGGCTCTCCGCGGCTTCTTCGAGGACCCCTTCCAGCAGGTCGTGCTCGGGCTCGTGGTCGGAACGTTCATCTACTCATTGATCGTGCTCGGCGGTCTTGGTGCCGTGGTCGACGATGGAGCCAATCCGGCCAGAAGCGTGTCTGTGACGCTAGCGATCGCGCTTGGCGTCGTATCCGTGATCGGGATCGTTCTCTATCTCGATCATTCACTGCGCCGAGTGCAGATCGATGCGGTCGTTCAGCGGATCGCCGGGGCAGCTCTCGACGCGGTGCGACGCGAGCATCGGGAGGTCGGCAACTCGAAGCAGTCTTTGGAGGGAACGGCGACGCCGCACGGAGATCCGCTGACGATCGTTGCCGATCGCTCAGGCTGGATCCTTCACATCGAGGCACGCGAACTGGCATCACGTCTTCCACCGGACGCTGTCGCGAGGGTCGGCGTTCGGCTCGGCGAGGCTGTTTCTGTTGGAGATCGCCTCGTGACGATCTGGCCGAGTCCGGGAGATGATGCTCGCCTTGCTCGTCGAGTCCGCCGGTCGATCCGGGCTGGGAAGGAACGCTCGGTTGGTACCAACCCTGCGTTCGGTATCAGGTTGCTGGTCGACATCGCGCTCAAGGCGCTCTCGCCCGGAGTCAACGACCCGACCACTGCGGTGGACGTCATCCACCACCTCAAGGTGCCCATCCGCGAGATCTTGATCTCCGAACACCCGACTCGTGTGTTCAGCGGCCCGGCCGGACAACGAGTGTTTCTCGCCGAGACACCTTCACGATCCGACTATGTCCACGGCGCGTTCTCGGAGATTCGACTGGCAGCATCGGGCCAGCCATTCGTCCTCCAAGCACTGATGGAAGTACTCGGAGATCTCGTCGATGAACTCGAAGCCGCCGACTTGACCGGCAGAGAGGATGCACTCACCGAGGAACTCACCCTGACGGTCGACGAAGCGAAGAACTCAGGCATGCCCGAGCAGGATGTTGCTCGTGTGTTGCGTTCAGCCGAGTAGCGCTCAGCGGAGAACTGCCTGTGCACCAAGCAGTACGTACTGCACGCCGATCGCTGTGAGGATCAGTCCGAGGAACCTCATGAGGATGGCATGGCCACGCCGGCTGATATGGCTTCCAATGACATCTGAGGCAGCGAGCGCCACGAACAGGATCACCCCGACGGCGCCGACCGCGATGAGAGTCTCCCCGATTCCCACGATCGAGTCATCCTTCGCCGCCAGTGTCACAGCGGTCGCGATCGCTCCCGGGCCTGCAACGAGCGGCATCGCGAAAGGGACCACGAGCGAGTCCTCTGCTCCTTCGCTCTGATCTTTCGTCGTTGGGCCGCCCTTATGGCTCTGAAGTCTTGGCACGCTCCCGCCGAGCATCTCGATGCCCATCAGGACGATGATCAGTCCGCCCGCAGCTCGCAGTGCGTCGACACTGATGCCGAAGAAGCCAAGCACCGCCTGACCGGCGACAACCGAAACGGCCAGAATGGCAACGACGATCACAGATGCCCGCAGGGCGTCCTTGCGCCGATGAACAGATGTCGTTCCCTCGGTGATCTCGAGAAAGACGGGCACGGCCCCTATCGGATTCGTGATCGCCAGAAGAGCGACAAGCGCGGCGATGATGGTCTGCAGTGCCGTCTCGGTACCTCCGGACGATACGGTACCAGTGGGGCAGGTCACGTTTCTGGTCGACTCCATCCCTGTGGGGTGCATCGGGGCTCGGGCAAGCGGGTGTACCCTTCTCGAGAGTCCCAGGGGGAACATGGAATTCAGATCAAGAGCCGGCGTGGTACTCGCTCTGGTAGTCGTCCTCATGCTCATGCTCGCGGTCGGTGTTCAGGCGGCGTCCGACCCGTATGCGGGCGATCCAAACCACCTGGTTCCTTTCAGGGACACCGTGACCACCACGCTCTCGTTGGGGCAGGATGTGTGGGAAGTCTGGATCTGCGACGTACCTGACTGGGACGTCAGCCTCGACGTTGGGTCGGTGACGAGTGACCTCAATGCACATATCACGCCCTACTACCAGTGGCTCTCGGAAGGCCGATACCAGCCCGTGTTCAAGGTCGGTGGCACGGTCAGATCGGACGACGTCATTCCGATGGACCCCTCCGCCCTCGCGTACTGGTCACCGCCGTGGGCACCAGGGTGTGAAGCGAAGGTGGCCGCCGCTTCGAGATCGAAGCCAGACGGCGTGGTGATCGTCACGGCGGGAGGCTATGGGGCAGGCTACGGGAACCCTGGATGGTTCTGTGCAGACACCGTCGGGGGGTGTGCGGACGACTGGCCGGACTACGCCGTGTATCCAGGAAGTGGCCGAAGAATCGTGGTCGGGGCCGGCGCAGTCATGACCATCCCTCCCTACCAGAGCGCGGTGTGGAACACCATCGCCCACGAGATCGGCCATGCCATCTGGTGGCCCCATTCGTTTGGGGGACTGGTCAGTAACCCTGCGGGTGATGCGTTCGAGTACGACAACCCGATCGACAACATGAGCGGCTACGAAGTGACCGGTGAGCCTATCGGCACAACCGCCTACAACCGCTACACGGCAGGCTGGATCGACCCAACCGATGTGGCCATCTTCGGGGGAGGCACTCATGCGTTCCGGCTGGCCGCGGTTGGTGGAGATGGCGTTGGGATGGTGGTGGTCCCGAGGGGCGCGGACGGTTTCTTCTACGAGTTGGACTACCGCCCGGCAGACGCGTGGGATGCATCCCTGCTCAAGAGTGGTGTCGAGGTGTATCAGGTGGATTCGCGATCAGCGGTGTGTTCAGCCGACAACTGGCTACCGGACGGCTACCCCTGCTTCGGGACCGAGACGAGGGTTGCTCAATTCCCGGCCGAGGCGACGACGAACGGCACGTCCCACGTACACGCGGTCGGGGAGACGTTCTCGGTCGGTCCATACTCGGCCAACATTCTCCATGACGCCGCCGGCCACGTGTATGTTCGACTCACCGACGGCAACTACGTAGGCACGTTCATCGATGACGACGGTGACTTCCACGAGTCGAACATCGAAGCTATCGCGGCCGCCGGGTTGACGAATGGTTGCGATCCTCCGGCGAACGATCGGTACTGCCCGAAGGATCTCGTGTCGAGGGCATCCATGGCGGCGTTTCTCATTCGAGCGGTCGGGGAGGACGTCAGCTCGATGACCTACCACGGGTACTTCGCCGACGTCCCCGCCGGCCAGTGGTTCACCCCGTATGTGGAGCGCGCGTTCGAGCTGGGGATCACGACCGGCTACGCAGACCACACCTTCCACCCCGACAGCTCGGTGTCCAGAGCCGAGATGGCTGCCTTTCTCGTTCGGGCGTTCGATCGCACCTCCGATCTCGGAGGTGCGCAGGGGGTGTTCGCAGACGTCGACCCGAATGCCTGGTATGCGCCGTTCGCCAACCTGGTTTACGAACTCGGGATCACGACGGGGTGCTCGTCGAGCCCGCTCAGGTACTGTCCCGACGCGATGGTTCCGCGGGACCAGATGGCATCGTTCCTCGCAAGAACACTCGGCATCGGGAGCTGAGCTCCACCTCCTCGAGAATGATCGACCGATCCATCTGGAGGAGGACGACCTGGACGGCCCCCCCTTGTACGATCGGTGACGATGAACCGCCGGATTCCCACATGGCTTGCAGATAGCGTCATCGCCGTCGGCCTGTTCGTGCTCGCGGTGGCCTCCTCACAGGACCTCCGGGCGTTTGGTGTCTCCAACCTCTACTCGCGCGAAACGGGCGCGTTCGCCTTCGTGCTCATCGCCCTGCAAACGTTGCCGCTTGCGTTCAGGCGGCGCACCAAGCCATCGCCTGTGAGTGACGAGGCAGGAGAGTTGCGCATGCTCCCCCATTCGTTCGAGCGAGAGCCACCGTCTGAGACCGTGGCTCTCGGCCGTCCGAGGTCGATCGAAGGGCCGCAGAAGCCGCCGACCGCTGGTAGGTTCCGGCGTCGTGAGTAGTGGGACTGGGGAAAGGTCGAACATCCGGCGCCGGGCGATGATGACGATCGTCGCGTTCGGGATCGTCAGCCTCCTCGCCGACATCGTCTATGAGGGTGCACGCAGTGTCATCGGTCCGTACCTGCTGACTCTAGGGGCGACGGCCGGTGTGGTGGGACTGGTCGCCGGAGCAGGGGAGTTCGCGGGTTATGCCCTTCGCTCGGTCACAGGAATCATCGCGGACCGGACCCGCGCCTACTGGATGATGACCATCGCGGGGTACGCGCTGACCGTGATCGCCGTTCCACTCCTCGGCCTCGTGGGGCGTGTCGATCTCGCGCTGGCGCTCGTCGTGGCCGAGCGGCTGGGGAAGGCGGTGCGTTCACCAGCGAGGGACACACTGCTCGCCGACGCGGCCGAGCCGCTCGGCATGGGATGGGGATTCGGCCTTCACGAAGCCCTCGATCAGACGGGGGCCGTCACCGGGCCGATCCTCCTGGCAGCCATCTTGGCGGCGAAACAGAACGACTACCGGTTCGCGTTCCTCGTGCTCGCCATCCCGGGTGCGTTGACCTTGATCTCGCTTCTGATTGCGCGTCGACAGATGCCTGACGGTCGGCATGCCGCGAGAGAGGACAGTCCCGGAGCACGTCAGCTCGGAAACGGCCACGCACGCCGCTATCTGGTCTTCGTGTTCCTTGCCGCCGTCGGCTTCGCCCCGTTTCCTCTGATCGCCTTCCACCTCAGCGATCGGCACATCGTTGGTGATCCACAGATCCCCCTGATGTTCGCGCTCGCGATGGCCGTGGATGCGCTCGCAGCACTGGTCTCGGGCAGGTTCTACGACACCCGGGGGCTTCGTGTTCTCATCGTCATGCCGTTCTTCACCATGCTTGCGTTGTTCTCGTTCACCTCGCTGGCCTGGGTGGGATGGGCGGCGATGGTCGCATGGGGTGCTTCGATGGGTGTGCAGGAGTCGACGATGCGTGCGGCTGTCGCCACCCTCTCGCCTTCCACGCGCCGAGCGACGGCCTACGGGGTCTTCAACACCTCGTACGGGATCGCCCTACTGGCGGGTGGGGCGATGCTCGGATTCCTCTATGAACGGTCGACGGTCGCGATGGTTGTGGCCGCGATCGCAGCAGAGGTCATCGCGTTCTTCGTGCTCCGTCCGATTGCGGCAAGAGAGTCCCCACGCTGATCCAGGGAGCCCTCCGTCCGTTGGAAGGTCGCAGACTGTGCCCTGGTGGACCCGGGACAGGTTGTGATAGCCGGTACCCCATTCGGCTCCTGCCCCGAGTCCTCGCCAGACTGGGACGGAGGAAGTCGTCCCATCAGGTGGAGGAGAGACTCACATCCTTCACTTGAGCACACGGTACGTGGCACACGTGAACGGCAGGAGAACGGGGGATGAACCCTCCTTGAATCTCCGAGAGAACCCTGCTGGGTAAGATTCGCTGGCCAGGGTGGAGCCACGAACCACGCCTTCGACCAAGGAATCGTCCCATGACTACGGAGCCCTCGTTTCCCACCGACCTCGCCGCCTGGAAGGACCTCAACGCACATTACGACCGGCTGGCGCCACGCGACCTGCGCGATCTCTTCGCGAGCGATCCCGACCGCGTCCAGCGGATGACCGTTGAGGCCGTAGGCCTCGCTGCCGACTTCTCGAAGCATCTGGTCGATGCTCATGCACTCGCATCGTTGGTGGAGCTTGCCCGCGAGGCCGGCCTCGCAGAACGGATCGATGCGATGTTCTCCGGCGCCCGAATCAACGTGTCGGAAGGGCGATCTGTGCTCCATACGGCTCTCCGCCTCCCGCGAGACGCGACGTTGGTCGTCGATGGAGTCGATGTCGTGGCCGAGGTGCACGAGACGCTCGACAGGATGGCGGCCTTCGCCGACGAGATCAGATCGGGTACATGGAAGGGCGCGACGGGCCGTCCCATCCGGAGCATCATCAACATCGGAATCGGCGGATCCGATCTCGGTCCGGTCATGGCGCACGAGGCGCTGCGTGCTTACGCCAGGCGCGGCCTCCATTTCCGGTTCGTGTCGAACGTCGATACCACCGATCTCCACGAGGCCATCAGCGGTTCCGATCCCGCCGAGACCCTCTTCATCGTTGCCTCGAAGACGTTCGGAACACTCGAGACGATGACCAATGCGTCCAGAGCGCGGGACTGGATCGTGGATGCACTTGGGCCGGACTCGGTTGCGAAGCACTTCGTCGCCGTCTCCACCAATGAAGAGAGGGTCAACGCGTTCGGCATCGACACCGACCACATGTTCGGGTTCTGGGACTGGGTCGGCGGCCGCTACTCGATGGATTCCGCAATCGGATTGTCGACCATGATCGCCATCGGACCGAAGCGATTCCGCGAGATGCTTGCCGGATTCCACGCCATGGATGAGCACTTCCGAACGACCCCGTTCGAGCGGAACCTCCCCGTACTGATGGGGATGTTGGCGGTTTGGTACCGCAACTTCTTTGGTGTCCAGTCGGCAGCGGTCATCCCCTACGCTCAGTACTTGCACCGGTTCCCCGCCTACCTCCAGCAGCTCACTATGGAATCCAACGGCAAACGGGTCACCGCCGAAGGGAGCCCTGTCTCATGGGATACCGGCCCGGTCTACTGGGGGGAACCGGGAACCAACGGGCAGCACAGCTTCTTCCAGCTCCTGCATCAAGGCACAACGGCTATCCCCGTCGACCTGATCGGCTTCGCCATGTCACCGCAAGGGGAGCGGCAGGATCTGCTGATGGCAAACATGCTCGCTCAAGCCCGAGCCCTCGCGTTCGGCAAGACCGCCGAAGAGGTTCGGGCCGAAGGGACCGATCCGGCGATCGTCCCACACAGGGTCATGCCCGGGAACCGGCCGACAACTGTGATCATGGCCAAGGTCCTCGACCCGTACCGCCTCGGAACGCTCGTCGCCCTGTACGAGCACAGTGTGTTCACACAGGGCACCTTGTGGAGGATCGACTCGTTCGATCAGTGGGGCGTTGAGTTGGGCAAGACACTCGCGGTGCAGATCGCTCCCATGCTCAAGGGCGAGCAGGAGCCTGCGTTCGACGCGTCGACCAACAACCTCATCACGCGCTATCTCGCGCTGCAAAAGGAGACATCATGAGTACCGACCGACCCATGCAACTCGGAATGATCGGACTGGGGCGCATGGGCGCGAACATCGTCCGGCGGCTGACCGCCGACGGACACCACTGCGTCGTGTTCGACGTGAATGCCGACGCCGTCGCAGCACTCCAGAAGGAAGGCATTCAGGGGGCCACGTCCCTGGAGGAGTTCGCGGCAGCACTGACGGCCCCGAGGGCCGTATGGGTGATGGTGCCCGCTGCCGTGGTGGGCACGGTCGTCGACCATCTCGATGCCCTCCTGGAGCCGGGCGACATCATCGTCGACGGCGGGAACTCGTACTACCGCGACGACATCACTCGACACGCCGATCTGAAGGCGAAAGGGATTCATTTCGTAGACTGCGGCACGAGCGGGGGCGTGTGGGGGCTCGAACGCGGATACAGCCTCATGATCGGTGGCGACGACGAGCCCGTTCGGCATCTCGATCCGATCTTCAAGTCGATAGCTCCGGGCAAGGCGGCCGCAGAGCCGACTCCCAGAAGGACTCGTACCGATGGGACCGCGCCCGACGGCTATCACCACTGTGGGCCCGCCGGTGCAGGACACTTCGTGAAGATGGTCCACAACGGTGTCGAGTACGGCATGATGGCCTCGATCGCCGAAGGGCTCGCCATCATCAACGGTGCCGACGCGGGGATGCACACAACGGATGTCGATGCCGAGACAGCACCACTGCGAGACCCGGCCGCATACCAGTACCGCATCGACGTATCCGAGGTCGCGGAGGTGTGGCGGCGGGGCGCGGTGATCAGTTCGTGGCTCGTCGATCTCACCGCCAACGCCCTTGCAGAGGATCCCGAACTTTCCGAGTTCGAGGGGCGGGTCTCCGACTCGGGCGAGGGTCGGTGGACGGCAATCGCGAGTATCGAAGAGGGCGTTCCCGCGCCGGTCATCACGACAGCGCTCCAGGAGCGGTTCGCGTCTCGCGGCTTGGCCGATTTCGCCAACAGGGCCTTGTCCGCGATGCGGCAGCAGTTCGGCGGCCACGACGAGAAGCAGGACTGAACGTGGACGTCCATGCGGAGGCCACCGCCGAGGCGGCGGCCGAGTACGCAGCAGATCTGGTCGCCGAGACAGCCCGCAGGTCGGTGGCGGAGCGAGGGACGTTCACGATCGCAGTCAGCGGCGGCCACACACCATGGCCGATGTTTCGTCGGCTTCGAGAGCATGCCGTGTTCCCTTGGGAGCAGACGACCTTCTTTCAGGTGGATGAGCGGATCGTTCCCAGAGACGATCCGGACCGGAATCTCGGACATCTGGTCCAGTCGCTGCCCGATGGCGCGACGATCGAACCGATGCCGGTCGACGCCGACGACCTGGAGGCGGCGTGTGGCTGGTACGCGTCGACACTGCCCGACCGCTTCGACGTGATCCATCTGGGACTCGGCGACGACGGGCACACAGCGTCGTTGGTTCCGGGCGACACGGTGCTCGACGTTCGTGACCGTCGAGTGGCGCTCACCGGCGGCGCCTACATGGGGCACAGGAGGATGACGCTCACCTATCCGGCACTTGCGGCGACTCGACAGGTGGTGTGGCTCGTTGCCGGCGCGAGCAAGCAAACGGCCACGTCACGGCTCCTTGCGAAAGACCGGTCGATCCCCGCCGGCCGCGTTGACGCACTTCATGCCGTCCTCGTTGCCGACCGGGCGGCCCTCGGGTAGGGCCAGAAGCAGTCTCAAGATCCCTCGAAGAAACGCCGATGAAATGGGGGCAGGGCCGGGATGAGAAGAGGGACTGAGCGTGTCGGGGCGAGATCGCGGCGACGGGACAATCTACCGACCCGTTGATCGACACACCCAGCTTGCGCATGATGATCTCGAGGCCCTTCGCTCCTCCGTCCATCGACCCCCGCCCGGAAAGCGGATCCCCCTTCTCCCACTTCTGCTCGTCCTCGTCATCACGGTAGGGGTCGTCATCTTCCTGCAACGAGATGGAATTCTGGGGAGCCCATCGACAACCGTCACTACTCGACCTGCATCCCTTGGCGAGCAGATCGAGCAGCAACTCGCGTCGAGGGGCTTCGAGGACATCACGGTTCAGATCGACGGCGACATGGTGACGATCAGCGGCTACGTTGCTTCGACCACCCTTCTGGAGGAAGCGGAGACAGTCGTCTTCTCCATCGATGGTGTCGCTACCGTCGACAACCGACTGCAGGTGGGAACACCGGGCGATGACGAGCTACTCGTTCGGGCCGAAACGGCGCTCGTCGATGATGCATACCGTGCTGTCGTCGTGTCCGTTCGTGACGGTGTCGTCGTCTTGGGTGGTTTCGTGGCATCCAACGAAGCACGCAGCGCGGCGGCATCGCTCGTCCGTGATGCCGGCGCCGTGAAGATCGCGAACCGGCTCGTGGTCGGCGAGCTTCCAGACG
>Ga0315540_10000265_pt1 | contig 28797 bp, 21 predicted proteins | sample SalMarSW160110MG_FD_203677 | JGI IMG/M metagenome (GOLD analysis project Ga0315540, IMG submission 203677) | Salt marsh sediment microbial communities from the Plum Island Ecosystem LTER, Massachusetts, United States - Salt Marsh Sediment SW1601-10 ...
ATAACCACGTCCATGACCATTAATCCCCCGGCGGCCGTCATCTGGGCTATGTACATTGCCATGGCGGAAAACCGTGGTATCGATCGCAGTGTCCTGGGCGGGACTATCCAGAATGACATGCTCAAGGAATTCATAGCGCAGAAAACCTTTATGTGCCCCCCTGAACCCTCCCTTCGTATCATCACTGATACCGTGGAATTCGGCACCAGGGAAGTCCCTAACTGGAATACCATCAGTATCAGCGGATACCATATCCGGGAGGCTGGGTCTACCGCTGTTCAGGAACTGGCATTCACCATTGCGGACGGGATTGCGTATACCCAGGCGGCAATCGAACGCGGGCTCAATGTGGATGACTTTGCGCCGCGTTTTTCTTTCTTTTTCAATTCCCACTTGGATTTTTTCGAGGAAATCGCCAAGCTTCGAGCGGCAAGGCGCATGTGGGCCAAAATCATGAAGGAGCGGTTCAAGGCGAAAAATCCTCGCTCATGGTGGCTTCGCTTCCACACCCAGACCGCAGGCTGTTCCCTGACTGCACAGCAACCGTATAACAACGTGGTCAGGACCGCTCTCGAGGCACTGGCCGCGGTGCTGGGAGGAACCCAGTCACTGCATACCAATTCGCTGGATGAAGTACTGGCAATTCCCACTGAAGAGGCCGCGACCATTGCCCTGAGAACCCAGCAGATCATTGCAGAGGAATCAGGTGTGGCTAATACCATTGATCCCCTTGGTGGGTCCTATTTTGTGGAGGCCCTGACAAATCAGATGGAGAAACAAGGCTCTGAGATCATCCAGAAGATAGATGACATGGGCGGCATGCTTTCGGCCATCGAAAAAAATTATCCCCAGCAGGAAATTGCCGATGCCGCGTACCACTATCAACGGCAGATTGATGATCTGGATCGGATCGTGGTGGGAATGAATAAACATGTGACAGAGGAAGATATTCCTGTTGAAATCCTGGAAATAGACGAAGAGCTGGAACGGCTCCAGATAGAAAAGACCCAACGGGTCAAGAACGACCGGGATAACAAGAAAGTCACCGAGGCTCTGGAAAAAGTGGGAGAGGCCTGCACAGGAACCAGGAATGTGATGGAGCCGATCATAGAAGCAGTCAAGGCTCATGCAACGCTCCAGGAAGTTTGTGACGTCTTTCGCAGGGCCTATGGTGAGTACCGGGATCCGGGAATATATTAAGCTCGCCCCAGACATAAGGTGTAAGGCATAGGGCGTAAGGAAGAAGGCATAAGGAGAAGTGGAGAGGATTTGTATATGAAGCACAAACGTAAACTGAGAGTGATGGTGGCAAAACCGGGTCTGGACGGGCATGACCGTGGGGCCCGTATTATTGCCAGAGCATATCGTGACGCGGGATTTGAAGTGGTATATACCGGCCTTCATCAGACCCCCGAGGAGATCGTTGAGGCGGCCATACAGGAAGATGTGGACATGCTTGGACTTTCCAGCCTCGCGGGTGCTCATATGTACCTTTTCCCCCGTGTCATTGAATTGCTCGAGGAGAAGGGGGCGGAGGATATCGAGGTCTGTGGAGGAGGCATTATTCCTGACGAAGATATCCTGAAGCTGAAAAATGCCGGTGTCAAAGAAATCTTTACACCGGGGACCCCCCTTGACGAAATAACCGCCTGGGTGAAGGAGAATGTACATCCCAGGGGGGTTTCTTGAAACTGAAATCTTACAACGAGAACTGTGATGAATCCAATAGCTGAAAAAGTCATCTCCGGGGATATCCGCGCGGTAGCGCGCTTGATCCGGGATATTGATGACGGCATGCCCGGGATCCGCGAAGTGCTGAAAGACATTTATCCCCATACGGGCAAGGCATACATCATCGGAATTACTGGTGCGCCAGGAGTGGGAAAGAGCACACTGGTGGACCAGATGCTCGGGCATCTGAGGGAAAACGGGAAAACCGTAGGCGTCCTCGCAGTGGATCCTACGAGCCCCTTCAGCGGAGGCGCGATCCTCGGTGATCGCGTTCGAATGCAGCGGCACAGCCTGGACGACGGTGTTTTTATCCGTTCCCTTGCGACCCGCGGGCATTTCGGTGGGCTTACCCAGTCGACCCGGAGTGCCATTGATGTCCTGGATGCCATGGGCAAGGACGTGGTTATTGTTGAAACCGTGGGAGTAGGGCAAGATGAAGTGGATGTGGTAAAGAGCGCCCACAGCACGGTCATCGTGGTTATCCCCGGCATGGGCGATGACATTCAGGCTATCAAGGCCGGTATCCTGGAGGTCGGCGATATCTTTGTGATAAACAAGGCGGAACGGGAAGGATCAGACAAGACCCTCAGTGATCTCAGGCTGATGATCGACATGGATCAAAAGAAATATGAGGGCGGGAGATGGAAACCACCCATTATCAAGATCCAGGCAGTCTTTGATAAAGGGGTCACCGATCTCTTAGAAGAAATTGAAAACCACAAGAAATACCTCCAAGCGAGCACCGAAGGCCTTTTTTTCAGGAGAAAAAAGGAAAAAGCACGTGAGGAACTGGTCGATATGGTGAAACAGCGGCTCATCGAGGTTGTCCTCGAGAGGGTGATTGATACCGGTGATTTTGATGAAGCCGTGGAATCCGTGGTATCAGGAAAACTTGATCCTTACAGTGCCTGCGACAACCTGTTGCAATCCGGGTTTGAAATAAAACCGGGAGATTGATGTCTCCCTCGGACTGGACTTCCTTGGGCGTGCGCATGACAATAGCTTTTTGGTGGATACGACAGATTGTCTTTATTCTCGCGGCCCTTTTTTTTGTGTCTTTCGGGGTCCACGTGCTCATTTCCGCGTACACCCTAACGGATCCCTTCTCCTTTGTATTGACCTTTTTTGCGTCGAACCTGATTATCCTGATCAGCCTTGTGATGTTAGTCGCATTCTGCATTCAGATCTGGAAAGTTATTAAATACGATAGAGATAAATGATATTTATATCAATATTATATACATCATGATTAATATTACACATTAATATATTCAGGAGCCGGAATTCAGACTTCTCTATCCTGGGTTCTTGTGCTGCGAGAAAGGAGAAAGGTGATGCCTGCAAGAAAAACGCGGAAACCCATCGGAAAAAGGCTTTTAAAGCTTCGGCGTGAAAAAAAGCTCACCCTGAAACACATGGCCAACGAGACCGGCCTCGCGACGCAGTATATCTCGAAGATTGAAAAAGGAGAAGTGATCCCTCCTGTGGCGGTTCTTCTCCAGCTGTCAAGGGCCCTGGAAATTGATTCAAGCCTCCTTCTCCAGGAAGAAAAGAGCCGTGCGAGCAAGAAATCTGCAGACGATTATCAAAGAAGAACAGAAGATTATACCTATGAAACCCTGACCCCGGAAGCGAGGCATAAGCACCTGAAGGCCTTCAAGGTCTTCATAGACCCTAAATCTCATCACAAGGGCGTGAGCTACCAGCATGTTGGTGAGGAATTCATTTATGTGCTGGTGGGAAAGATTGAAGTCAAGGTGGGGGAGAATAAGAACGAGCTTGGGCCCGGTGAATGTGTTCATTTTAACTCATCCATCGTACACAGGCTCAAGAACCTCAGCACTGAAAAGGCGGAGTTGATCGTCGTCCTTTATACACCATAGCAGAGTTATTCATGATCCGTGCGGTGTTACTTTGTCCTCAGTGACTCTGTGGTAGAGATTCTGTTTCGATATTGATCAAATAAAGAGGGAAGAATTACGCGATTTATCAAAACTAGAAATAAATGCGAACGTGAGTAGAAAGAGAAAAGGATATGGCTTACCATCTGACCGAAGAACAGAGAATGATTCAGACAATGGTCCGCGATTTCGCGCGCGATGTCCTGCTACCCACAGCCGCGGAGCGAGATGTCACCAAGGAGTTCCCTGCGGAAAACATGAAACAAATGGGGGAGCTGGGTCTTATGGGGATGAATGTCCCACCGGAATACAATGGCGCCGGTGTTGACACGGTTAGCTATTCCGTGGCCCTTCAGGAAGTGGCGTATGCCTGTGCGGCTACCGCCGTTATCATGTCCGTGCACAATTCTGTGGCCTGTGGACCTGTCTATCTTTTTGGTTCCGATTATTTGAAGGAACACTATCTAAAACCCCTCGCGGCGGGAAAGAAACTGGGATGCTTTGCCCTCACTGAATCAAGCGCGGGATCAGACCCTGCAGGTCAGCGTTCACGGGCAGTAAGAGATGGAGACAGCTACATCATAAACGGCACCAAAATGTTCATCACCAGTGGAAAACATGCCGACGTTGTTGTGGTGACTGCCTACACTGACCGGGAGAGAAAACACCAGGGAATCAGTGCGTTTGTGGTAGAAAAGGGTACCCCGGGATTCTCCGTGGGAAAGGAAGAGGACAAGATGGGGCTTCGGGGTTCAGACACCACTGAACTTGTTTTCGAAGACTGCCGGGTTCCTGCCGAAAACCTTCTCGGGCAGGAGGGCGATGGGTTTGTTATTGCCATGGCTTCGCTGGACGGCGGGAGGATCGGCATTGCGTCTCAGTCTGTCGGATTGGCCCAGGCCTGCCTTAATGCGGCAGTAAATTACGCCCGGGAGCGCGTTCAGTTTAACAGGCCCATCTCGCAGTTCCAGGGTATCCGGTGGATGATTGCTGATATGGCCACGCAGATCGAGGCGGCGAGACTGCTCACGTTTAATGCTGCGGCAATGAGAGACAGGGGAGAAAATTTTTCCGCGGCTGCTTCCATGGCAAAGGTCTTTGCTTCTGAAATGGCCAACAAGGTCGCCTACCAGGCCCTCCAGATTCACGGGGGATATGGATACATCAAGGAATACCCGGTGGAACGGTATTATCGGGATGCCCGGGTCTTCACCATTTATGAAGGCACCTCGGAAATCCAGCGAAAAGTGATTGCGAAGCATGTCATCGGGAAGTAGAGAGTGCCTGTCCATAAAGGGCTATTTTGCGTGATATCTTTGAACAATACAGTGACTTCATCCCCGACTTTGATTCCTTCCAGCAAAGCATCTTGAAGCCCCTTCCCACGCACGTTCGCGTCAATACAGTAAAGGCGAATCCCGGGCAAGTGGTATCGTCCCTGACGCAGAAAGGGGCATTACTCCAGAAAAGCCTCACTAGTGATGATACGCTCTATACCGTTGGAAATCTTGCTTCTCCCGGAAATGCCCTGGAATACTTCATGGGCCACATCCATCCCCAGGCATTGACTTCGTGTCTCGTGTCCCTGGCCTTGCATCCGGAACCTGACTCCCTTGTCCTGGACCTGTGCGCGGCCCCCGGGGGAAAGACCTCGCACCTTGCCCAACTCATGGGAAACACCGGGCTGATCGTTGCCAATGAACTTTATCGGAACCGCCATATTCCCCTGGGGAATACCCTGACAAGGCTAGGGGTTTTGAACGCGGTGGTGACGGCCTACCAGGCACAGGAGTTTCCCCTGAAGCAGCAATTCGATTTTGTCGTGGCGGACGTGCCCTGCTCCGGAGAGGGAAGATTCAGGAAGATCAGGTCCGATTTCGCGTACCGGGAGACAAAGGAAAAAGATCTGCTTCCGGAGCTCCAGAAAAAAATCCTCCTCCGCGGTTATCAACTGCTGCAACCGGGTGGGAAGATGGTGTACGCGACCTGCACCTACAACCCTGCAGAAAATGAGGCGGTTGTTGCACACCTTTTGCACGAGTGTGATGCGGACCTTTTTCCCCTTGACATTGATCTTCCTTTTGAACCGGGGCTTTCCGGCTGGAGGAATGAAACCTATGGAGAAGAACTTGGAAGGACTGTCAGATTTTACCCCCATCGCGTTGACTCGGTGGGATTCTTCCTGGCCGGGATTGGCAAAGCCTGCTGAGCGAGACTTTCTCCTGACCTACCTGAAGGACCGCTTCGGTATTGCGCGTGGTGAATTTAAAGAGTTCCTGTTTTTCAGGAAGAAAAAAAGCTGGTGGATCTTCAGGAACACTCCGCAGTTAACCGCTGTCTCGCGCCTGAAAATCTCAAGAATGGGCATGAAGGCGTTTCAGAAAGTGGGGCAATTCCTGAAACCCACCACCCGGTTTATTCAGATATTCGGATGCTCCGCAGCCAAGGCGGTCCTTATCATCAGTGAAGCGCAGCTCTTTCGTCTCCTGGAAGGGGAGGGCCTTTCCCTTGACCTTGAGTTTGATCAGGGATATGTAATTTTGAAGCTCGATGAAAAACGGGTGGTAGGGCTTGGGCTCTATGTAAACGGCACCGTGAGAAGTCAGATTTCTGGAAAGGCATTGAAAACTTCTATGATACGGGTATGACAGGGGGAGAATAATGATTACCGGGAAAAAGCTGGGAAAATATGCTGCTGTGCTTTTGTGGGGCCTGCGGACGGCCCGCGCGGAAAAATACAGGCACGGTGATATTGTCCTGGTACGGTATGATGGCCCCGCGGTTGCGTTGGCGGAAATCCTCCAGGGCAGGCTTCTGGATATGGGACTCAATCCTGTTCTACGGGGAGGTCTGACTCCCCTGATGGAGCATAATTTCTACGGGAAAGCAAACGCCAGGCAGCTTGCGTTTGTGGCACCGGGAGAGAGGAAACTCTGCGAAAACCTGCATGGCACCATATCGCTTCTTGCCCCGGAATCATTGACCCACTTGAGTGATATCGACCCCCGGAGGATCGGCAAGGCAGCAGTGGCACGCAAATATTTGCGGGATATCCTGCAGGAGCGCGAGGATTTCGGGATGTTCGGCTGGACGTTGTGCATGATGCCCACGGATGAACTGGCAAAACAGGCCGGATTGACCACACGCCAGTACGCAAACCAGATAGTACGGGCGTGCTATCTGGACAAGCCGGATCCGGTCGGGGAATGGAAATCCATTCACCGGAAGGCGATCCGGATCAAGGAATGGCTGAACAGTTTGGAAGTGAAAGAGCTTCACGTTGAGTCCCGAAATATAGACTTGAAGATCAGACCGGGTGAAAAACGAAAATGGGTGGGCATATCCGGGCACAATATCCCAAGCTTCGAGATCTTTCTTTCTCCTGACTGGCGCGGGACCGAAGGGGTGTATTATGCCAACCTGCCGTCTTTCCGAAGCGGAAATTATGTGAAGGGGGTTCGGCTGACCTTCAGGAGAGGCTCCGTCGTTGCTATTGAGGCTGAAAAGGGAAGGGATTTTGCGGCCAAACAACTTTCCATGGATCCCGGCGCAAAACGGGTCGGCGAGTTTTCCCTGACGGATAAGCGCTTTTCCCGCATCAACCGGTTCATGGCAAATACCCTTTTTGATGAAAACTTCGGAGGAAAAGAGGGAAACTGTCATTTGGCGGTGGGAGCATCCTATTCAGACACCTTTGACGGCGAACCCCAGAAACTCACCAAGGAGAAAAAAAAGGAACTGGGGTTCAACGATTCGGCACTGCATTGGGACCTGGTGAATACCGAGCCGAAACGGGTTACCGCCCTTCTCCAGAACGCCAAACAAAAGGTTATTTATGAAAAGGGAATGTTCACTAACGCCCATCAATAAATGGCTATTTTGCCCGATATCGTCGTTATGCTCAAATTTTAATCCTCGAAATACGTGACTTGTATTCCTGTGGTTAAAATTCTCGCATGCCTTGATCTCGAACAAACTATCTCATTTATGGATGCACGATCTAGCTTTTTTCAAAACCTCGCGCTTTATGTTTTTTTTACAAATGCTTGAACACACCTTTATCCATATTCCGGGCATTGGCCCCAAGACAGAGCAATGGCTCTGGCACCAGGGGATCACGACCTGGATCGCGTTCCTCGCAGCAAAAACACCTCTATTCCCCCCCGGGAAGGAAAAAATAGCACGTGCGGTGCTTGAAGCCTCTATTGTGCACCAGAGGGATGCAGGATTTTTTCATGATCTTCTCCCTGCAAGGGAAATGTGGCGACTTTTTGGGGCATTCCGTGAGAAAGCCGTATATCTTGACATCGAAACCAACGGAGGCCAGCAGGGCATTCATGAAATTACCATAATCGGGATCTTCGACGGGACACAGGTACGCACATTCGTGAGCGGGAGAGATCTTGAAGCATTTGAAATGGCCATTGCTGACTATGACCTTATCATCACATTTAACGGCACCACGTTCGATCTGCCGTTTGTCCGGCGGGCATTTCCAGGTATTTCGCTCCCACCGGCCCACATCGACCTCCGTTTTGTTCTGAACAGGTTGGGGTACCGTGGCGGCCTGAAGAAAATAGAAAAAGGGCTTGGGATACAACGTGCCCCCTCCATTGAGGGCCTAAGCGGGTTCGATGCGGTTCGGCTCTGGAACACCTACGAGTATGAGGGGGATATGAATGCCCTTGAGCGGCTGATCCAGTATAACCGGGCCGATATCGTGAACCTGGAACCGCTGATGGAACTGGCCTTTGCGGCTATGAAAAAGAAATTATTCCGGGAACATTTCCCGGATTCTAACGTCTCTGCAAACCATCCGTCTTAAGAGTCATCTCTCCCCAATAACTTCCTGGAAATACGGTGCTATTTGTCTTGGTAACGCAGCCGCACGGACTTCTCTTTACACCGGAAAAAATACCAAAGGAAAAGAACGGTGATGGATTCAGTTCTTCTCCACTAATACTATTTTGCTTGACAATTTATTTGCTTAAGTGTATGCATTATGCCCGCAAGTCGGCAGAGTAATGAAAAGGTCAGTTAAGTAAAAAACAACAGGAAAATATGGATGGGAAAAGCAGTTTACTGCTCTATTGGGAAGTGGCATTAAATATGAATATTCAACCGTCTTTTTCGCGTAAATTTTCCCGTTTTGCCCACATGCCAATGTAGCCTTTTGAGGGAGAGAGAATGGGCAGATCTCCTATAAAAACAGCCGTCCAAAATGAGACCGTGCATATGACCGCACTTCCGGGAAAACCATTTATGCCTTTCTGGATGCCGGGGGAGGAGCTCCCTCCCGATCCATCGTCCCATGTCCGCCCAATGCCGTCAAAAACCCTGGTCAATATTCTGAACTACCTCCACTTTTCAGATCGCCCTCTCTTTGCCCATATTCAAGAAAACGGGAACCAGCGCGGATACCTCTTGCCTGTTTATCCTGAACCCTGCCTGGAAGGGGAGATCGCCTGCCGTTTTGCGCCTGACAGCGTCATCAGGGAAACGGAAGAAGTGGTGCGGAACCTGATCATTGATGACGGGAAATCCATGATCATGGTCCCTGCTGAGATCAGACGGATAAACAAGCTGTCTTTCACGATCAATCTCCCGGAAACCAGCTATGTTATTGCCCGGCGAGAGTCTAAACGGTACGCTTGTTCCGAGGTATCCGCTGAAATTCGAGAGAACGGGCAGATTTTCCAGGGGGAACTGCGAGATTTCGGCCCTGCGGCCTTTCGATTGAAACTGGTCAAAGCGTATGCCTTCAAAAGGTCACCCGTCAAAGCCGGGGAAAGTGTCACCGTGGAACTGAGAAAAGGGGAGACGCTCTCTTTTTCGGGGACCTGCACCTGCATTCGAATCGAGCCGGACTCCGGAAGTTGGGAAGTAGTTTTCTCTCCTGCCTTGTCGCCGATCCAGGTTTTCAAGAAAAGGGCTGTCCGTAATCCGCGGGTCCAATTGAAACCCACCCCAACCATCTCATTTGAGCACCCGTTGTTGCAAACGCAGATCAAGCTAGAAGTGGCCGACATCTGCAGTTCAGGCTTTTCCATTTCCGAGGAGGGCGGTCGATGCCTTCTGATTCCAGGGATGCGAATTCCGGACCTCACCGTGCGCTATGCGGGATCTGATGTTGCTCACTGCTTAGCGCAGGTGGTATATCGAAATGAAGAAGATGATGGAAGAATGCACTGTGGTATCGCCATTCTGGATACAAAAAGCGACGGATATACCAGGCTCAATCACCTTGTTGAAAACGCCTTGGACCCGTGTGCGAAGGTTTCAGGAAAGATCGAACCCGATGCCTTGTGGAAATTTTTCTTCTCCGCCGGGTTCATCTATCCCAAAAAATACAATCTGCTCTCTCCTTCGAAAGGAGTATTCAAGAACAACTCGAGAAAAATCTTGCAAGATGCTTCTGAAATTGTCCAACACTTCACTTATGAAAAAAATGGTCACCTTTACGGTTACCACTCCATTGTCTGGGCATATGAGCGTTCATGGCTGATCCATCATCATGCCGGCCGATCTATGGGAAACCGTATGGGAGGCCTTATGGTCCTGAAACAGACCATGCATTACCTGAATGATATGCATCGTTTTCAATCGTCTCGAATGCAATATGCCATCACGTATTTTCGTCCCGAAAACCGTTTTCCCAACTTGGTTTTTGGACGATTTGCCAAACGCGTCAAGGACAGACAAGCGTGTTCTGTTGATCTGTTTTCGTATATTTCGGTCGGAAATCGTTTTTTGGATATTCGGTTGCCCCGAAACTGGTATCTGGAACGGCTGTCGGAATCTGATAGGGACGAGTTGAGAGAGTTTTACCGAACACATTCAGGGGGCTTGTTGGTGGATGCCATGTCTCTCAATTCAGGCGGCAAGATCAATGAGGATTTGGAAACCATGTATTCCAGGCATGGACTTTTCCGTCGGATGAATGTGTATGCGCTCAAGAGGGGGGAAGAGACAATGGCCGTCCTCATCGCCGATCACTCGGACAGGGGGCTGAATTTATCCGAACTCCTGAACTGCATCAAGGTCATAGTCCTCAGAGGATGTGAATTGCCATGGAAAATCCTTCACAAGGCCGTGTCGCAACTCGCCCAGAAGTATGACATGGAGAAAATCCCGGTGATGTGCTATCCCTCCCAGTACCTGGAAGAGAAGGGCGTCCCCTGCGAAAAATCATATCAATTGTGGATACTCAGTGTCGATGCCGGTGACGAATTCATGGAATATATGCACCAGCGTCTTAGAATTTGTTAATGACTTAACCCATCGCTCAAAGTGTTCCAGTTTTTCCCTTTGCAAATCATGAATGGTTCGGCACAAAAAACGATTCCCCTCAAATTATCGCCTCACCGAAAATCAATTGAGTAATCCTGGTAATAGTGCGAATTTTTCCAACCTTTTTTGAGTGCCTTATTAAATTTGTAAGCCGCCGCAAAACTGGCGGAATTGCGCAAGCTAAATAATGATTTTATGATGCGATAGGGGTAATTGGGAAATGAGTAAATTTGATGTTTAATATAGTTATTTCCTGTATAGATGGTGGAGGGTTGTACCCCATCGGGCTGGTGAACCATGTACGAAAAACGGTATTTTTCCCAGTCTCCGGGAAACTCCTGGAAAATAATGCGCCCCTCACTCTGCAGTCGTTCCATCAATTCGGTGCCAGGAAGCGGAGTCAAAAGGGTGAGCTGAATAATATCTATCCCCGAGCGAACCAGAAACCGGGCCAACTCTTTATAGTAGGCTGGTGACTCATAGTCATTCCCGAGGATAAAAGCACCATAAACAGCAATTCCATATTTGTGAAATGTGTCAACTACTCGCTTATAATTACTCACCCCCGTTTTGATATTGATTCCTTTTTTCATTTTTTTAAGGGTGTCCTTGTCAATGGTTTCAAACCCGATAAAAGCAAACATGCAGCCCGCCAGTGCCGCTTTTTTGACAAGGGTCTCATCTTCAGCGGCATTGATGGATGTTTGCATCCACCATTTCTTGCCCAATTTACGGGCAATCATCCCTTCGAACAACTCCAATGCACGTTGTTTGCTCTGCTGACTGTATCCGATAAGGTTGTCATCAACGAATGCGATGTATTTGCCCTTTATGGAATCTAGTTCCCCAAGCACATCTGGAACTTTTCGCTGCCGAAATTCTTTTCCCAGATATTTTGAAACTGAGCAAAAATAACAGTTAAACGGGCAGCCGCGGGAAGTTTGTACTGAGTGCCAGAAGTAATCCGGATGGAGCAATTCCCGGCGCGGCTTGATCCCAAATTCAGCCATGTTAACTCTGGGACCAAGATATCTTTTTTCAAGACGATTATTTTCAAAATCCTCTAAAACCCTGTGCCAGACATCCTCAGCTTCGCCTACGACCACACTATCTGCATATTGCAAAATCTCTTCCGGCAGCATGGATGCATGGATGCCGCCAATAATCACTTTGATGTTGCGTCGTCGATACATCTGGACAATTTCATAAGCCCTATTGATATTGGTGGTAAACGCCGTAATGCCTACGAGATCAGCCTCCTGGAATTTGAATTCTTGCATGTTTTCATCGGCTATTTGGACTTGCCAGTTGGATGGTGTTGCTCCCGCGACGTAGGCAAGTCCAAGGGGAGCAAAAGTCGAAAAGCGGCTCAGCAGCAACCCACTTCTGCGGCTGACCGGGTTTATCAGCAAAAGCTTTTTCATAGTGTAACTCCAGAAAAAAGAAGTGATGTAATCATCTGAGGGGCTTTTTGCCTCGACAGGCAATGAGTGGCGTGTAAGTGAATACTCTTGGATCACGGAAAAAAACCTGAAACTCTTCCATAAAATCCTGGAAATTGCCGTCATATTCCTCAAATGGATAACCCGATTTTTTCCCGGCAAGCTGGGCTTTTTTCATCCAGTTGAATTTTTCATGTTCCTTGAGGTTTCCAAGAATCAAGTTATGAGGGGTAACATCCACATCAATATCATAGTAGCCGAGATCATAGAGAAAAGAGTAAAGCTTAACACCTATATAAGGATCAAAGTTGAGGTTTTTTTCCAAGTGCTTCATGACGCCAGTGGTGGCCCGATCGAGTCGTTCAGGCAGGCCAAAGTGACGCAGACAATTGCAGTCTAGATCAATCAGACAAAGAATCCCACCAGGGTTCAAAATTTTTGATATATTCTTTACAATGTCGCTGCTGTCAGCCAGATAGTATTCAAGCACAAAACGGACCCAGATAAAATCAAACCTTCCAAGGTGTTCAAGCGGTTCGCGGATATCCCCGATCACATACTCGATGTTTGAGCTTCTATAATGTGATTTTGCATAGACAATACGCTGCTCAGCAATATCAACTCCTACTGTTCGCCCTCCGGGTTGAACTAACCGATCCAATTGAAAGGTGGTCTTACCGGAGCCGCAGCCCAGATCGGCAACGCGCATACCTGATGTAATTCCTGCCCACCGGGCCTGATTTTCGACAACCCGCACATCTGTTTTTATATCCAAACGCAAGGCTTCTTCGTTATCTTCCATCAAATAATCGTGATGCTGTTCCATGTCTTTTCTCTATTAAAATAAAAGGTAAACGAAATCAATTTTCCTTGAAGGCTATTTGTGTATATGCCATATTGCATGAAAAAAGCGAACAAAAAATGGCTAAACTCCTCAACTTGATGGGGATTGTTGCCGATAAAACTTAAAGGACCGACTTTCAAAGGACATCATGCAGGATACAAAGCCCTTTTATAATAGCCGCATCGTCAAAGTCTATCTGGATTACCTGGAAAAGTATTATCCGGATGTTGAGACAGAACCTCTATTGCAGAGTGCCAACATGACCCTGTATGAGGTAGAAGACCAAGCACACTGGTTCAACCAGGACCAGGTTGATCGATTCCAGGAGGCTATGATCACCCAGACCGGAAATGCGCATATTGCCCGGGATGCTGGGCGTTTTGCAGCATCCACCGAAGGCATTGGAATAATGAAACAGTATATGCTTGGCTTCATGAAATTATCCACGGCATATCTCATGATGGGTAAACTTATCAAAATAATGAATCGAGCGATTCAAGTGAAGGTGAATAAACTTGGACCAAGAAAAGTTGAAATCATCGCGACCCCTGAACCAGGTGTAGATGAAAAGCCGTACCAATGCCAAAACCGGATGGGAATGTTCGAATCTATGGCCAAGCTGTTCACGAAGCAGCTCGCCCACATGGAACACCCCGAGTGTTATCACAAAGGTGCCAAGTACTGCAGATACATAGTTTCTTGGGGCACGACCCCATTTTCCCGGTGGCGGATTGTCCGCAACTATGCCCTGACTCTGACATGTGTGGGCACTGTGACACTGCTTTTCCTTGATTCCATCAAACTCTGGCCTGAGATTCTGGCCGGAAGTGCCATTCTGAACTTGCTGTTGTTTTTCGTCTCCGATCGGCTTGAAAACCTGGACCTGAAGAAATCCCTCGAAATGCAGGGGGACGCGGCCAAAGAACACATGGATGAGATAAACAGCCGGTACAATAACGCGCTCCTGGTCCAGGAAATCGGGCAGGCAACTTCGACCATCCTGAATCCCAGGAATCTCATCAGGGCGGTGGGGGGAATCATGGAGAAACGCCTCGATTTTGATCGGGGCGCCATCTGGCTGGCAAGCAAGGACCAGACACGGCTAGTTTATCAATTCGGATACGGATATGAGGGTGAGCATGAATTTCTTCTGCGGAAAACTCAATTTCACCTTGACAGTTCCCAATCACAGGCACCATTTGTTACCGCCTTTAGGGAACAAAAGCCTGTTCTGCTGAATGATATTCATGAAAATGGAGGCAAGCTTTCTGAGAGAAGTCTTTCCCTCGCAAAAGAGCTGGACGTCAAATCGCTCGTCTGCGTTCCCATCGTTTACGAGAAGGATTCCCTAGGCCTGCTGACCGTTGACAACCTCCATTCCAAGCGCCCGCTCACGCAGACCGATGTGAGCCTCCTGATCGGGGTCGCCTCCCAGACAGCCATGAGCCTGGTCAATGCCCGATCTTTCGAAAAGATGCAGGACAGCGAAAAAAATTACCGGGAACTGGTGGAAAGCGCAAACAGCATTATCCTGCGGGTGGACACAAGCGGAAACATCAACTTTTTAAATGAATTCGCCCAGAATTTTTTCGGTTTCCAAGAGAAAGAGATAAAGGGAAAAAATGTAGTCGGCACTGTTTTGACCGGAGGAGAAACGGTAGAGCGAGAAACTCGGACGCTCCTGGAAAGAATTCAGGCAAACCCGGAGAAAAGATTCACCAAAGAGAGCAGGTCCAAGCGAAAAAGCGGCAAAGAGGCCTGGATTGTATGGACCTTCCGGCCAATCACGAACAGTGAAGGGGCTATCAATGAGATCCTCTGCATCGGCAATGATGTAACCGATCTCAAGCTAGCGGAAAAAGAGCGACGTGAATTGGAGTTTCGCTTACAGCGTGCCCAGAAGATGGAGGCCATAGGCACCCTGGCAGGAGGCGTGGCTCACGACCTCAATAATATCCTGGCGGGCCTGGTCAGCTATCCCGAGTTGTTACTCATGCAGATCCCGGAAGACAGCAAGCTCAGGAAGCCCATCGAGACCATCCAAAAGTCAGGGGAAAAGGCGGCGAGCATTGTCCAGGATCTTCTTACCCTCGCGAGGAGGGGGGTCGCGGTCACTGAGGTACTGAACATCAATCAGATTATTTCAGGTTATCTCGAAAGCCCGGAATTCGAAAATCTCCAGGAAAATCATCCTTCAGTTGCTGTAGTGTTAGACCTTGAAACGGAACTCCAGAATATCATGGGATCTCCTGTTCACATGTCGAAGACCATTATGAATCTTATCTCCAATGCGGCCGAGGCCATGTCGGACGGGGGAAAAGTGATCGTATCGACGAGGAACAGCTACCTGGATGTTCCGATCAAAGGATATGCCCACGTGGACGAAGGGGAATATGCCGTGGTGACCGTCTCCGATACGGGCATCGGAATACCTGAAAAAGATTTGGACCGGATTTTTGAGCCATTCTACACCAAGAAGGTCATGGGGAGGAGCGGAACCGGTTTGGGCATGGCAGTGGTGTGGGGAACAGTAAAAGATCACAACGGGTACATTGACGTGAAAAGCACTGAAGGCCAGGGCACGACCTTTACCCTCTACTTCCCCATTACCCAGCGTCATGCCGCAGTAAAAGGTCATAAGGTCTCTCTGGAGGACTACCAGGGGAAGGGGGAGAGCATTCTCGTGGTGGATGACATCCAGGAGCAGAGAGATGTGGCGACCGGTATCCTGGGAAGACTGGACTATAAGGTTACCTGCGTGTCAAGCGGAGAAGAGGCGGTGGAATGGCTGAAATCGAATACAGCGGACCTTGTGGTCCTGGACATGATTATGAACCCCGGAATGGACGGCCTTGATACCTATAAGGAGATCCTGAAATTACGCCCGGGACAGCGGGCGATTGTCGCGAGCGGCTTTTCAGAATCAGGCCGGGTGAAAGAAACGCAACGCCTTGGAGCAGGGGCCTACGTAAAAAAACCATACCTCATGGAAAAGATTGGGATGGCCGTCAGAAATGAGCTGGACCGTTAAATCAATTCCAATTTTCGTTTTTTTGAACAGGATACACAGGATTGACCGGATTTGTTGCCTGCTTGCCGGAGGCAACCAGGCAAACAGCCGAACACATTATTTGGATCACGCGGCGCGAGGGCAAATGATCTCTTCGATCCTTGTTGATCCTGTCGAAATTTTCTTTTTGCTACCATTTCGCAAGCTCCCTATCAACCATCTCCAGGTTTTGTAATATCTTGTCGCGAGAAGGGGATGATGGAAATTTATCAAGTAATTTTTGAAGGATATCGTGGGACTGTCGAAGGTATTCTTTTTTCTCCAGGGAACTGCCGGCCGTTCTGGCACGCAGGAAGAGGGCGGCAGCCCTTTTTCTTTCGCGGCTGATGAACCCTTCTGTTGCGGCCCGTTGCAGGTCAGTGACTTGATAGTCTTGGATCCCCTCTGATTTCAGACCTTCCAACAGTGCCAGAGCATCAGCATAGTTCTCATTTTCAACCAAGCCCCGGATTTTTTCCAATGCCTCTTTTTCACGGCCCTGGGAAGCCTGTTTCGTCTTTTCCACCCGCTCCAGAGTGTGGTCAATGGTATCTCTTTCAGCGGGAGAAAGAGCTGTATCCTGCCTTTTTTGCTGGAGCAGTATTTTCGCCTGATCAAACGCGTGGGCCTGCAGCTTTTCTTCAACCATGGTGAGAATCCTGGGGAGGGGCATGAGTTGCGCCTCCTGCTGGTTCGTGGTCGTATGGAAATCTTCCTTCAAATGGTTGAGTAATGCTGTCCTGTCATCCATCAGATCGTTCATTTTGTCATACCAGAGCATGGCGGCATCTTCCCGGCCCAACCGGGAATACCAGGCGGCAATTTTACCTTCTAGGACAATGAGATCAGGACCTTTTTCGAGTTCTCTTACAGTGCGTTCCCCGGTTTCAATGGCTTCTTTGAACATTCCCTGATTCGCAAGGGACAACGCGAAAACCAGGTTTATGCCCGGGGTGAGTGCGCCCGGACCGAAACGGTTCTTGAGTTCAAGTACCTGGTTGATGACGCCCCGCGAGTCCCCGGAGAGATAGGTTTCCAGGATTTTGTGCCGCTTGTTGGAAAAGAGATCCAGGGTGGATCTTTCTCCGGACGGCCCTCGCGCTCCCGCGGGCTGGAAAGCTGATTCAACGCGTTCCAGCCGCAGGTATATCCTGGCAATGAGACGGCGGTATTGGGTTTCGTTCGTAGATGGAGCAGCGGCGCCTTGCAGGAGTTTGTAGATCTCCAGGAGCGCCTCGGCTCCAGGACGATCTTCCTCGGAGATGCTGTTTCCCTGGAGTTTTCGCTGGAGAGCGACCATCTTACCGGTAAGCTCTTCCTGATCGATCAGAGGGCGGGAGGCCACCTCTTGGTCGGTGAAAACCGGGCCCCTTTCTCCAGGAAACTGGGCACACCCGGCTGCCAGGAGCATGAATACAATGACAAATTTAAGACAGGTTGCTTTCATTTTTTTCTCCATCGATGTTAGCCATGACTCCGGTGAGCAGGCGAACGGCATGTTCCCGAAGCTACGCTCCCCCCGTCGTCCATGACTCCGGTCGCTACGGATTCCGGCCCTTCCACTGTCCTGTTCCAGGGCCGGAATGACGCCGCTTCAGGAACATCCCGTTCGCCTGCTCTTCATAGAAAAACCGGCAAACACCATATTCTCTGGGTCTCTGTGTGAGACATTTATTCAACAATATTAGGCAAGTCCGAGGGTTCAAATTTCCTCCTGAGTTGATACGCATCTCCGGAGATTTCCGCGGGTGCACACAAAAACGTAATAGGATTGCTTTCGTCCCGGGTCGCTTGCAAATCGGTCGGCATCCCATTCAAGGCGGAAACAGGAATGGCCTGAAAGCCTTTCGGGCAAACCGGCACACCACCGATAGCACGCATGGCCACGGCTTCGGTGTCAATTGCTTCTTTGTACTGGGGAGTATGGGCAATGGCATTCATGGTATCAATCCACAGGGGGAGAGCGCCTGAGGACCCGTAAATAGCGAAATGTTTTCCTTTCATTGGCCGGTTATCATCATATCCCACATAACTGGCGACCACATACCCATTCCTGATCTTCAGTTCTCCCGTAGGATTACCAGGCGCTGGAATGAATCCCACAAAACTAGAGTTCCTGAACCGATTGGACGTTCCTGTCTTTCCATACAGGGGAAGATGATAGTTGTCTACGCGGACGGCGTCTCTGGCCCTGAGGCCGGTTCCCACTTCCATTACCTTTCTCAGGATTTCCCGCACAGACTCCGCAGCGTGTTGTGAGACAACCGCGTCCGGTTTTTCCTTGTATTTCCATATGGTTTCACCGTCCCGGTCAACAATTTTTGTGATGATGGGCACCGGCTGTGGTTCGCTGGTTTCCGATAGTGGAAAAACCCTTCCCGTCATGATGGTCTGGTATGCAGTGGCGGCCTCAAGGATACTGATGGCATTCGCGCCAAGCGGGAAAGACAGAACAGGGTCCAGGCGAGTACCAATCCCCATCTTTTTGCCGAGATAAACCACATAGGAGAGATTCACAAGCGTCCTGAAGTCTCGGACCCAGAAGAGGACATCGAGATCATAGCGTTTGCGGGTGAGGAGTTCCTTGTATTTCCGCTTCAAATTTGTCTGGAGATCATCAATCGTTGCCGAGGTGAGCAGGTCATCCACCCATATTTCTTCCATTTTCGGGAGCGAATCAATACCAACCATCTCTTCAGGCTGGACCGGCAAAAGTACCGTGTATGGAATCCCGTTGGGATTTTCCGTGTAAATCATTCTATCATGAGCCCCGTCATCCTTCTGGACCCAATAAAAATGATGGACCAGGAGGAGTTTTTTCGTGATAGATGGCATTTCGTCGGGGGCTTGAAGGGCCGTTGCCAGTTCGGTCCAGTGACGTTTCATTATCAGGTTGAGACGATTGAGCCGGGTGAAGTCGTGTCTGAGTATTTGCTCTTTTCCAACGCCGAGCTGGTTCCAGGCCTTTGGTGGGATAAAGTAATGGAGGCCGTGCAGGGTTTCCAACATACCTTCCTTTCCGCTGAAGATAATGTCTGGCTCCACGTCCTTCTTTGCCTGCTCAAAGGCCGCTTCGAGGAGTGCCTCACGATTGACGACAATTCCTTTTTTATCACGAATACGGCGCTTGTATTGGAGGTAGCCCTCGTCTTCGTTTCGGTCCAGGCCGAGAAGATGTGCAACCTGCCGGAATTCACTCAAGTTCAAATGGTCAGTGAGATGATACAGGAGCCAGACCGTCGCCAGATTTTCAGATTTGGCACCGGCCCAGGCCATTGACACCGTTTTCTGCTCCGGCTCGTGGTCAGGTCTTGGACAATAATAGGTCTTTTCAAACGGAAAAAGATCCCTCTTGTTCACGAGCGGGTCAAGGGGGTTCCATTTGAGCTCCATGGCGGCAGTATAGACGATGGGTTTGAATATGGACCCAAGCTGCCGCTTCGCGTCAACAGCCCGGTTGAAATAACGATTTGAAAATCCGCCGACCATTGCCTTTATCATGCCTTCATGGAGGACCACGATGCCGCCTTCAAGCTCCGGGAAAACCGCGAGTTGTAATTCCCGTTCTTTTCCCGTTTCTTCTCCGGGGCCCCATTTGACGGCAACCAGGTCTCCTTTGTGAAAGGAGGCGAGGAAAGAATGCACACGCTGGCCGGTGAAGCTGGCCTGTCTCCCCAGTTTCCATTTCAACCAGGCCTCGAGCACGGGCTTCAGCCCCTGGTACCCTATGATGCCGCCGCCGTTTTTCCAACTCACGATCATGGTGCCTTTTTGATCGTGGGCGTCAATATTGGTGATACGGGCTAGAAACGGGAGGTGACCGTTGTGGTCATTATCCAAGAGCCCAAGCTTTTCCAGTTTCTCATATTCTTTTTGCCGTTCCTGTTGATCATACCCGGCAAGCTGCACGTCGAGGCCGGGCAGATGGTATCGAAGGCTTTGCAGAGCTGCGTCCTGCATTTCCCGGTTAATCGAGGTGTAAATCTTGATGCCGGAGGTAGCGATATTGTCAATCCCCTGGTCGCTGAGGATCCTCTTGAAAAAGGGAGCTTCGAGCTGGTCGCGCACATAATCGAGGATGACATTGAGCCGATAGGTGATTTTTCCCTCCTTGAAAGGGATCTCACGTGCTTTCGCCTGCCGGTATTGCTCCCGGGTGATGAAATGCAGGTTGAGCATGTTCTTGAGAACATAATCCTTTCTCAATCTCGCGAGCCTGATGGCTTCTTTTCTTTCTCCCTCTGTTTTCTTGATAAAAGGATTGTAACGGTTCGGTGATTTCACTGATCCCGCGATGAAAGCCGATTCCACCAGGTCCAGGTCCTTTGCGTCTTTGTCAAAGAAATACTGGGCGGCTATCTGCAGTCCTTTGCCGAATCCTGTTACGAAAAACTGGTTTGCATACATTTCCAGTATTTCCTGTTTCGTGTACTGCCTTTCGAGCAAGAATGCCTGGATCAACTCTTTCAGTTTTGCCCTGTAGGATCTTTTTTCCCTTTTAAAAATGTTTTTTGCTGTCTGCTGGGTCAGAGTGCTTCCACCCTGGACGACTTTGCCGGCTATCAGGTTTGTGATGAGGGCGCGAAGAATTCCCTTGAGTTCAAAACCGTGGTGCGCAAAAAAATCGTGATCTTCAGCGGCAACAATGGCCTTCACAAAATCCCTTGGTATCTGGGAATAAGGCACATACTGGCGGTGGGTCGTCCCAAAAAACACGCCGATAGGGGTCTCGCCATCATCATAGAACACAGGGCTTTCAGACCCGATCACGTCCCGGATAGCACCTTTCTGGATTCGCTTGGCCGTTTCTCTGGTGACCTGGAAGGAAATGCCCAGGAGGAGCAGGGCCGGGATGACTACCGCCGACACCAGTGCTACAAGAATGATTTTGGTTTTTTTCTTCATATTTTTCTATGCACTCAACAGTATCCTCGGAATGAATCGGCAGCGGGAATCTCTCCTGAAAAAAGCTTTGCCAGGATCAACTGCTTGATGTCCAGGCCTTTCATCTTCAGCCCCTTTCTGCCGTATTTCATGTTGGCTTCAATGACATACCAGTTGTTCTTATGCCGGATCAGGTCCATTCCCACATCATCAAACCTGCACTTCAAGGCGGCCTCCCGGGCAAGCGCAATGCCGTCCAAGGGAACATCGTCAAAGCTGATTCTGCCTCCTTGGAAGACGTTGGCCCGGAATTCTTCCGCTTCTCTGATCCGCCAGTAGGCAAGCACCGGATCGTAGTTGAGAAGGATGACCCTGAGATCCTTTTCATGGGGCAAATATTCCTGGATATAGGCAATCTTGGTCAGGCTGAGGTATTTTTTCATATCACCCTCATCCCGAATCAGGAATACACCCCTTCCCTGGGCGGAACGCCGTGGTATCTTGCCTACAAAGGGAAAGGTAAAATCTTTCAGGATATCATTGTGATGAAGCGGGTAGTAAAACCTTGTGCGCGGGTGAACAATTTTCTGCAAATAGAAGAGCGTGGTCTGCATGATTTTCTCATCGGCATAGAGATGGGTTTCGAGGCTGGGAAAGATCGTCTTCCCCGAGGTGTTGAAGAACTGGGCGTACCCGAGCGTTGGAAACAGGATAACATCTGCCGCATAAATCATTTCCCTTTGCGCGGGCGTATAATCAAGAAAATTCGGTTTTACGCCCAGGGTCAGGACTTCCGGAATCTCCTGGAGGCGACTGCCAAGCGCGATAAACTGCTTTTGCCCTTCCATCACCATGTTATGTCTCGACCCATCGCCGGATGCGGTTTGCCTGGTCATGAACTCTCTGAAAAATATCAGGCAATGACAGGGTCAGCAGCTGCCGGTCTTCCATAACGATCCTGCCGTTGATGATCGTGTGGCTCACGTCATTTCCCCTGGCCGCATAGACGATATGGGAAAAGGGATTGAAGAGCGGGGTCAGGTGCGGTTTGCGCGTATCCAGGATGATGATATCCGCCTTCTTCCCTGCCTCCAAGGACCCAGCGTAGTGCTCTAACCCGAGCGCCCTTGCTCCTTCGATGGTTGCCATGCGAAATACCGTGACCGCGTCCATAACGGTGGTATCCATGCAGTAGACTTTGTGGAGCTTTGCCGCCGTGTCCATTTCTGTGAAAAGATCCAGATTATTGTTGGACGCACACCCGTCCGTCCCAAGTCCTACGGTGATTCCGCGTGCAATCATGTCGGGGACAGGGGCGACTCCTGAGGCAAGTTTCATGTTGCTTTCAGGGTTGTGAATCACCTTTACATCATTGTTGCTGATCAATTCCATGTCCTGCTCGCCAAGGTGCACACAGTGATCCGCGACCAGGTGCGGTCCCAGCATCCCAAAAGAATTCAGGTGGGCAAGGGGTGTTTTTCCGTATTTTTTCTGAATCTCTTCAATCTCGCTGCGGGTTTCGGCTACATGAGTCACAAGGGGCACTCCATGCCTGCGGGCTATCTCGTGGCACGCAACCAGAAGATCGGGGCTGCAGGTGAAAAGCGAGTGGGGCTCCACCGCGACCGAAACAAGCGGGTCACTGTGCCAATCGCGAATCAATTCTTCTGTGTACTGCAGTCCCTTTTCCACGGACCCGTAATTGGGGGATTCAAAGTCATAAAGAACTTCACCAACAATGCAGCGCATTCCGGCCTCGTGAGCGCCGCGAGCCACTTCCTGTTCGAAAAGATACATATCGCAAAAGGTGGTGGTCCCAGACATGATCATCTCTGCACAGGCAAGCAGGGCGCCGGTATACACAAAATCCGCATCCATGCGGCTTTCCACGGGAAAGATGTAGTGGCTAAGCCAGTCCATGAGGGGGAGATCATCTGCCAGTCCCCTGAAGAGGGTCATGGCGGCATGGGTGTGGCCATTGATAAGACCGGGCAGGACAAGACCGCCCTGTGCGTCGATCACTTTTTTCCCCTCCGGTACCGCGCTTCCATGGTTCTGCACAAGAGAAATGGTATCGCCCGTAATACCCAGCACCCCGTTCTCAAGGACACTGTTTTCTTGGTCCATCGTCAAGATGGTCCCGTTTCTTATCACTATATCCAATTTTTCCATCCTCCAAAAAGCAAAAACAGCATCTCACACAGAGACGCAGAGATCACAGAGCTTTATCAGAAAAAATAAGGTTCATCGGGATCTTGCGGACTTTTGAAATCAAGGACTCCCAAAAAGTCCAAACCGGCTATGCTCCTTTTTCTTCGTGACTGTCGAAAGGGCTTCGTATTTTCGTGACTTATCTATGGGGGAAACCGCAGCCAGGTCCTCAGGGCGTTTTTTCCTGAGGGCTGGAATGCAGAGGGGGCAAGACTCCCCCGTGGATAAGTCACTGAAAATACCAGCCCGGGAGGCTCGGAATCGAAGAAAAAGGAGCATAGCCTGTAACATCCAAAATTTTCTCAAAGTACGGTTTAGCCTGATGAACCAAAAATAAGTTGTTTTTCTCTGATAGCACTGCGTCTCTAACGAACGAAGTGAGTGAGGGTGAGGAAACGGTTTTTCCTCGTAATTGCTTGTTCCTTCCTGCAAACTTCGGCCCATTCAGCTCAAACCGGCCACAATGGCCTCCCATAACTTCGAAAGCTTGGGGCCGCATCCATCGGCGGCTTCAATGACCTGTTCCACGGATGTCTCTTCCATGCAATCAGGGAGATTAACATTCGTGACGGCTGCAATTGCCATGATCTTCATGCCGCAATGGACGCCCACGATTGCCTCAGAGACGGTTGACATGCCCACTGCATCCGCGCCCGCCATTCTCAAAAACCTGGTTTCCGCCGGCGTCTCCAGGCTGGGCCCGAGGATTCCCACGTATACCCCTTCCCGCAAAAGGATGCCGGATCGCAGGGCCTGCTCACGGGCAAGATCGAGTAGTTCATCAGGATACACATTACTCATGTCAGGAAACCGGGGGCCGAACTCATCCAGGTTGGGGCCCACAAGGGGGTTCCTCCCGGTGAGGTTGATATGATCGGTTACCAGCATCAAATCACCACGATTGAACAGGGGGTTCAGCCCTCCCACGGCACTGGTTATGAACAGGTGCGTAATCCCTAGAGCTGACATAACTCGCACCGGGAAGCTGACCTCCGCGGGAGTGTATCCCTCGTACAAATGGAAACGGCCCTGCATGGCAATAACCGGTTTCTCCGACAACCTGCCCGCAAGAAGCATTCCTTTGTGCCCCTCTGCCGTTGCTTTGGGGAAGTGAGGGATATCCTGGTACGGGATACGAATCTTCTCCCGGATCGCCCCTGTTACTTTTTCGAGTCCCGTGCCGGTGATCAGGGCTATCTCCGGCTTTTCTTTCAGCACGGAACGCAGATATTGCGAAGCCTCCCTAATTTGTTCCTGCATGGCATATCCTTCCATTGGGTGTCGATATTCTCGCGCAATGATTCCTTTCCCCTTAAGCCAGTTGAATGAAAATGTCAACCTGCACAAGGGCTGCCCGTGCCAATGGAATCAATCCGGGGTTGAAAATCCTTGACACCATTTGTGCGAACCAATAGTGTTCAAAACGAAATATTGAGCTACATCATGTCATTGCACTCTGTAGGAGCGACATCCCGGTCGCGAATAAAAAACCGGTTCCGAGAGCTCATCGCAACGGGTAGGCTGCTCCCGCAGCATGGTCTAATGAAAGAGCAGGAGACATGAAAAATACCGATTACGAGGGGCAGCAGGCCCTTATTGAGAAGGTGTTAGATCGGGGAATTTGCGTGAAATGCGGTGCATGCGTGGGACTCTGTCCACACTTCAGTTACTGGGACGGGCAGGTGGTTGTCCTGGACCGATGCCCAGCCGATACCTGGAGATGCCTGCAGTACTGTCCCCGCGCCGGGTATGAAGGGACTGCTCTTGAATCTGGGAAAGCGCAAGGAAACGGCAGATTAGGCCCTTTCAGGGAAATATGGGCCGCTCGCTCTACTGACCACGATATAGGTGAACAGGGGCAATATGGAGGCGTGGCGTCGGCACTGTTAATTTCCGCCATGAAAAGGGACTTCATTGCCTCCGCAGTGGTAACTGATTCAGGGAGTGACGGACTTTCACCGGCTGGAAGGCTGCTCAAATCACCCTCCAAAGTTCTTGCGTGCAGCGGGTCTCGCTATGCGTCCGCGGGAACCCTCGCAACGCTGAATTGCGCGATCAACGAGGGAGAAGAACGGATTGGCGTGGTGGGACTTCCGTGCCAGATGGAGGCCCTTGCACGGATGGCCAGATCGGAACCGGATGGCCGGGAGAGAACGGAGCGGATAAGAGTCAAAATCGGCCTTTTCTGCACCTGGGCCCTCGACTACCGCATGCTCAGGGCGTTCCTTGCTGAAAGGCAAATAAAGGGGCCCGTGAAAAAATATGACATTCCACCTCCACCCGCGGAGACCTTCATGCTCCTGACAGAGGGCGGTTGGATACAAATACCGCTGGACGAAGTCCGGGACCTAGTGCAGAAGGGATGCGGTCTCTGTACTGATATGACCGGCGAATGGGCGGATATTTCGGTGGGCACGGTGGAGGGGAGGAGTGACTGGAACACGGCGATTGTTCGCACGGAAACCGGTGCCAAAGTGTTCAGGGAGGCGGTTGACGAAGGGTCCATTGAAATTGAAGAATTGCCCGGGGAAAACCTCGATCACCTGAAAGAAGCGGCGGCGAACAAGAGAACGCGCGGCGAAGCAGCTCGCCGAGAACATCAGTGAATCTCCTCCAGCAGAGCGGGAGGCACAATGAAGGAGATCAGTAACAGGGAGGGGGGAGCGACCTTGCTTCTCCAGGGAAACCAGGCCATTGCCCGGGGCGCTTTGGAAGCAGGAGTCCTTTTCTGCGCGGGATATCCCGGCAACCCGTCCTCGGAAATTATCGAAACCCTTGCAGAGGCATCGGGCGAATTACCCATTTACGTGGAGTGGTCTACCAATGAAAAAGTCGCGTTGGAGGCTGCCACAGCCGCGTCGTTCGCGGGATGCAGGGCTATTGCCAGCATGAAACAGAACGGCGTCAATGTCGTCTCTGATTTTCTCACCAACCTCACCCTTTCAGGGACCAAAGGAGGAATCGTCCTGGTTTCGTGCGATGACCCCGGCGGGATTTCCAGCACGAACGAGGAAGATGCCAGGGTATTTGCCCAGATATCTGATATCCCGCTCCTGGAACCTTCCACTCCCCAGGAGGCCCTGGATATGACCAAGTGGGCCTTTGAGCTGTCTGAGGAGATCCGGAATATCGTGATGATCAGGAGTGTTTCGAGGCTTTCCCACACGCGCTCCAATGTGAGGACAGGAGATATTCCTGAAACCACTGAACGACCTCATTATGATGTGAACGGTCCCGCTTTCAACACCTTCCCCATTCTCCTGAAACACCGGAAAAGACATGAAAAACTGGCCCATGCAAGGGAACGCTTTGAAGAGTCCACCTTCAACCGGTACGACGGGCCTGGTACCCCACAATTCCTCATCATCGCATCGGGATGTGCGTGGAACTATGCGGCGGAAGCAGTGGAAATCCTGGACCTCCAGGATAAGGTGGGAATCCTCAAACTGGGGACCACATGGCCCTTGCCCCGGATTCTCCTGCAGAATTTCCTGAAGCGATCCGAAACAGTCCTCTTTGTGGAAGAGGTGGAGCCTTTTGTGGAGTCGAGTGTCATGGCCTTCGCGGCAAGCGTTGGAAGAGACATCGGGCTCAAGACCTGGCTGGGAAAAGGTTCCGGTCATATGCCTGATTCCGGCGAGTTGAGTCCCCGAATACTCATCAAGGTCCTTGCGGACATTTTTCAGGTAGAACCAATGTCGAGTTCATACGCTTTTGTGGATCGGATCAGGCCCCAACTGGAACCCAAGGTCCCTCCGCGTGAATTCGGCTTTTGTCCCGGATGCCCGCACCGGGCGGCATACTATGCCATGAAGACAGCACTGGCATGGGACAACCGGGAGGGCTTCGTATCCGGAGATATCGGATGCTATTCAATGGGCATGTGGCCCACTGGTTTCAACCAGGTAAAGTCCGTTCACGCCATGGGTTCCGGGGTCGGCCTGGCGAGCGGGTACGGCAAGCTGGAAAAGTTCGGATTTGATCAGCCTGTTCTTACTGTTGTCGGCGATTCGACCTTTTTTCACGCCAGCATCCCCGCCATCATCAATGCGCAATTTAATCAATCCGACATGTTTCTCGTGATCCTGGACAACAGCGCTACTGCCATGACCGGATTTCAGCCCCATCCCGGTACCGGGATGACAGCCATGGGTGACCAAACAGAGATCGTGAACATGGAGGCTCTCTGCAGTTCACTCGGTGCGGAAGTGCGGGTTGAAGATCCATACGACATGGAACAGACCGCACGAACCATTTATGAACTCCTGCAGAAGAAAGGGTTGAGGACACTCATCCTCCGGAGGAAATGCGCACTCGTGCAGGGCAGGGAAGGGGGATTTCTCTTCCGCATGGAAGTGAACCAGGAAAAGTGCCTGGGAGAAAGCTGCGGGTGCGGGAGATATTGTACCCGAATTTTCCGCTGCCCCGGCCTTGTATTTGATGAGGAAAAAGGAAAGGCAAGAATCGACCAGGTTATTTGCGTGGGATGCGGGGTCTGCGCTCAAATCTGTCCCCAGGGTGCAATCCAGGTGCATGAGATTGAGGATATTCAATGAGTATACAATGCTGGTTAATGTAATTATTACAGGAGTAGGCGGCCAGGGAAACGTTCTGGCGTCTCAAATTCTCGGCAGGGCGGCCGTCGGAAAAGATCTGCAGGTGACCATCGGGGAGACCTTCGGCCTGTCCCAGAGAGGGGGATCGGTCATGAGCCACATCCGTATATCCGACCGGAAGCAATACGGCCCCCTGATCCCTCCCAATAAGGCGCATGTGATTGTTGGTCTGGAGCCCCTGGAAACTATCAGAATTTTTCCCGAGTATGGGAACGACCAGACGGCCCTGCTGATCAACTCCAGGCCTATCTACCCATTGAACGTCATTGCGGGGGACGTGCGCTATCCCCCACCGGAGTGGATCAGGAGTGTCATCGCGGAAACGGGAACGCCGCTGTTCTGGCTTGACGCCACGCCGATGGCCGTGGAGTTGGGTGGGCCGATCATGCTGAACATGATTATGCTTGGAGCCCTGTGTGAATCAGCTTTCGTGCCGGTGGAAAAAAGAGACCTGGAAGGTGTCTTAACCACGTTTTTCCCGAAGCAAAAGCTCAAGGCAAATTTCAAGGCCCTTGAAATGGGAGGGGAGCTCATCCGCAACTATGAACATTGATCTTCACATACACTCCAGAGATTGTTCCGATGGTAAGATGAGGCTGGCAGACATCTTTCGTGAAGCGGAAAAGCGGGACATTCAGGTCATTTCCATCACCGATCACGATGCTGTTGAATGCCAGGAAACAGCGGCGGAACTTGCCGCAGAACACGGCATCCATTACCTTTCCGGCGTGGAGTTGAATATCACATTTTCCCATCCGGCCTACCGGGAAGGAAAACCAATTTCCCTGGATGTACTTGGGTATAACTATGACATCCAAAACAGAGCTCT